>Ga0126338_10003382_pt1 | contig 11169 bp, 5 predicted proteins | sample OrbCmetagenome_2_FD_92529 | JGI IMG/M metagenome (GOLD analysis project Ga0126338, IMG submission 92529) | Coral microbial communities from Petempiche,Puerto Morelos, Mexico - Orbicella C C metagenome | ecosystem: Host-associated > Invertebrates > Cnidaria > Coral | place: Petempiche,Puerto...
ATACGCTACACTTCACAAAGCTTCTTACCGACAATATTAAGCTTCAAAGGCAGCTGTAAATGTGTTTCGGAACCTGCAGAAAGATCCGGTAAAACACCCTCACGATAAAAGTCACAATCGATAAGTTTCGAGCTTTCACCTGACAAACACCGTCCCGTCCCCTAGTAAAATAACCTCAGAGGACACGGTCACAACGCATTTTCATTGGAAGAAACAACAACACATACAATTGGTCAAAAGGTATCAGACATGTCTGCCACGCAGGACGAAAGTGCAACGCTAAAGAGAGCCTTCCTTCTCGTGCCAAGGCCCCGCCGGCTAAGAGAAGCGAAAAGGGCTAATGGGGACGAGAATGGAGACCAAAATGGCGGCATGGTCCAACGCATTTCAAGGATATAACTTTCCTTTCTGTGGTGAAGAGAATGTTTCTCAGTCTTTTGTTGACTATGGTAGTCCCTCAACGTTAAACATAGACATGGAAGATCAGGCTCAAAAGCTGCTTTTGCATTCCAATCAGTCTGACGACTCGCAGTTACAACGACTAGCCGCAAACCAACTAAGTTTACCCTTCCTGGAGCCCAACCAGCGTTCTTCGTCCGTTCCGGAGGAAACTTTAAATGATTATCAATTTCTTCGACGTTCCTGTAAAGAGCAAATCAGTGGCGGAAAGTGTGGTGTGCATGTGGAGAACTTTTCGGCCGATCGGCCTGATATCATGTACTCATCTATTGCAGAACTTATACATGATGACATGATCTGTCACTCTTGGAAAAGTTGTGATTTGTTCAAGTCCAATTCCTCGATGCCGTGGAAGCAGAAAGAGACTTCATGCTGGTCTTCATGCAAACTGTGCTCTAATTTTCGCCAGGCGCGCAAAAGCCAGAATAGTAACGCAGCCCAAGTAGTGAAGCATTTAAGCAGTGCCTTACCAGATATCTCTCCTGTGTTGTTATACAATCTCTTCCAAGAAAGCCACGCCTTGGAAATCCCAAGATTCCAATATGACACTTTCTTGGGGAATAGTTTGGCTTGTAACTCCTTAGGAACAGACCACCAGGGCCTTTTGATGTATCCAAGTGGCTCTGGATTAGAGGTTTTTAACTTTTCATGCATCTCACAGTGTTGTGAGTCCATAGATTTTGAAAATGCCAAATACAATCCATCACCTTTAAAGCCAGAGCTTTCGAAACAGCAGTTTGTAGTTCAAGACAGGATAAAACAGATTGACTTTGCTTCATACAGTCGTAGCAACATTATTGTGGGAATCAGATCACAGTACCATTGCTCATTCTTCCAAAGCTGTCCAAGTGCATCTGGAGAAGGAGATAAGGTAAGTACACCTCCAGGTTATGTAAAGGGAAAGTCTGCATGCAAGCCAAGTAGCCCATCAGGCTGGCACTTATCTCCAGTTTCTATGTAGCACAAAGTGACTAGGAGTATTCCTATTTCCTCTTGAATGGGAAGCTAGTCCATAGCAGAGTTACCCTTCAGCATTACATTAGCTGGTACCCATTTATATAACAACACATGGGTGGAGAGAGGCACTGTTAGAGTAAACTCTCTTGTCCAAGATCACAACATAATGTCCCTGGCCAGGGCTCTCACTCAGAGCACCTGATCCAGAGATGAGCGGATTATCCATGAAACTCCCATGCACTGTGGCACAAGCAAAGGTGAAGCCACGAGGGATGAGAAACTGAGAGCCTACCCTGAAGCTATTGTTTTCTGAATACAGTCCTCCAAAGGTATCAAGATTTTGATAGTTTATGTGTCAATTTACGAGTCTTGTTACAACGAAGTCCACAGGAAGGCTATAAGCAAGCAGGAAAAGGTTTTGCAATTCAGTGACTTGTTTATATTTACAGGGGCATATTACATTGGGAAAAGTAAAGTCTACTGCAGGACAAGCAAGCAAGATGATGTCAAAACATTATATGCTAGCATTTATTTCTTTTAAAATGCTTCTCAATATCTTCTTTATCATCATATAACTAACAACACAATAAAAACTGATGATATCAACAAGTGCAGAAATTTTCCTTCCTTAATAACTGTAACAAGTCCTCATTATTACTGTTTATAATATAATAGGACCCTGTGCACGCTCTGATTGGTCAAAAACCCATGTTTTATCAGAGTGTAAAATATAGAAAAAGCATGTTTTATTGTTTTTCGTCACATTACCTCTATATCATAAAGCAAATGAAGAAGCTTAAGCTGTGTAAGACACTGTGAAAAAACACTCTGGTGAAATTGCACTCACCGAAGCGGCTCGTGCAATTTCAGCTTTTTGAAAAACTCACTCATGCAATTAATTCCAAATTGAAGTTGAAACTGTATGATTACGTATACTTATTACTATTATTACTATTATTATTATTGTTATTATTATTATTAGAAGCCAAGAATGTGTTATATTTTATGATATAATTACCACAATTCATTATAAAACAACAAACAGCCTACACTTCTTTGCTTGTTTTTATCTTACTTGATTTCTTCAAGATGGCTTTGGATGACTGCAAACTACTCAGACAAGCTACCAACAACAATTTGCCAATTTCTGCATGCTTTGCTACTTTGTTTGAGGATGTTCAAGGTTGTAGAACTAAAACCAAAGCATTTGCTTTGGTATAATTATAATAATTATACCAAAACACATGCTTTGGTTTTAGCTCTACAACCTTGAATATCCTCAAACAAAGTAAAGGTAAAGGTAAACTTTATTTAGCCAGGGTGGCCCATTCAGTGACAAGGCTGATATCCAGAGGGCAAAGCATGCAGAAATTGGCAAATTGTTGTTGGTAGCTTGTCCAAGAGTTGTTGCACATTATATCATGAATCTTATCATGGCCAGTGTATCAAGGTAGACATAGTATCTGTGAAAAAATTCTTATTGCAGCCCTATGTCCCATCATTCCATTTATGATAAAAAATTTATTGTATGAAGGAATTCATTGTTTCTTCTTAGATCTCCTTAAAGCCTCTTCAGACATTAGCTCTCACTAAGCAAGCCATGTGCATTACTGTAAGCCCATATATCCCAGGAGAAGCCATCACTGTGACAGAAAATGGCAGAGTGTATCTTTGGTCATGTGAGCACTCACTAAGGACTGTGCATCAACCTAACCATGTTATGAGTAATGTTTTTCCATGGTACCAGTGTGTCTTTGCTGCAAATCCTCGATGCGTTGCAATGGCAGATGGCAAAGAAATGGATTTGTTGGATTTCAGAGTAAGTAATTTGAACCTAACCTATTTCTTGTTCTCTTTTCACAATGTATTAGTAGTGGTACTGTTTTTTATCTTTGCCTGGTACATTTTATCTTTGCCTAGTACATTTGCCATTTGCCATTTGCCTGATATAGATGCCATCTTAAAGAACTTGAGTCTTTGAATGCTCTTTCTGCAAGTATTTTGTCTTGATTTTATTTATTTTTGATTTTTTTAATTTATTTAATGATACAAAACAAATAAAAGAAACAGTTGTAATTCTACTATGCATTACTTACACAGCAACATACATAACCTCAGTAATGGTATAGGTTTGATTTGAATTGCAAATTTAAATGTACTTCTTCTAGAGCCAGTACATTAACCTTCAGAACATCATGCATGTCTCCTTCATTTTGAAGGTTATGGACTTTTTCAATAGTTTTTTTTAGTCACTGTCTGTAGTTGATGACAACTGTAATGTGAAACAGGGATCCATATTAGTTTTTTCTCCAAGTCGTCAGCTGGGCAAGTATGCCAGATGACATACTTGCCCATTCACATACCATGTGATGCACTTTGGGATGGATACAATATGGCGAAACAACATTTTAGTTTCATATATAATTGGAGTGCTAATCTTTTTGTTGAGAATTAGAAAAGAAAAAAAAACTTTTTTATCAAATAGATTTTGTTCAGCAAGGCTGAAGATGTCCATGACAAACAGTTTTTCGGTTCCATTATTTCTGAATCACAGCAACGACACATTACTGGAAACAATCATTACCGTGAAATCGTAGGGGTTGTAATAGAACAGCATGTAAATGGAAAGTTTACTTTTTTCGTATTTTCACGTTACCAGTTTCCCAGTACATCATGTCCGTAGTTGCAGCTGTCAGCCAACACAGATAAACTAGGTGCAAATGAAAACCAAGGCCTCTTCAACTGCCATGTAGGCTGAAAGGAACGCTTTTGCTCTTCCTGCTTGTATCTGGCTTGTTTTTCCAAAGAGTCAACATTACTTAACACGGCATCCTGATCAAAATGACCAAAACAGTTGATGCGATCGCACCACGTTTTTCCGTGGATGCAGATGCAGTACAGGGCATCAGCAGTTGACAAAATGAAAATTGAGCCTGTCATGATTTCATTCATCAGATCATTCAAGATGGCGGACTAAAATGATGATTTTATCGCAAAAGAAAGCTGCAAATCTTTTGCTGTTTTCTACAAGGTCCAAATAGATAACAAGTGGTCAGGGTGGAGGGAACTCGTAAGAAAATTCAAGAACTGTTCTTTTTTTTCTAGTAGTGTCAAACTAAAGTCGTCCAGCGGACAAGTTTCCTTATTGTTTTCGTTGTTCCTATGATTTTTTAGTTGTCACAGATGACCAGGTGACTGCGAATATGGATCCCTGGTGAAAAAATACTGACTTGAAACTTGGTAGATTTTCAATGTTTCAGACGTATTTTATTCTGTTCAACTCAACACAAAGTTAGTCCTTTGCCACAGCAACTCTCACATGCAATTGAGGTCTAAAATCTATGGGAAGCTACTTGCTGAAAATTTCAGTCAAAGTTCATGTGCCTCATGTCAAGCAACACTAAACACCTCTCACCACAATGCCATTCATTGTTATTGTACAGGTTAAAAGGTTATTCCAAAGATTATTCTTCTCCATCTCATCAAGTGAAGTTGACTCCTTTGAATGTATATCTGCCATTCAGCGTCACCCTCAAAATACCCATCACTATATATTAGGCACGGATCAGTCACTCATGATTTTAGATGATCGATTTCTTCATCACCCAGTCCTAAAGTGGAGACATCATAATGAAGATCCAGTTCAGTTCATTAATGTGGCTTACAATGTAATCCCTGAATGTAGTGACACAGTCTTGGTTGTATCTGGCTCATATCATCGACAGACGCACTGCTTTCAGTATTCTGATAGCCAAGTACGAGTAAGAGGGTCATTCCCTCCTACTACGGAACAACAGTGTTTACCACCTCAGTCAACATCTCTCCCATGGAAGGTAAGTTGCTTACTTGACAGTCCGGTAAAAGCTTTGAGCAAAGTTTATAGCTGATGACACAATAAGAAGAGACTTTCACAACTTTCTTTGCTTGTTAAGTACTACTGCACACAAGGAACTACACAATTGTTTGGCAGTAAATGGGACTACGGTTGTTGGGTGCTCCCTGGGAATAAATTAAGGGTGGCAGCAACACACCCTGCAAAGAAATGGTAAAAGGGCTGGCAGCAACACACCCTGCAGGTGATGGATGAGCTGACAAGTTTGGTGCATGCCACACCTGGTGCTAGCAATAATACTAGGGGATGAACCAGCGAGTGTTGCGCATGCTACACCCGGCTAGTAACTAAAAGCTAAGGTGGGGTAAGGGTCCCACCCAGCCTGCTATGTGCGCCACTAAGTAGCTGGTGTGCACCCAAGCCTGTAGTCCAACTTTATTGAATAGGGGAAGGGTGAGGTGGGAAAGCTGACACAGATAATATAAATATAGTTCGGCTCACAGCAAGTTTGAGCTATACGAACAAAGGGACATGCAGCTACAGATATGGGCCTGATAATACATAGCTTTGTATCTATTACACAATGCTAGCTGTGCATTCCTATCAGTTACGGCAAGGAACGTGACATAAAGGTATGCAGTTTTATGTTGCCAAGTTAACTAAAGAGCAGTTCTGTGCACTTAAAGTGTATATGACACAAAAAAACTTTTTAAGTATTTTCCTTCCTTGATATAATTAAGTAATGAATGAATAATGTTTTGAAAATGCAAAAAAATAATAATTTGGATGATTTTTTTGCAGCCGAAATACAGCCAATTTCCCTATAAAAGTGTCCCGGGAAACTGAGGACGAAAATTTTGTTTGTGATGTCACAGTGTTTGATAACATTGCTGTCACGGGAAGCCGCCTTGTCATTTCTCTTGCACGTGGCTTCAAATGTGCAAGTGATTTGCCACGCAATATCGACCCCCATGCTTCAAACGTTTCCCTTTGCTTTCAGCTATATTGGTTTGTTTATCAAACACAGTGACGTCATGGACGTAAATCATGTGACATTTTGGCTGCACGATCTCTGGGACAATTTCAACATGAAAGTAGTGTGTATTTCAAACAAAAAAACAGGGGTTTCAAAATATTCTCACGATCTAAAAATTTTACCACCGTTTTTCCATCATTATTAACGAGCAGAATCAGCGGAAAAAAAATTGTGTCATATACACTTTAAGACAATGTCTCTTACGTGATAGTGTTCGAGTGATGAAATCCCTTTGACAGCCCAATGCTGACTGAAATAACACTACCACGCAGATGGGATGTCTGAATGTTTACAAAACGCTCTGAGTTGTTGACTCTATTTACAAGTAAATTACCATTCAACTGAGTTGATTATATTCTGGATTTCACAAAATAGAGCAAATTAATTTGAAATTTAAATTATACAACAGCCAACTCTCTCTCAACAACCACTTCCCTTTAATGACCACTTTGTAAATGCCAGTAACCTTTTTTTCTCTCAGTCAACTAGCATTTCAAAAACTCTCCCATAAGTAGTGACCACTGGTTGCATGAACAGACTGTACATAATTCTTCAAAGTTGGTGCATGCTTAAAAACATTTTCAGTGATGATCTTATTCACTATGTGGTACTGCAACACTATTTAAGAAATAGGAAACATGTACCCTGTTTCTATCGAGTTATAGAAACACGAGTGGAAGTTTGGGAGAGTGAGAAATGCTGTGGCGAGTGTTTCCACAGCTTTTTTGAATTCTCCCAAACTTTCACGAGTGTTTCTATAACTCGATAGAAACACAGAACATGTTTTCTATTTCTTTTAGAAAACACTGTGACGAAGAAAAGGAAAACAACTTGTTAACTTTGATTACCAAAATGTAAATTCTCTTTGCTCGTGCCATCATTACGTCAACAGCTCATGCTAGTTCTGTGTTTCCACAAAGTTATAGAAACACGATTTTTAACCAATCAGCACACATATTTTCTTAGGACTGTACATTATTAGTTAAATTATATTATTATCTAATATAATTTATTAGAGGAATCACCTAGACAAAAATTACTTTATGACTGTGACATTACTACTAAAAATAGTACTTTTACCTGCAGATTTTCAATAATCAGAGATTTTAAAGAAACTATTTTGTTGTTTTTGTTGTTGCAGGTGTCATCCTATAATGAGTGGTATTACACAGGACTTAGCAGTGACCTCACATTCTCACCAGTATCTGCTTCAAGGCTTTCGCAACCACTCATAGGTGTCTGCACCATGCCTCACACCTCTCATCCGCAAAAGGGTTTTACTGTGTTTCAAATGTCATCTACTGGGGACTTGTTTTACCAGCCATTTGTCTCACCACAAGATGACAAAGATTTGGGAGGAAGGCATTTCTGGGATAAAGAGAGTGGTACATGGAGGAGTAATGAACTTAGTCCTGAGGCTAAGATGTTTTGTCAAAAATGGATCACTACAGCTGATCTTCACAAGGATAACTTTTTGAAAACTGCTCCAGTCCAAGTTGAGTATGTAGAAACTGATAAGAAAGTGCTTTGTCAGAATTTGAAGTCTTTGCTAGAATCTCATTCCTGTTGTGTGTTATGCAATAATAGACAAGATTTGGAAAACACAGAGCTGGACCAAGCAAAGCCAGAATCAGATGTATGCCAAAGGTGTGGTGTGCAAATATGTTACAGTGCCAACCTTGCAAAAAATCAACAAAGCAAAGGAGTTCTTACAAGAAGCAGTTTGTGCCTTCAGTATCATGTGGAAGACCTTGGGATTTTTCCAGACTTGAAGAAAGCTACAGATCCTCTTAGTAAAAGTCTTTGGGTAAACTGGAATAGCAATACACCGATAGCTGTGTTTTTATCAGGTGACCAAGAAACAGAAAATCAGCCTGATATTCAGGGGAAAACTGTAGAACCATGGAAGACACTCCTTTCAGAGAATGTAAGGTCATCTACATCTATCAGTAACAGTAACATTGTTCATGAAAGTTCACCTCAGGAACAAAATACACCATCTAAATCACACATGGAGAATCTGACACCAAAGGTGAAGGCTGAGAGAAAACAAAATCGTCATGTTATGGGTTTTTAGCTTTAAAATTAATGATAAAAAATAAATGGTAATTAATTTAAACACAATTCATTTAAAATCATCAGTTGTGTTCTATAAATTGGTCAATTCCAAGTACATGTTGAATTCACATCTTCCTTTGCTAAAATTGGCAAGTTTGTTTCATGAGTTTGAAACAAATTCTTAAAATTAGCATATTTACCAAATTCAACACGAGAAATTGATCTATGGAGGTGGTTTTTAGTGCAGAGTGCACTATTGGGATGGGTTAGGAGGGTGCACTTCGCTAAGGCACTAATCAACTAACACACTAACGCCATGAGGTGTAAACTTTAATGTTTGTTTAATTAGTTAATTCCAATTAATCAATTAGCTTGGCGGGAAGGCGGGCTGGGTGGAGTAGGTACCCGAGTGCATTACGCAAAACTTGTCATATTTACATTTCTTTCCTTGATAACATGATAAAAATGTATATATGGTTTTGCAAATCCCACGCCATCCTTGTGGTGCCATTCTCTCAAGAACAAAAGCAATTTGCTCCAAACGCATGCGCAGATTAGTTAGCGTTAAAGTCGACTATATGTTAGGTGAAAGATACAGTTCACACGGGACTATCCACGAACGTTGAGTGTTTTCCCTTGTTGTAGAGCATAACATGTAAGACGCATGCGTTCTAGCATTGCTAGAGTGATAAACTCCGTTCTCGAGTTCAGATGCACGTTTTTTTTTTGTTTTTTTTTTTTGTAACGAGTGATATCACACTCTCGTTTTGGCTGGGGATAGTAGTTATATTTCAGGTAACGTCAGTTCTTTTTTTCTCCTTTTTCAAGAAATGTCTTCTGCTGTTTTATAACTATTGTGTGTTTGCCAAATTTAAAATCGTCTTGACAAACGGTAATTGTAAGTTATTTTTGGGCAAAACACAAACATGAAACACACACACTGCTAAGATTATGTCTTATCAAGTTTTTGTCCGCTCATATTCTGCAAAGGAGAAATGGCCTAGTTGACTACCGAGGGAGAGAACAGCAGGGGTGAGGACCTGTGTGACTACTGCATCAGAGCCGTAAATTACACTCTGCACTATCTGAGATTGTCTCACTCGTTTTTAGAAACAAGCGGCGGAAATCGAGCCTATGTTCATATCAGCTTGTAACTGTCAGCTCAGACAACTCAGGTTAATTGTGTGTCAAAATTTTCGGTTCAATTGTGGGTCGGGGAAAGTGTTTATCTCAATTTTTAGGGCGTACATCATGCAGTGGTGACGTAAACTCTGCAAAAGGTTTTATTAATTCAAGTCATGGAAAAGTTGGCTTATATCTGTCAATATGACATCACTGCGTCAGTAAACAGTTTTTGTTTCGTTTCCTCAGAAACGAAACGGTATTGTTTTCAGTTCAGGGGTGAACTATTTACATAGTGAACTGTAATATGCAATCAGAGTAAAGTTCATAATTACTGAGATTAAGCATGACGTTACGTCAAATGGCAAACGGCCAGGGCAAACGGCAAAAATGAATCTTCAGCTGTCTGTACAGTAGAGTAAAAATATTTGTATTTGCAGTGAATGGTAGGTGACATGTTTCTATTTCTGTGTGGTTTATTTAAGGATTAGACGAAAAGAATAAAAAATCAGAGGTAATCTTTGTCGTTTGCCGTCTGCCGTAGACGTCATGCTTTAACTGTCTATTGTTAATGTAAATACGGTGGAAATTCGGTTATCGCAACAAAATGTGGCGTTCTGAACATTTCAATTGCTGCTTTATTCGAAAATGGGGAATTACGACTGAAACTCTCGTTTCTCGTTGTTAAAATACACAAGAAAACTACACACCGGACTTCTATTCGGATAGTAGTAGTGAAAAGGAAGTTTATTTTGGAGGTAGAGAGACCGCCAGACCATGCGATTTGTCCACGAATGCGATATTTTAAACCGATGAATGCAGTTCGTTTTGTTTAGTTCAACGAAGAAATGGTACTGTTTTCCGTTTCAGAGTGATTTATTGACATTGTGAGTGCGAATGTTATCAGCCAGTTAATCATGGTAATAGGACTGAGTGGAGTCCAATTCGGTCTGTCATCATACGAGTGATTAACAAAATCGGACTGCCGCGAAGCGGGTGTCCGATTTGTTAATCACGAGTATGATGACAGACCGAATTGGACGACGCGAAGTCCTGTTACCAATTAATCAAAACTATGACAAAATTCGAGAAACTAACAAACCATCGATTGATCGCTGAACGATTAAACGTCGTTATGAATGCTGAAAAACACAGCAGTTTACTCAATAAAGTGCACCGCAACAGCGCGCGCAAAATGACGCGTACTGTCCAATTACAAGCATGACGCGTACACTGTCCAATTAATGCTCAAATCGGGCTGCTGATAGCCAATCACGTTCGAGACTTTTGTTATAGTTTTGACTACGCTTGTAATTCACAAGGTAAACATGTTCAACAAAAATAACTTGTTTCGTTTCCTCAGAAACAAAACGGTATTGTTTTCAGTTCAGGGGTGAACTACTAACATAGTGGTGGTAATATCCAATCAGAGTAAAGTTCGTAATTGTTAATGTAAATACGGCGGCAAGATTTCAGCCAAAACTCGGTGCATTTGCAACATTTCAGGGAAACTCTCGTTTCTCGGTATTATCTTACACAAGAAAACTGCGAACTGGAGTTGATAGTGATAGTGAAAAAAAATTATATATTCGAAGTAGAGACACCGCCACACCACGCGATTTGTCCACCAATGCGATATTTTAAGCCGATGGAAGCAGTTAGTTTTGTTTAGTTCAACAAAGAAATGGTACTGTTTTCCGTTTCA
>Ga0126338_10003385_pt1 | contig 11167 bp, 7 predicted proteins | sample OrbCmetagenome_2_FD_92529 | JGI IMG/M metagenome (GOLD analysis project Ga0126338, IMG submission 92529) | Coral microbial communities from Petempiche,Puerto Morelos, Mexico - Orbicella C C metagenome | ecosystem: Host-associated > Invertebrates > Cnidaria > Coral | place: Petempiche,Puerto...
ATAGATCGTCTGTTTTAAAGCCTATTTTGTGTAATTTTGAATTAGTGTACAGAATAGAGTTGAGCACTTTGAATTGAAATCCTTTCACATAAGACTCAAGAACAACAGAGTGTGGTAGACTGAAGATTTGTCTCAGCTGATCGATAGAAAAGTTAAAATCGTTCAGCGTGCAGCATGATTGGTACCCCCTCACCCCCCTTTTGCCACCCTCATAAAAATAAAAACGCCCCCAAAAATTAAGCGTATGCTTACCATAATAATTAGTTTATGGTGTAATGGCTCATATACGATGATGGCTAAGCCGGTGAAAACTCTTGAATTGCATTATCCAACGATCCAGTTTTTAATAATAGAAAAATCCTCAAAATGCGCGTAGTTAGTTACACCCTGCGTGTATACGCGCGCGTAAATTGCGGGCAGTATGCAAGCAATATAGCGTCAATAAATCGCGCAGGTTACACTTCACTGCGGCCTGTACAGTAAGCTTAGGCCAATACTTAAGTTTGAACAAAATAAAAACTTCACCGTAACGAGTAACTTATTGATAAAGAACCAAATTCAACCACTGAGATAAAAACTTATAGGTCTACTCGTTCATTCCCTTGGAAGGCCGAAAGGAAAGTTTAAAGCCTTCCCGCCAACGACTTGGATCCCTGAATTCCCCTTAATATATCTGCATACACGTAAACTCACCTAGCGTGTTCTCTTTTGTAGCCAGAATGCATTTCCTGCAGCTTAAAATCGCTCAAACCTGCAAAAGAACCTTCCCCACAGCGACTCTTTCTAGCGGCAAAACACACGTGCATACTATTTCATTCCCAGTCCCCAAGAAGGAATCTCAAAGACCAAAAGACCTCATGACCTCATGGGTCCTCACGGGTCCTCACGGGATGACGGGAAGGGGAACTGAACGACGTCTTTACTCCTGTTTTGGGCAAAGCAACATATATATATCTGCCTCATTTTTTCGAGATTGATGACCAGAAAGTCCGAGATTGATGACCATATCCGAAGACGGATATTTCCGAGGACGTTTCGAAGAAATCCCAAGGCGTGTCGAACATACAATGTTCGTACAGCTAATATAGACTTCTCAAACGGACACCAGCAAAAAACCTCTGATATACCCTGCTATACTGGTCTCTCTTCTTGACGATCATTGTCTCGCTGATTTTTTTTTTTCCTTTTTTTTTCTCGCTGATGCAATGAATAAAAATATTTCGTATATTGAGTGACATACAGTTATGTATTTAAACATCGTGAAAAAGGCCAACTTTTCAGCCCGGATTTGCTGACCCTTGTTCACTAGAACTAATAAGTTGCCATCAATCAGATGTTTCTGCGAATCAAGGGAGTGTTGTCGAATTACCTAGAATTTTTCATGGATAAAAATCATCATTCGATGCATTTTTCCTCCCCTTTTCTTGGCCGAGTGCTCTACGTGACCTGCAAATTTACTGCCTACAGATAATGGTCTGCTCTTGTGTAATACGGTCTAAATGCGTTTTACTGCGATTAATGTTCTGTTCATGTGTAATTGTTACCACGCTCTTGTGTGGAAAGTGGCGGATCGCTTCCCTGGGCTGCCAGAGAGTGATTTATATATGAACAGAAAATTAGTGATCAAATGATAAAACAATTATTGAACTCGGTTATCACAAAATATCGTTATTTGTCAGTGTCTTGTAGATCATAATCAATCTGCTCGTTACTGACATATCACGATATTTTGCTAAACCTGGTCCAATAATTATTAATTATTCTACTCCAAACACACGGCAGTTACCCAACCAAACGATGTCTATAGACTAATATTTACCTGAAGGCATCTTTGCTATAAAACAATTAAAAAAAAAAGGTTAAAGGAAACCGTATTATTCATTGCTTTGCTCATAGCGTGTTTTACAGTGATAGCAATATTTCTGCTAGCGCTTTTTTCGTGTTTGAACAAACCAAAGTCTTTCAGAAGATTACTTTTTTCTTGCGCATGAGGAAAACTATCATTCCCAGAATCGCTCTGCATGTCACAATCATTCATTTGATTGATTACAGCTATGAAGAATACCATGCACAAATGCTATGCACGACGCCGAGTGTATGGCATATTGAACAGCCTATAGTTGGCCTGCAAAAAAAGCGGAATGTTCTCAGTTTAAATTAGTGTAGCCTGCAGAACAGGCGGATTTGTGGCCCCGGGGCAGAACGCGAAACGCGAAACAAGAGCGCGGAGCGCGAACATGAGCGCACTGGTGAGACTAAATCGTTTAACGTAATTGTCAATCAATAAACGAAATATACAGTTCAACAAACGGCCACCCTCGGGGAAATGGATAGTGGCCGCTTAGTAGTGGCAAAAACAATTTAAAAGCCCCCATCGGAACTGATTACTGGCCGCCTAATGGGGGTGGCCGTTTTATAGGTTCGACTGTATTTCTAAAACGTTAAGGGCCTTCAAATAGCGGTTCCATTGACGTTCTCACAGCCCTCACTCCTCCTTGCTGCGGACCAAAGAAGCAACTGCGGTATTTGTGCAGTTAGTTTTTTTTTTTTTTACAGTTTTTATATAGTACAGTACATATATGTATCTGAAATGACATTGCAGGGGATTTAACTTATTTTCATTGCCCATTTGAGCTTGTTTTACTTGACTTATAAATTCTAAGTTTTAAATGAATTCTTTAAAAAAGAACCTGATTCAAATTTCAGGCTAAAACTTGTCCTTGTGGAAAGGGGGTCTAAATGGAAACATTAGCCTGACGGGCTCCTAAAAATAAGGTTCTTATAGGCGGATTTTCACCGAAGCCCTAAAAAAATCATATTGTTAATTTTATTTTCAAGGGATAATTTGAGGCGACTATATATTGTGCTATTAAAACCTTAAGTTTGCGTGTTGTTTTGAAGTACATAATATGGTGTAACCCGCGTGCAGGTGTCCTTTGAAACATAGCCTGCGAACAGGCTCCCGGTGAAGCCATCCCCTTTTTTTTTTCGTTTATTGTCGAATGCGTTTTCTGATTTTGGGTCGATCGGTCGGAAAAGGAAAAAACAAACAAACATAAAATTGGAAAAGGAGTCTGGAACCAGGAGGCCCGGTACCTGAGCATAACATCCGTGAAGCCTGAAAACAACAAGGTGTGGTTACAAAGTCAACATCGCGGCAATGAAGGAAGGAAAAAGTCGACGTCGTTGTTAAAATCAAACGAGAACAGGAAAAAACTAAAAATCTGTAAGGCAAAAAATTGCTTATGTTTCAGATTAAAGTGACAATTGTTTGAAATAATGTGTCATTGCCTTCATTGCCTTCTGCGTAACTTTTTTTTTTTTTTTTTGAAAAGGCGAAAATCTGGGTCGGTCGGACGACGCTAAACAGAGCAAAAAAGGGGATGGCCTGAGGACGGAAAAAACTTTCGGCGATCGTGAAACAGAAGAATTCGGAGGCTGTTCGCAGGCTATTGAAACAAGGCACTGCACGAAGGCTAGGTATAATGTAATAGAAGAGACGTGAAGTACTTCAAAGATCTTCAAAATATTTCGCAAGATCTAGGCTTGCTGCACGTGATGAAAATATTAAGAAGTTACTCGACGTTCCCTGGGTTACAGTCGTGTACATGCAATAGAGAAATTTAGAAAACCACAAAGGCAACGTCGCTAAACAAAAGGTAGTGCATGCACTTGCGTTATAATTCTTGGTACATTTTGTTACCGTCCTCTGCAAAACAACAACGTGAAATGATCAAATTCTACGTTGTCTGGAGAACGTGAGCCTGGACAGATTTCGAATTTTACGCTGTGTTCCATATTCAGTTTCGAGATTGACAAAGAGAAACAAACTAAATGATCGCGAGATTCGTAGGTAAAATATTTAATCATTTTTTAATCGACGTCGTCCTTGGCGTTTCCTCGTAGTTACTTAAACTCCTTAATTAACATTTTCATTGGGAAAAATTCAAGGCCGCAGTAATACTCTCATCAGAGTCGGTGGGGCAAGACAATAAAGGCAAGAGAAGCTAGAGATGCGTGGAAATGCCATTTTCAACCTTCTTCATGCAGAGATATTCCCTTAAGTAAATAAATTATGTTTAGGAACAAAATCATTAAATGGCACGTTGTTATTGCTTGCAACATTATCTATGTATACTTTTCACTGAGCCGTGTGAAAATTGAAGGTGATTCCGTTTTTCGTTATCTTCCTGCACGCTCCCCTCCCCTTTCGTGTCACGAATGAAGCTAATTGCTTCAAAGCTAGCCACTCTTGGTCTTTCTAAACGTAAATAGGACAATGTCTGAGCCCTGTTTACGAAATCATTGCGCCTGAAGAGCTTCTGGTTGTTGCTTCAGTTACATGACAAAAAAAATTACAACCATAAGAGAATCAGGTTTCTTTACAGCGTTTAAATTTCTGCTGACACTCACAATTCACTAGCGCGAGCAAGTTGTCTTCATATATCAATAGAAACCGTTTACCACAATACTCCCACCTTCAAAATTTCGTGGTCTAATGACAAATGTTTCGTGGGGAATATTTTACCCTAAAAGTACGTTCTGTTATTTCATTCTAAGAAAAAAGCGTCGTCAAAAAGCCTTTAGAACTAAGAACCTCAGCTCAAACTCTATTCTCAGTCAAGCAATGTGACATCTGTTACAAGGGGAAATAATGAATGTGTTAACTGAATTAACACAACTAATGCAATGTTGTTTGCACTATACAAGAGAAACGGGACAGCCAAAGAAAAGTAAAACACTTCCATTGAGTTGAAGTACGTCCCACTAATTACAAGGCTAATGTGTAGCACATAATAAATGACCACATTCACAATATTCCTTGAAAAGTGATAGGTTTTTAATCAACTTTTGGCACTAAATTATTCACAAATATATTCTTTGCACGTACCCCATGAAAAACATTTCCTTTTAATTATTTTTATTCAAGTACAAGCTGTCTTTCTATGCTGACAATTCTAAATATACATAAATTCAATAAATTGTCACTCAGTTGGGGAGCCAATTTTGCTTGAATTTCCGGTCGAACTGTTTTTCTTTTTCTCCTTTTTCAGAAAACACTGAAATTTGATATCAAACGATATCAAATTTCTGAAACCTTTTTACAACAGCTGCTACGACTTGCGAGGGTTTATGTCTGAAATAAATTGCTATAATTCCCAAACTTGTGAAAAAAAAAAACAACAACAACAACAACAAAAATCGAAGCCAACGACATTAACAGGAAACTGTTGAGACTGTCAAGGATAAAAAATTCATTTATAGACATTTCATAACATAACCATATGGCTATTTTTCTATAAAATATGATTCGTCATTTGGAATGAGTAGAAGAAATTGTTTATTTTCTGATAAGCTAGCCCTCTCTTTATCGGTGACATGACGTCAAGGGAAAATGGGTTTTTGAATCCTTTTTTCCGCTTTTAAGTTCTAAAGACACACGCGCGTGTATTCAGTGTGAGCCAAGTCAATTTGCGACACCAACGTCAATCGCTAAAATTTCTCATTAGCTATCGGCAAGGATGAAGCGAATTTAATACAGTTGGCAGAATATCCTCGAAATACAAGTGGATTTTAAAGCGATGATACAAGGAAATGAATCAAACAGGCTACAGCTCAGGCAGAACGCCTCTTCCAATACAAGTCTTGAGCTGTGCGGTCTGCCTCCTACCTCCAAGCACCTTGCTCTTTCTGTCACTCTTATCGTCATATGTATCGTAACATTCTGCGGCAACTTGGCGGTGTGCGCCACCGTGTACTTCCACCGTGCTTTACGCACCACAACAAATTATCTCATTGCGTCGCTGGCCTTCGCTGATTTATTGGTGTCCCTGTTTTCCATGCCGTTCAGGATTCACCGCACTCTTCACAACGGCCACTGGTGCCTTGACTTGAAAGCTTGCGCGCTGTGGGTCTGGATAGACTTGGTGGCTTGTAGCGCATCCGTCGGTAGCTTAGCAGCTGTGTCGATCGAGAGATTTGTTGCCGTGAAATACCCTCTGCGCTACCCAGTGCTCATGACGCGAAGCACCGGCTTGAAGATGATAGGTTTCGTCTGGTTGTACTCGACGATCTGCGCTTCCCTCGGCAACTACAACTGGACCTTTAACAGAGCCGAGACGTTCGCAGGTTGCGCAAAGAACGATCCATTATTTTATACGGTTGTGGCGAGTTTGGTGTTTTTCTTGCCGGTGGGAATTGTCATGACAGCGTATACTTACCTCACCAAGATTGCTTTTCTACAGCGCAGGCGGACTTTAAAAACCAACAGTGTTCGGCCAACAACAAACCCGGATCACAACCGCAAGTCGCTCCGTCGATCTCGCGTCCTGCACGAGCTGAAGGCAGCGAAGATGATGGCTTGTGTTGTTGGAATATTCTGCATCAGCTGGGTTCCTTTCTTTATCCTAGTGCTTTTAAGTTTTTGGCATGACCTTCAGAACATGCCTCGCGGCGTTCGCGACATCTTTGTAGATATTCTACCCAATCTAAACAGCGCAGTGAACCCTTTTCTGTACATAGCGTTTACACGCGAACTAAGAGAGCAAGTCGGCAAGATGGTTAAAAAATTGTTTTTCAAACCGTGCTGTAAGAACTCCAGAGTAGCCGGTGAAACATCGTGGCAAACTCGGTCGATGACCGTCGGGGAAACTGACTTAAGGCAAAGTATTAGAAACCACGAACTCCACAATTAAAGCAGTGAAAAATAACATTTCAAACTGCCGGCAGTCTTAAGGAGACACTGAAAGGTGATAAAAAACTCGGTAAATAAAAAATACAACTGAATATCCACTTTCACGGTCTGTGTGTTGTTGAACCAATTTAGAAACTACTGTACGTATTTGTATTATATGAAACATCGTGGCAGACTCGGTCGATTACCCTCGGGGAAACCGATATACTCTAAAGAATCAAAAACCAGCAAGACCATCACAATTAAGTAACAATGAAAGAAAACGACTCAAAATGCCGCCGAGCAGTCTTAAAGAGACCATAAAAGGTGATGAAAAGCTCGATAAACTAAAAAATACAACTGAATATCATGTACACTTCTGTAGTTTGCTGTGTTGTTGAATCAATGTACAGACTATACCCGTAAAATATGTACAGCTGTAAAAGCAAACTGATCCGAGCTTGTGACTTTGAATAAAGATCATTTACATTTCTTTAAATGCTAGTTTTTGAGAACTTGGTGATACGACAAGACCTGAATCGTCTTCTTTATGTTCCTTAGCTAGCTGTCGGAGAAAAATAAATTCTAACCGTCTACGAAGATTCACACTGAGTTAGAATCTTCCACAAGTATTATGCAAACGCCAGATGTTTTTAAAAGGTGAATTTTGTATATTAAAAAAAAAGAAAAAAAAGTTTGCCACAACATGGGTTAATTTGCCTCCACTATCAAAATATCTTTGAAAAATCTTTTTCCCACAGCGAAAGACACTATGTTCTAGTTGTCGGTCATTTTATTCTAAGCAATCATCACCTTTTCGAAGTAAAAAAAATATACTTTTGGTACAACTATAAAATTTGACAATGTTCGCAGTGAGTTTTAACTCGACAAAATTTTGAAGATTAACTTAATTGGCAGTGCCTCTTTCATTAGCTTATTTCGCTTTAAGTAAAGTGAACTTACACCCCCGCAAAGTCATCATTTTTATTTTTATTATCTTTTTGGTAATTATAAGAGGAAGAGCTGGCACGGAGACTGATTTTAAATTGCATATCTATTCAGAAAAGTCCACAATTTATTTAAGTTGCTTTTTAATCACTCGAAAAGTTTTAAAACCGTCAGCTGGTTCAACAATGAAAACAAATTACACACAAAAAGAATCCTTGTATCTTTTTGTGATTGTTTTCATTTCTCCATATGATATGTCACTCAAATAGAAGTTCACTCTTGCAAGCTACAAAATACGGAATTTTCCAAAATTCAAAATCGAATAGATCTCAATACAGTGAGGTGAAATAAAGCTCGTACGGAAATAATAAGCTACAAAAAAATTACAAATGAAAGACACTCAGAGTGACTAAGATCGAAGAAAATATTGAGATGACTTACAGAAAGCGTCGTTTCAGATATTTCCGGACAGAAGGAAATTACATGCGAGTACGTGCAAGTCATAAACAGTAAAAACTGCCGCGTGATATTTTTAGAAACGTTGTTCTCATTATAGAACTAAAATATCATCATTTTTTCGCTTCACGACCCACGCTCAAGCTCATAAACGTGATGTATTTTACTTGTCTCTATCAAGGCCTGTGAAATAGCAGGCAAATATTCATTTGCGTTCGCTTGAGCTTAAGGTCAAATGATACGTTTTTTAGTATTTCTTCCCCTTTATTGCTTAGGGGTGAAAATAAAATAAAGTTGAAATCTTGATCGAATCTTAGATAGGTGAATAGAAGAAACTACTCTTATAAAGCTCGTTTTTTTGTACGCATTAAAATTATTACACTGCTTATTCGTGAGATGATAGAGCATTATGGGAAAGATTGGACGAGGCCGTGCAGCATCATGGAGTCATCCTTCCCAACATTCCACGCGCCCGTGTAATTAGCTACTACGATTCAAAATATTAATTATAATTGTGAACGAGTCTGGATGATTCCATTGTAACAGAGACAGAATTCTTTAACCGTTTCAATGCAGTTCAAAGTAAACTACCTTTAGTCAGTCGGGCATCAAGATCGGTTTAAACTGCACTAAAACATGCCACCTTTTTTTTCCTCAAACCAAGCCTTCGGCTGCAGCCAGGTTAAAAAGAAAGTTTTCCACAACTGGTGTTAGTTTTCGTTGTTTCAATGCTTCTAAAGTGACTCTGACCTTTCCACCTTCCTCCGGCTCAACTGCCAGCTTTTTAAGGTTGTTAATAAGATCCTTTGTCTTGACCGATAATTCCTGAAATTGAAAAAAATAGGGACCAATTGAGTATTATTTCACTTTTCGAAGTGGTTTGATATCAGCGTTTCTTTACAATGCAATTTGTATTCTGCACGCGCTTTGATTGGCTAGGCTGCTATGTTATATTGAATATCAGAGTATACAGCAAAAAAATGCTTTAATGTTTTGCACACGTGAAATCTCTACCATAAAGAATATAAAGAAGTCTAAACAATGTATTATTTAACAAATCGATTCCATGTTGACGTGCGTCTGTTCAGTAATAGATCACTGATGACGTCAAAATGTGGTAAGAACAAAAAAGTGTCACACGAGGCGATAGCCGAGTGTGTCATTGATGTTCTTACCACATTTCGACGAATTCTGTGTAATACGAGAATAATTTGACTTATTATATTAACTGTCATAAAACACTCGGGGAGTCCGAGAACACTTGAGATGAGTAGAGAATACTCGCCTGTGGCTGCTGCTGTCTAAATTTTACCCCAAAATGGTTATTTCTTCTGAAAATAGACGGTCGAGCAAACTGAAATCCGGAGAACATTCTCAGTTTGTAATCTAACTGCATATAACAAGATTACCTTGACGAGCTTTTGATCGTTGTATTCCTCGTTTTTAGCAGCATCTACCATAAACATGGCGATGTCCTTGTGAATTTTTCCCATCTGGAAGGTTTCTACGAAAATAAGAACACAAACATCAGGCACTAGAATTGAGTACTTTATACCGACAATTTAACTGCTTAAAGTCAGTCATGTTTTTACAACGGGCACCTTGGTTGGGAGGAAATATCTGTCTCAGCCTCAAGGAGTTAACCTATTAATGCAAAGAAACCTTCAGAAAACAGCGTTTAAAAATCGTTTGGTAAGCTCTCTTAAGGTAGAAACCACACTACGCCGGAGAAATTTCAAAACATAGCTTTCTTCTGTGGTTTGGATTACCGTCCACACTAATCTGTCACGAAAACGGAGCTTTCCGAAAACGGTCTTCAACCGGAGGAATTTGAAAATGCCGGCTTTTCGTTGTCGTGGGGACGGAAAACGGAGCTTTTCGAAAACGATGTAGTCACGATAATCATGTGAATTCACTGACCGAGTTTTCCTCAAAAACAAGTCCAAAATGACCGGTGATTGTCGCGTTTTTAAAATCTTCCGGCGTATTGTGGACAGAAAACATTTGAATCGCTTTCAGAGTGAAACCTCCGCTTTCAAATTCCTCCGGCGTAGTGTGGACTGGGCCTAGGTGGTTAGAAAAAAGCGTGCCTACATGTCCAGTATAAGGGCCTTACCCAATCAGAGAAAAGATGCTGACTTTTCAACCAATCAGAGGCAAGACCAAAACGAATAGTGACTTGGTTTTCGCGCGTTTCCCGCGCTTGACACTGTCTGCATGTTCTGGCTTCGAGTTCTGTTTAATTCACAGCGTTGTTTGCGTTTCTTCTGATTTCCTGGTCAGATCTGGTTACTTTTGTTTTACTTTTTCGGTAAACCTGTTTCTGGCGCTCGGTCAGTGAAAGAGCGGTGCGAAAACGGCGACAGAAAAACGAAAGTATTCCCCGCGCCGCAATCCTGACTTATTTTTGTCTCTCGACGCTTTAAATCTTCCCCAACTACCAGAAGGCCTGAAACAGTTCTTTTGACATAATAGGTCTAACACGACCTAAATCACGAAGATTCATTTATGAGTATAAATTGTATTTTTTTTTCTTATTTGTTTCTACCTTACTGTGAAACTTTGGAGGTTTGGAAGTTTCCACCTTTTATCTCACCTGGTAATTTTGTAGTTTAGATAAGACTGCCTGTGGTGTAGCGTTCTACAGAAGGAAATGAAAATCTATTTTTTTTTTCACCTACCTCGTGATTCGGGTGCAATTGAAATTTCTCCAGCCGCAACTGCAAGATAAGCTTGTACATCAAATAAGGAAAAGCTGCAAAACATTCAAATATCCACCCCCCGAGTCCCTAATGAAAAGTACATACACCCAACTTCTCAGTCCCTAATGCAAAGTACATAAACCCACCGCTCAATCCCTAATGCAAAGCACATACACCCACCCTCCTCAATCCCTAATACAACGCACATACACCCACCCTCCTCAATCCCTAATGAAAAGCACATACACCCACCCACCTCAGTCCTCAATACAAAGCACATACACTCAACCTCTCAGTCCCCAATGAAAAGCACATACACCCACCCTCCTCAGTCCCTAATGCAAAGCACATACACCCACCCCCTCAGTCCCCAATACAAAGCACATAC
>Ga0126338_10003386_pt1 | contig 11166 bp, 4 predicted proteins | sample OrbCmetagenome_2_FD_92529 | JGI IMG/M metagenome (GOLD analysis project Ga0126338, IMG submission 92529) | Coral microbial communities from Petempiche,Puerto Morelos, Mexico - Orbicella C C metagenome | ecosystem: Host-associated > Invertebrates > Cnidaria > Coral | place: Petempiche,Puerto...
ATCAGTTATGTTTATACTGGGGAGGGGGGTCTCCCATACAAAAAAAAATGGGGGTGGTCGCCAGAAATTTTCAAAAGAACCCCTAGAAAGAACCCTGCAATGCCCAGAAAGGGCATTGCAGCTGCTTGAAATTTTCATCACTCTTAAGAGGTACCAATTCTTAAATCATCACATTCATTGACACAGACTTTTTTCAGCTCAATAGCCTAAAAGATACTGTGAATGCTCTCGCTGTGGACCTTTTTGAGGCTGAATGCCCTAAAAGGGACCAATTCTTAAACCCAAAGTGAAGGTACAATGTACATGGTTTTCAAGTTGTTTAAGGTAAAATTTAGTTTGTGTCAGGTCAAGTGGTTCATACCACTGGAGCTCCTCTTGGTTTCCATGACACGAGGTGACTAGAGATAGTTCTACTCTCCCTTGGGTGGGATGCATGCCTATTACAGGGATTGATACACCCCAACATGAACCATTTATACACCCCGGTGGAGAGAGGCACTGTGACCTAAGAACACAACACAATGTCCGGCCAGGGTTTGAACCCAGACTGCTCAATCCAGTGCCCCAACAGGTTAACCATTCTAGGTCATCTCCTACTGCCAGGTTGTGTGCATAATAACCTCACCTCCTTGAATGCTTTATTTGCCTCTCCTTCATCATTACATTCAACCTAGAAAATAATAACAGAACATCTCAAATATTTGAACTATCAGGCATAAAATGAATGCTTACATGTAGTTATTGGACTCAAAACCTGCTCACTGGCTATAACACAGGGCTGCAGAACCCATTTCTCAATTTCAAACTAATATTTTATATTCCAGCACAATGCAGTAGTATCAGTCACCACATGGGATTTCAATATTTTCCAGAGGACTTATTTTATTATTTTTTTTATGGGAAGGGGTGAGTGCTATCAGAATTATAGAGCATCTGCAGGGTCACTGTAAAATATATTCTTTGCCAATTCTTACAGGAATCTCAACATTATGTGCAAGATCCTTGAAGACCTCTAAGGACACAGTTTTACAAAAGATGACCAAGAAGATTTATCTTTATAAGGATTCTCTGGGATCTTTTAAATACTTTCTCAAGGGTACAAGAACTGGTTCAAATATGGGGCAGTACCTCACAATGCTAAATGTGAGCTGAGAATGTTGCTCAATGCAATGCTTAACAAAAATACTTTAATTGCAAATTCCTTGTTAGCCATTTGCACTGCAGACCTGTGTTAATAATATTATTTTCCTTCTCTCAATACAGAATCATTCATAAGGGTACATTTCTCTGTAGGCTGAACTTGTAATCGTTTAGAATCCGACTTCAAACCACTTTTAAAAGTGTAAGGAACTATTTCTTATCATAAAGGCTAAGCTGCAAGGAATTTATTTCACGTTTTTAACAAGTTAAGCTTTGTTGTCTGTTTTATTTACCCATTGTTTTAACATCATGCTCCATCGGTCCACACATCACGAAAACTTTGTTTGCACAATTCTCTAAAATTTTTTGCTTGGGAGCTTACAAATTGCAGGTTAATTATGCCAAAATGAATTGAAAATTACGAGAAACATTGATAGCCAGAGTGTAATGGGAATGGTTGCTACGAAAATAAATAGAAGATAGCGAAACAGACTACCGTGGAATGTTCTTGACATTTTGGAAAATGACAGAGATACCAATCACTGTGCACATTGTCGGTGCAAGTTCAGTGGAACTAGATACGAACGGCAACTGCGTGGTGTTGAAGTATTCTTTCAAACAGAGGTTTGTGTTTTCTTACACCCTACCGGAATATCCACCAACAGCTGGCAATTGCACAATAATAATTCAGTAGGATGGTTGTCCCACGATCAGTTGATCTGCATTACAAGTGATCAGAGTCAAGTAACAATTACAGGGCAATCATCTGGTCTCGTCTCTTCATAAGGACTGTTCTACACCACGATGAACAACCGTAATCTTTTGTAGGCCATTAACTGGCAATTACCTCCTATTCTCTGGTTGGAGCTTTTATAAGGCTAAGGCTTACCTTCTTCAGCACGTAGCAAATCTTGTCCTGTTTGTTTTCCGCGAGAAACACAGAACCCTGTGCTCCCTTGCCAAGCCGTTGATGGAGCTAAACAGTAAAGGATTGTACTTTCAACACAAATTCACAGAATGAGCAGGTTTTAAGGGAAAGGTGCAGAAAATCTACCTTGTAGCTTTCCATGGCGGTTGACAATTACGCCTCCACTGATGTGGCGGTCACTAGGTTTCTTGAAAATTGCATAAATTATTCTAATTACTCATTAACCCCGCATTAATTAATTCAAAATCGCTTGACCTTTGCGAGGGTTGGCAATTGATTGATTGTCACCCTACATTGTTGTAATGAAGGGAGACGGTGACGTGATATAACAGCTTCTGTCTTGTTCCCGTACTCCGGCTGTAATGAAATTGACTCAAGGTTTGGTTTGATTTTGTTGATATAACTTTCGATTCGTTAATTTGGGTTTCGAAGAATTTAAAAAACAAAATTATCTTCAACTAACTATATTTATGAGCCTGTTTTTGTTGTTGTTGTTTTCTGTTTTGTTTTTTCAAATTATGATGCGCCAAGGGGTCCTCCTGATTTGTCTTCTAAACTCGCTGGATGAAAGAGAGGAATTATTTTTGTCATCTCCGTTGAACTGAAGTGACATATTCATGAATATACGGACAACAAGAAAATGTTAGTTACCCAGATATTCGCTTGGCCCGCCATCTTGCGTGACCGCAGTTCTCAGGGCGTGGGTAACCTGTGCAAGCAACAAGTTATTGTTGCTCCCAGTTCCTCCAAGGCGCTAAAGGGAGGAAGTAAGCAATGATGCCGGATCTTACAGATCATGGAGGTTCGCGTTTTGTTTGAGGTTTGTGGCTCACCGCACTCTATTTACATATTTTTATCAAGAGATATCTAATATATAGATCTTCAAAAATCTTTCTTAACGTCTTAGACAATTTAGGATCAGTTATTTTTTTAATCCTTGATATAGTTCATGCACTCATTGACGAAGCTCTTGTGTCGCAATGTAATTGATGATCCTGGACTTGTCTTCAATTCCGTTAGGGAACTCTGGACAAATGCACTTATGAACATGGAAAAAAGGATTGGAAGCGGCGTCATTTTGTATTCAAGCACATATTGGCCAGTAACATCAGAAGTTTGGAATTGTATGCGGCTGGAACAAAGAACTGGCGAAAGACAGAGCCGAAGGGAGTTCTAGCTCTTTATCCAGGCTATGAAATCCTAAAAATCCATGAACCAAAGCGTCCATTTGCGTTTGAAATCAAAACAGTCGATCATGCATATCGCTTGGCAGCTCACTCAGAAGATGAACTTAATCAGTGGATTCTCATTTTGGAGAGGGAGAGTATTGGTGAGTGTAATATTATTGCACCATTTGTTATTGTTCACTTCACGACCTCTGCTCTGACTAGCTCCCCATTTTTTAAATGTCATTTTGATCATTCTTCAGTTCCTCTCGAGGGGAGGTACGGAGCGGATTATACTGAAAAAAATTATCTAACTCTTATCTCCATTGTATAAGCCATGAATAACCCTTTGATGATAACCTCCCTTCTTCCCCCCTCCCCTCTCCTATTTAGCAATTAAAGAAGCCTAAGTCATGTAAAATTTATATATGTGTTATTTAACTAGTGTGAGGTCTGTATTGGTGGGATATCAGTTGGACTGAGCTGCAAGCAAGCTCCATAATTTTGCAAAAAAAAGAACAAAACCACCATTCCCCTAAACTGGCCTACAAGCTAATTCAACGAAATATTTATGATTCCTCTTAAAAAACTCTGCTGATAAATTAATGCATCCCTGCATTCCATTCTTTGTAAGTGCACGCTCCAAAGTTAAGTGTTTATTTATGTTTCAAGGTCTCTTTTGAATCTTCAAAACAGGGAAGAACATATGATTGTAATGCTAATAAAAAGCAGAATCAGAATAAATAAAATAATATTCTCTTCTGTTTCTCTATTTTATTAGCTTTGCAGTCATAGTTTTTTCCAGTCATCATGGTTTTATTATAATGGAGCAGATATGAAGGATTTTCTGTAAGACTCCCTTGAAGGTCTACAATAACCTTAAGGTAATTTTAATCAATAATTTAACAATTTTTTCCTCTGTTGAACAGTCAACTCATTCTGTGTTGAACCTGAAATAAACGACCAAATGGCAAAGCTAGGAGCAGTGGATATATGTCACCTTCATATAGCAAATAGTGAACTGCGACTTCTGTGTGCAAAGGATGGAAGGCTGCTTGTAGCGTGGCCTTTCACATGTCTACGGCGGTACATGAGTACTCGAGGCAAGTTCACGGTTGAAGCTGGTCGAAGAGCTCCTACAGGAGAAGGGAAGTTCACATTCCTCACCCCTCAACATGATGAGATTTACAAGCTTTTGGATAAAGTGGTCAAGTCTAGAGCAGGTCAGATACAGAGCACAGCATCTTCCCATGAAAGCTTAAGAAAGACACAATCTGTTCCCATTGCTGCTGCATCTGTCAGTAAGGATGACTCACAAAAGGGTTATGATCATTTAGTATCTAGTGCATCAGTATCTTCGTCAACTGCAGATGATCAGCTCTCACCAGGAATGACAAATTCGATGAAAAACACCTATTCAGCTCCATATGGACATCTACCATCCTGGGATGTCACACAAACAGGCACACCACTCGCAAGTCAGGGTCTACCTCAAATTCTGCCAGGAGGCAGATTGTCAGCAGAATCTAAAGTGGGTGGTCAATATGACACTTTGACTCAACCAGTGCAGGATGCCTTGAATCAGCCAGTACAGGGGAAACAAGGAGTTGGCGAGGATGGGTACAATACCCTTAATCAACATGTGCTGTCAGCTCAAGAATATAATGTCCTTAACCGTGGCCCTAAATTGCAAGCGACCTTGCGACAGCCAGAGACAGAGGATGTTTATAATGTGATCGGTGAGACACTGCATCCTGTTGCTATACCTGATGGTTATCAGGTAAATGAAGATGGCTACCATACCCTGTCCACTTCACGAAGTAATGCATCAGCTCCTGAGGAAACCTACAATACACTGGATCATGGCTCTCCAGCAAGGTCTACGCACAAGGCTTCCCATCGTCCAGGAAACACGGAATCTCAAGGATCTGTCATGCCTGTACCAAAACCAACAGCTAGAAGGCTCTTTGGGCCAAACGATAAACATTCGTCATCAGTAGCTGAAGTTGATGATATACAAAGTAAAGCAAAACCTCCCCCACCACCTGCAAGGAAAAAACCTGAACATGCAATGCTTCAGAAATCCCAGTCAGTAGATGAAGTCAGTGAACTGTATCACTCACTGGAAATGTCAAAAGCAAGACCACCAGCTCCCAATAGAAGGACATCTGAGCAGTTGAGAAAACTTCAAAAATCCCAGTCACTCATGGTTGATGAAAATGATGATATGTACAACACACTAGATACATGTACATCTAAAGTAACACATTCCCCAGTACAACCAAGGAAGATACATGGTCATATTAACAAACAAACATCTGTGGACAGTGAAAAAATGTACAATTCACTTGATGCCACAAGGGTGAGTACACCTCCAATTCCAGCATGGCAAAAACATTCCTCATCAAGTAATGAAGGTGATGACATGTACAATACCCTTGGAACTAAACGAGTAGGACCTACACTTCATAATGAAAAGGAGGACGATTTAATGGCTTCCCGTCTGCCTAGAAATGATGACGACATGTACAATACACTTGATAAATCAAGAACTCAACATTCATTATCTGTACCGGTTCCTGCGCAAAGATCCTTTTCAAGCCATGGGGGCACCAGCTCCCCTCTCAGCAGCCCTTGCAATAGAGATTCCCCAGAGTTAAAGAGAAGCTCTACATCCACCATGCAGTCAGTCCGCTGCCCTTTACATGTAGATACTTCACCATCGCTGGCAAAGACCAACCGACAGGCATCTTCCTTGGATAACCTTGATTCTTATGCCAGCACAGATGCTTCATCAACCCTGGAAACGACTCATCAACAGTCAACTTCTTTGGATGACCTTGATTCTTATGCTAGAATTGATTATGTAACTTTGTCACCAGAAAAAGGTGCAGTCAAGCAGCCACCAATCCCAAAGCAAAGATCAAGTCCTTCTAAAGAGAGAAAAACCAGTGCACCTGACATCCTCTCATTAGCAGGGTATCACGGTGGCAAGGAATTTAAGAAGCCAGGAAAGAGTGGGCTTGTGTCAAATTTAAAGGCTTCCCTAGAAGCTGGAGGTTTAGATCTGACAAAACTGCAAAGAAAACCTAAAAAGCTGTCCAGGGAGGGAAGTGAAGAATTGCCTACATATGCTGAAGTTGATGAACGAGGTGCCAGTCACACTATCGCAGATGATGTCTTTGCTGCAGTGACTCCACCCACAAGACCTGCAAGGTCACAATCATCTCCGTCTGACGCCAAGCCAGGGGATGACATTTATGCTGAATTAGATCAGACAGCACAGGTCAGACCCAAGTCTCTGCAAATCACCAAAGCCAAGAAAAATACTAAGAAATAATTATACGTTAACTTAATATGTTATTGTCATTCAAGCTGGCTTCCTTCAGGCATGCACCTATCGATGGCCAATTCCCTCTCTGAGACACACCTGCAGAGAATCGTGGTAGTTGTATTTGGCATCTGGGACTGGATTTGATTTATTTTCATTGATGAATACAACTACCATGATTCTCTGCAGGCGCATGTCATAGCGGGAATTGGCCATTGATTATGTTAATAAAATGTAATGATACCTGAGAAAACTTTGGTTGCAGGCCTCAGTTTCTCATTTCCTCTGTCAGTAGACTAGTTTCAGGAAAAGAAAATTTGATTCAACAATCAAAATCCACTTGTCCTAAAAGTAAAAGCAATGCAGATAAATTGAAGCATTTCTTTGAATGGTTAATATTCATTCTCATTTTGTTAGTTTTATAGCTTTTGTGATGTCCAAGATTAGATCATATTTCTGGTTAGCTTTCATGTAATAGAGGCTACTTCACAAATAATCATTTGACAAGAGTAAAAAATAGTATAAAAGTATATGTAGCAGTAAATTTGTATATTTTAAGTGATTTATTTCTATTGTAGGTAGTTTTAAGACCACATTCAAACTGAAGAGAAATTACTAATATTTGGGTTTTTTAAAACAGAAAAAAGATGAAGTATACTCTTCTCTTTCAAAGTAGTACGCTCTTACTTGGTGTTGAAGACACAGATGATGTAAAACAATAGACAACAAAAGGACAAAAAACACGAGGAATACAATGAAAACAATAGGTTTGTGAGGCAGTGTTGTATTGTAACGTGTAGTGTATCTTTTACACCATGAAACCCTACTAAAGGTTTGGTCTCACTTTTTACCAGCAATACTTATATCAGTTATGTTAAATGAATATGTCCAACAGTGAAGTGCGAACAGCATTGTGTTATTACATTATTTTGATAGTTCAAATTATATTAATTTTATCAGTCAGCAAACAGACGTGTTTATTGTTAAAATAGAAGGGAGATATTTTTGTGACAGTAGTTTAAGTCTTTTACATGGCAAACATTACATATCAAAAGTCAATTACATTGTTTAGAATTGCTTATTAAGTATATTCACGTAACAAAGGAAGAAAACTGAGTCGTCAGATCACAGGAAGATTATAACTGGGCAGTTTAACAGACATGTACACAGTATTCAAATTGATAAATAATTCCACGACAGATTATTTATCTGTCAGAAGTCAACAATAGTCATCCCACTTTAATTGTTTTGATCTATTGGATATGTAGCCTTTTTTCAATAATACCAAGGGTAGGCATCGATTTACTGGGGAATTTATGTTAGATTTTAATTAAATGGCACAGCTCTTCAGTGCAACATAATTTTATGTTATATTATTACACATTAGAAAACAGTCCTAAGAAAATACGAGCACTGATTGGTTAAAAATTTTGTTTCTATAACTCAGTAGAAACACAGAACTAGCAAGAGCTGTTGACGTAAAGATGGTGCAAGCAAAGAGAATTTTTTTGATAATCAAAGTTAACAAGGTGTTTTCCTTTTTTTCGTTGCGGTGTTTTCTAAAAGAAATAAAAAAAACATGTTCTCCGTGTTTCTATCGAGTTATAGAAACACCTGTGAAAGTTTGGGAGAACTCGAAAAAGCTGTGGAAACACTCACCTGCAGCTTGTGTTCCCACAGCATTTCTTGTTCTCCCAAACTTCCACTTGTGTTTCTATAACTCGATAGAAACACGGTACATGTTTTCTATTTCTTAAGTGGAAACCCGATTTTTCAAACTTCCAAGGGAAACGAAAACTGGTTTGAAAAATTGGGTCATTCAAGAAATCAGGGTAAAATTAACAGTGCTCGACTGAGGGGAGGGAAACAACTCTTGGTTCCAGTTATCAAGAAGTTAAAAAAATTGAGGGCCAATGGAAACAAGAATTGGTTTGAAAAATCAGGTAGTTATAAGTTACTTACTTAAGATGAGATAGAGGCTGATATCCCAAACCTGTGGAATTTTATCATCATGGATGAAATTGCATCAATCTACAACATTTGGGTATATTCACAAGATTTATTTTATTTGCTAAACAAATGCTGCTTATTCCCAATAACTCCCATGATAGATTTGATTAAACATAACATCCTTCCACTAGTCTCTTAAGAAATTCAGAATTTAAATGGTAATTTAAACTTTAATTAAGTAGCAGCTTATTTTTGGTGCTATGTCTGTAAATTTGACAATAAAATTATTTTGAAGTAATGAGAATGTTACAGAGGCAGAATTTGTTTCAGGAAAAAATATATTATATTTGAATAAAGAGAAATAGTTATTTTTAAGTTGTGTGTTCCCATCATAATCATTTAAACACATCGCCAATTTTGGAGCTTGAGAAAGGTGCCTAAGGGATGGTAGAGCCTGGCAAGATATGAGCAGAGCATGCAGGTATCCATGGAAACCCTGAGAGTGGTGACCACCAGGCTCAGTCACACTGACAGAGTCAGTGGAGATACTGAACCAACCCATATGCATACTGTCACCAGCAAAAGCATGCTACAAGCATGAATGGCACTTGAAGCAAACTGCATGTGCTGTAACAATCGGCAAGCAAAACACATAAGCCTTGTAAAACCCCACATGAGACCCCTCGGAACATGGTTACCCTGAAAGGCCACTGACCAGCATTGGCTCGAGATAAACTTTGCCCATATTACATTTAGCCATGTTACTAGCATAACACACAAGAAAACATGCAATCTGATTGGGTACCCAGGGATGGCCTTATGACTGAAAGACAGCAGTGGGAGCTGCTGCTGGTTTGAGGAGCTCCAACTTCCAGTGGCATGCTAACAATTACCTTATTATAGGAAGTTTTAATTTTGTGATAATTAAGGTATTAACAATTAACATGACTCAAATTAATGCAAATTGAAGGACTAATTACTTCCCAATAAAAAAATTAACGTAAAGGTGGGGCTAAAATTGAGTCTGGAGTGTATGGAGAATTTGGAACAAAACTGGTGGAAATAAAGGTTGCAGAAATTAACATGCTGAATAATCAATGACCCAGAAATTAAAGATAACAAAAATTACTGCAACTTAATGAAGCATTAATTTCCTATATTTAAATGGTAGACAGCATACTCTCAGTTTCTATCAAATATGTTGATTTCTTATCATGGGAAATTACATAACCAATTCTTTTTCCTGAAACTACATAAACTGCACAGGAATCCTTCCCTAGTTTAATTCCCAGAAATTTCCACCATTTTTTTTTTTACTGCCCACTGCAAAACAATTATGAAATAAAGCAGCCTTTTAATTATGGTTAAACAAAAGATACCTCTTTAGGCTGAAATAATAATTAAAAGCAAATACTTTATCAACCGACAACAAATTTGACACAGGGTGCTTGAATTAAAACTGTATCAAAGGACTACCTCTCAGCACCTCCCCTATAGTCATAGCTATTTATCCCATCCACCCTCTACCTCTATTTATGACCTTGATGACCATAGTTGCTGGCACCATTCAGTATTCTTTGCAAGAAAAATTCTTTTTAATATATTGTTATCATGAGTAACGCTGTCTTTTCAGGATAAACCAAGGTTGAACTAACATGTTCATTTATCACAAGCCTGCCATCACTTTTCCATTTGTGAAAAGTGTGACACTTCAGATAAAGTTCTCTCCAAAGCTTCCACCTGTCCACCATAGTTGCCCTTCTTAGCTGGAAGTGCTGGAAGATTAGTAATGCACTCAGCTTGATCTCCAACATCTGAAGGTTCTGACACTGAGCTTTTAAGAGCCAAAGAAACCCTTTCAGTGCATGGTGTTTGTGGAGGGATCATGGAAATTAATGAATCTTCAGAGCTTTTGTATTCAGCATCTGCTGCAAATGCTGTAAAGTGGGTGAAAGTTGGTGATGTACTTAAAATGCTGTCAGAGCTCTTGCTTCTCCGTCTAGTCAGTGCAGTGTCTGAAGCTCTCTCAGCAACTGCCGCTCTGTTCTTTTTCTTCTTGCTTAGATCAACTGTAGCATACAGGGCTGGCAGAACCTCAACACTAGAGGAATAAGCTGCATTCAAGTACATAAAATTTGGAGATCCAACTATGGATAGTGAGTGTTCTCTTCTTGAGTACTTTGGCCCTTTCTGTTGGTCAGGTGGAGTACCTTGCTGAGTGGATTCTGGTCTGCTAGGTAGCTCTGGCTTTGATTGCATATTACTTGATTCTTTGGAGTATTCACTGCTTCTTGTCAATTCATCAAAAGATCCTCCCATTCCAAAATGATCTTTGGTTGTGGTGGGGGTCATTTGCTCTCCTGACATCTGTTGACTGGTTGGGAGCTGGTTCAGGGGACATCCCCCATCCACTTCTAATCCTCTGTCCTGTAAACACCACAAGATGTATCATGGAGTCAGGCCTGTCTAGCAAGCAGAATAGTGGATAAAAGGTCTTGTAAGTTAGATGATAACAAATTTCTCACTGCTTTCCATATTGTTACACAAATATGAAGGTCATAATGTAAAGATAATAACTGAAAATGTGCTGTGGCATATCCAGGGTAGAAATTAGAAATATTGTATTTGGGGAGGGGAGGGGGGGGGGGGGG
>Ga0126338_10003387_pt1 | contig 11166 bp, 4 predicted proteins | sample OrbCmetagenome_2_FD_92529 | JGI IMG/M metagenome (GOLD analysis project Ga0126338, IMG submission 92529) | Coral microbial communities from Petempiche,Puerto Morelos, Mexico - Orbicella C C metagenome | ecosystem: Host-associated > Invertebrates > Cnidaria > Coral | place: Petempiche,Puerto...
ATTCTTTTTCTTTTTTTCCTTTCAAATGGAAACTAATTAAAACATGATGTTTTGCACTGCAGCTGTTCATTTGTGTGAGGTTCTTTCAGATTATCTTGTGACGTAAAGGTTGATGACGTCAGAGTGTGTTGCCTTTTAAAACTTCTTTTCAGATATTTGCATCGCATTTTTGAATTTTCCCAAACACGGTTTACGCTTTCAGGTTCGTAGCTTTTAAAAGACAAGCCAAGACAATTACCTCAGTCCTCTTTTCACTTTTGTTGTTTATAGTTATCATAACACTTAAAAAACCTGGGAAGAGAATTTAACCATAGACACTGCGTCAGTCATAACTTTTCATGGACATCGCCTCTTTGTGGCCAAGACCCTGGCTTTATTTACTCATTACTGACAAATGAACTTTTGAGCAAGGTGTAGACGGCTTTCTAACCCACTGCTCTTATTTAAGTTGGACCAGATAATTGAATTTCGTGGAACCTTCATTCATCTAAAACCTTTTTGTGCCGTCGAGTGCTTTCTGCCGAAAATAATGCGACTAAAACTCTAGCACTTTAAAAATTTCTGTCCCTGTTAATTATGGCTTTATATTTTATTGTAATTATGAATCCATTTTTAAATATTTTATAATGTTATTTACCTGACTCTCGTCATTAGTGGAACGCGTGGGTCGACAACTCACGGAAATAGTCCCCATCGCATGCAACTTTTTTTAAGTGATCACTTTGTTCAGACATTATGTCTCTCTTTCCCAGCTGAGTCGATGCTCTTCCAAAAAACTAATTTAGTCGAGGTCTTGCTGACGCTGTGCCAGCTTGAGTAAATTTTCTGTTTATTCTGTGTAAATAACCTGTCAGATTTGAGTTATCCTGAATTTTCTGCTAATTATTCCCACGAACTCTGCGACACACGTAAGCAGAGTGGAAACGTCAGAGGTCGTTGCCAAGCAACGTTAAATTTTTTATAGTTACACGGACTGGGCTTATTCCGCTGATCACTATAATGTCGTTTAATGGAATTGAAACAGCTGAAGGATAAACAAACCATAGTTAGCAGTTAGCGATATTTTTCCAAAAACTGGGAACAGAATTTGAAAAAGTATGTCCAAAATCTTCAATGTCGTGCATGTGTTCCTCATAATATTAAACAACAACCTGAGTGCAATAGTATTGCACTTTTTAACAAATGAATGCATGAACCATTATTTTTACGTTTCAACTGAAACTGATGTAAGTATGCTTCTGGACTTTTGACTTTCGAAGTCTTTTTGACGTATATATGATAGTGCCAGCTCAACTCTCCCTACCCAAATGTGTGGTAATGTATTAATATTGTAAGGAGAAATTCACGGCTGATCGTTCTTAGAATGTGATTTGTACCTAAGAATTTCTAAGGACAATTGAGGGCTGTACACTGTACTAGTATTATTATAACTATCAGAGATATTATTAGCATGGATTAAGAAAAGACCTGAAAAGAAAAAAACAACATACAAAAAATAAAATAATAATAATAAGAAATTAAAATAAACTAAACAGAAGCCTCTTCTGTCTCAAAAAGAACGTTTGTATAACCTACTATTTCTTCTATACTACATGTCATTTTTTATCAAAATTTGTAATTTTGCATTTTTTTAAATAGATAGTTAAATAGATATTTTAATATCATTTAGTTTTCTTTGTAAATTTTATGTTATACACGGCTCCACAAGCCTGTAGCTTTAAATTTTTACGGTGTATAAATGAAGTTTTATAGTGATAATGATGATGATGATGATGATGATGATGATGTTGTTTTCGGGATGCTTAATCTCAGTTCTCATTTATTACATTGGTGATTTATTCTCTTAGTTATTGGCTATGCAGAATCGCTTTCACGATCAGTTAACATTTTGTTTTGACTGATATTTTACTGCTATCATTGGGTTCAAGCCTGCTGGAGCGCACCTTCTGTCAGCTTACACAAAATATTTGGTCTTTTCATCGGTATCAGTAAATGAACCAAGGCGTGCTGATTATAAACCGACTTCCTAATTAAGACTAACCTATATCGTTAACCCTAATTTGCTAGTTTTTTGTTAGTATTATTCGCATCGCGTGGGTGAGTAAAATCGCTTCTAAAAGGTCACTGTGGAACTTGTTAAAAACGTGATCTTTATTTCAAAGATGTTCCGGAAAAAGTAATGCATTAAAACGGCAGGACACGTAGAATTCGAAACAAGAATTATCGATAACATCAACTTCGAGTATAATAACACAAGGTACGCCTGTAGTGCTGAATACTGTATTGCAAACATCCCACAAACATTACGAAACTGAAAATAGCTATGAGTGACAATCTTTAGAAACAGTGAAGAGAATCTATCGCCTTGTCCTCTCGCTTTCTCTTTAAGATTTACCCAAAAGGGAATATACGTATTTTAAAATCTTTACATTGATAAAGATCAGTCGCTCTTAATAGCGCAGGTCTTGAACAGGAAAAAAGTTTCCGTTCGCTATCAGCCTCACGCATTTGGTATACTAATTTAAATTCTTTATAAATTAATCTATATTGAACTCAGCATGGCTAAATTTAAAAAACGGCAGCTGCTAAAGGCACTGTTTTTACTTTTTATATAAGAAAACCTTGCTTACGCTATTCAGATCAAAGAGACCCGGGTCACTAATACACTGTTTTTTTCGGAACTATTTGGAAAATTTGACTTATCACCGTACAGTAATAAGAGGATTCTGCTTTCCTCATATCACAGGTAAAACCGACATTGCAGATTTTGTTTTCTATTTGTCTCAGAACGCGACCATACAACCATGTTTCGTTGTTATGTTCGACGTTAAACATTGATAGATATCGATAAATTTGACAATGACTGATGCATATGCCAACTGAATATTTTAGCCATAAATTGGTCAACGGTGGATTAAGCATAATTTCTAATATAAATGACAAAATTGATATAGCACAAAACCGCACCTCGTCTAAACTCCCGGTGGATAAAACTAACACCATCTCATTCAATTTGGCCATTTTTTACTTTGAGGAAAACAATATTTCTATGCTGAAAAATTAGGCGTAGTAAGAGAGAGTTCTCAGCTTATTATTATTATAATGAAAACAAGACTCAACGGATCACGGCTAAAAACCTAAGGTACGTGTTGGCGGGAAAAATCATTTGCGGAAGCAGAAAGCCATTTGAACGCACAGTTCCTCCAATGACCAAGTCCTATTCCTTATTTAGCATTCAAAACTGTTAAATGTCTCATAAACATTGTGAGTTACAACCTGTCAATAACAGATTTCAGCCAAATGTTATTATAAACGTGCGCCTCTGACAATTAATATTATTCCGTTCAAAAATCGACTTGCTAATGATGATACGATGGAAAACGATTTTCGCCTCAGAATGTCGACCTTTTACTCCACAGTGTTTCTCTGTTTGCCCTGAACGCTTTTATAAAGGCAACTAACGACCGATGCGATACGTCCTTGGCTTGGCGCCCATATCTACCGGGGAATACGATTGTGTATTTCACCTGCGGTTGCGTGGACAATGACGTTATTTGAGTGAACGGATGGAAATGCAGTCAAATGGTATAGTTGGAAAGATTGCGCGGCGCAGTTGAGTATGAGTAAACACAGCAAAGATGGTTTCGTTCGTCCTCTCTGGCTGACAGATCCACCGATTGAAGGACAGGAATCGTTTTTTGAAGGTGTTCCGATGGCGGAGCTCAGCTTAACATCCGTAACGACATCAGATCAGAATCGACCGAGTTTTAGATCCTTAATACATAAAGTCAACGAGCCAAGAGAGACAAACGGCTTTATGCTGAATCATGAAAGTAAACTGGAGGAATCGTTGTTAAAGGCTGTTCAAGAGGAAAACCTTGAAGTTGTCGAGGTTCTGATCGATCATTATCTACAGTTGTTTAATTTGGAAGAGTTATACGAGAATTCATCCTCTGTCTCCCAAGCGACTCCACAGTCCTCGCGCAAGATACCGGTTAATTTTCTTCCGCTTGTTGTTGCTGCGCACTTGGGTAACTATGACGTTCTGAAACTGTTTATTTCCAAAGGGTTCAAGTTGGAAAGGCCACACGATGTTCTCTGTAAATGCGAACAATGCCAGGAAGATTACTTCAGACAATCTCAAAAAAGACTTGATATCTACAGAGCTATGGCAAATCCAATGTGGATTTCCTTAACAGGAAGCGATCCGTTTATTACCGCTTTTAAACTGAGCAAGGATTTAAAATCCTCTGCCAAACAGGAGGACGAATTTGAGAAAGACTATCTTGCCCTGTCGCTTCAATGCAGTCAGTTTGCGCTTGGACTTTTAGACGAATGTAAAAGCTCTAAGGAGCAGACCACAGTTCTGAACTTCCCTGGGAGTGATGCCTCCGAGGACGAATTTTGGGACGAAGCATTGGGGCTGGTTCACAGCGCAATTGCCTACGGACAGAAAGAGGTAAGGAGAGAATTTTATATAATGAAATTAGCTCTCACTGAGTTTGCCTGAACAGGTATGTTGGCAAAAACAGCAGAAGTTATGTTTTCCTTTAGGCGAATTTTTATTGTTTACAAAATGTGTTTTATCTTTGCGTTATTTAATCAACTTCTCGCAGGTACCTCAGTTTACCGGCAAATGCCCTCAACTCGGCTTAGATTTAGGTCAAGATTTTATTGAGCTGCTTTATTTCGGTCGGTCTAATATTAGCTTCAGTATTCCGGCTGGCAGAAGGGATAAATGTGTATGGTATTGGTAGGCGATGATATTTCCCCTTGTGAATTTGCATACAACAATTACCCATCGTTTCGTACTTAGCGGGTATCACACAAACCCTGACATGTATGCTTTGAAGCACAAAATCCATCTGTAAACTTGTTTGAAATGTCTTTCACTTCAAACCAAAAAAAAAGAACATTATTATTTTTAGATTATTCAAGTTGTGTTAATCGAAAAGCAAATCACAACTTGGAAAGGTGTATGAAATACAAAAACATCTCTTTACGGAGATTTTTTGCTCGTTCTTTTCTGGTTCAATTTCACTTGTTTCACCAGGGAAGGTGGCGTTAAAAATCACGAAAAATGTTATTGGGAATTTATCGTAATATTTTGTTGTCGGGAAAATTCGTTAACATTCGGCGGAATAGTAAAGGAACATTTCCTGACAGAATAAGGCGCAAATCTTGTCTCGGTGAAAGTGAATAAGCTACACCTAGAAATTAACAGTGTTTGTATAGTACAGTCAAGTGTTAACGCAAATTGGTATTAGCAACTGGTTTGCGGCATATGCCGAACAAAGTACACAAAACTCAAACTATGGGCAACCGACAAGTGGAAAATCAAGACAGGGTTATGTTGCAACCTTAGTGGAAATATATAGTTTGCAGTGGAAATTCAAGAGAAAGAACTCGTGTAAGATTTAATATTCGATCGACAATGATATCCCGCGAGGTTCCGTCAGGTTAAAGATGGCGCGCGCGTCAAGCCGCTTATCTTCAGTACATGAATTGGAAAGCAGGTGTCATCATTGCGTGCATGCTGCAATTGAAATTTCTTCTTGTCTGTATGAACGCAATAAACATTATTCTTCTCAAAAGAAACTGAGTCTTGACTCGCGCATGGTTTTATAAATAGCTTTTAGTAAACCAATGTCGCTAATTATGGTTTAAAATGTTAACGCTGTAAATGATAAATTTGTCGCTTGGGAAACAAAAAAGGAACTGCAACGCTATAGGCGATTATCAAGAGACGGGTGAACTAAAATGATAAAAAGTCATTAATATTTATGTTGTATTTTTCTCAGCATCCTCCAATATTTCTTTTATAATTGAAAACTTGAAAAAATGACAGGATGCTACGACAGATTTTCACACACAAAACCCTTGAACTGAAACAGCCGTTATTTCAGACGAGTTTTATTTTTAAAATCACGAAGCAGCCTTCTTTTTTACTGAAATGTTTAGCAGGTATTTAGATAAATTATTGTTGTCTTGAATTAAAGAAGAGCCTGACTTAACTCTCACAATTGTGTCACCGAATTGCATCAAACATTGAGCGATTCTTGTTTCATGCATATGTCAACCTCTCTTATAGTTGCTCTTCAAATGATGGACGTACAGCGGAAAATCCGCCAACGTAATATTGTTTCTGTAGATCCATATACATCACTTTTGTTCATCTTGCCGGACTTCATTATCATCGAAATAGAATCCTGCAGAGTCGCTAAAAAATTCCCGAAAATAAATAAGACATGTTGTCTTCGAAAAAAATTATTCGTGGTTTCTTACGAAATATTTTTTACCAAACCGAAGCCTTCACCATTAAGAGACGTTAGCAAAGTTTTGGCCATAATAAAGGAAATTATTCTTATTATTCACTTTCGAGAACTTTATTTAACATAACTAAATACCTGTGTAAATATGGCTTGAAGACGGCCACTTTCATTTCAAAATTCTTTTATGATTTTTTTTCACGATGTTAGTTAAAATTTTCATTCAAAATAATGAACAGTAATGATCTTTAACCACGATATACTTCTGTATTAGGTAGAAATATTACTCCTCTTTAATCACTGGAAATAATATGGATAAGCTTTAATTTATCAAGACATCTGCTTTGTTTTCCTCACGTTAAAGCACGGTAATTCATCTGTGAAAAATACACATGTTTTAACTGAGGTTGATGTATTCGACCAAATCGACTGAATTCGAGTTAGTAAGTAGATTATGAAAATTGTCAGTTGAGGCTAACCATTCTGTCGTTAGGTTAAACGGCGTTTGTATCATGACTGATAATGGTTATCCAAAGCTTATTGAACAAATTAGTTCTATGGCTGCAATAACCCCAAGGTTTCTTTTTATCAATCATTTTAGTTGTTAGATGAAAATTTCTACGGCGGTAGATGAGCCCAGAAAAAACTCCAAAAGGTTCCACTTTTTTTCAGAATTTTAAAGGAATATATAAATGCATCACATGTCAGATTTATTACTATTGCTAGCTTTCAACATCAGTTTTAATATTTTTTAAGTTTTAAGTATTAATCTTGTCGGCAAGTTTCCCTTTATCAGTTCTTCCGGTCAGATTCTTGGCATGGGTCCGTGAGAAGTTGTTGATTATAGCGATGAATTCATCATTCTATAGAGAACGTTTTTGAAATTCTAAATTTCTTGGATTTCCTCAGCAGTTAGTCACCGCCTCCAATTTTTTTTTGTAAAAAATTAGCTCGATGAACATATGTTTAACGCCCAGTTTGAAAAAACTAAGTAATACCCGGTGATTGCCATGCATCTCTTTTCCGTCATTTATTATTTATTTATTCTTGCATAATATCGACCACGGGTGCTTCAACAACGCTGTTGCCGAAAAGGGTAAAGAAAAATTACAAAAATAAAAATATCCATTTTTGTGCAACAGCACTTTTAATGTTTAGTTGCCTGGTTTTCTCATGATTTAAGTTTTAACCGGAGAATATACCACACTTAAAATCGGTTTGACATCAGTTCTCGTCTTTTTCGTACTTGGGATGGTGACGCCCTTCTTCAAAGGAATTATTTTCTCTGCTACAGCGTTTCAGCCAGGAACGTTTACTAACTATTTGCAAATATCATTAATATAATAACCTTAACTTGGTTTACGCACATCAATTCTTGTAAAAATTATCAGTGTGCGGAGCAAATAAGGGTTGTCAAAAGTAATTACGTAACAATTTTTTCATCGAAAAGACTGCTTGCTCACAGCCTAAATTAAACTAAAACAAACTTTACCATAGGGCAGTTATTTTTAAAATTAATTTAAGATATTTAACTTTGTTTTTTTTTTTGTAATAAATTTGTTTCAGTTTGTCGCTCATCCATTCTGTCAACACCTTGTCATGAGCTGTGTGTTCAGTGGTGTTCCATTCTGGCGCACGCGTGGGATTGCGTTCCGAATATTATACGTCTTAACCCAAGTGCTCATCTATCCAGTTATGGCTTTCCTCTACTTCTTCTTTCCGTTCTTAGAACTAAGCCGTAAAATTAAAAGACCATTCGTAAAGTTCATCAACCACACGGCTTCTTTTGTGATTTTTCTGTCTCTACTCGCAGCTTCCTCGCACGAGAAATTCGACATTCGTTTCGGCAAAGTACCATCCGCACTGGAGTGGATCATCTTAATGTGGATTCTCGGAATAGCTTGGGGAGAGTGCAAACAGGTATGGCACGATGGAGTACTGAGATACTTGTCCAGTGGATGGAACTGGATGGATATCGGAATGATTGTTCTTATTCTCGGTGCGTACATCGTGTGGTTTGGACGAGCCATTGCAGACCGTTTCACGCTCATAGACCGCACAGTTGACCAACTGCTGCTAAGTGCAGCGGATGGTTTGTACGCCATAGGCGTGATCGCCAGTTTTTTTCGGTTGGTGTACCTTTGTCAAATCAGCCGGTACCTAGGACTTCTCCAACTGAGCTTAAGTCGAATGGTGCGTGTCATATTTCAGTTTGCGTTCATCAGTGTGGTGATGCTGATATCCTTTTCTGTGGGTATGACCATGTTGTATTCCTCGTCGTTTGAAGCGTATGGTTATGAAAGACCACAGAGAAACACGACAGATGTAATACACAGTCTTATAAGCAAGGGATATCACAGGTGAGACGTGTTTTACAGGACCCTGTTGGTTGAATAACAATTCATACCGTCGATCCCCTATATCTATTAAGCGGCCACCCTCGGGGAAATGCAAGGTGGCCGCTCAATAACGGTTGGTGTACCTTGAATATTTTCACCATCGGGTTAATTTTTTAGTGAACATGGAGTCGCTTCAAGACAGCCACGATAAACGTGTGTCTGAATGATTTTATTACTCGTCAACTTCTATTTCGGACGTTTATCTGCCATCGCCTTTTCCATAACAAAGTTTTTAAATTTTGGGGGGCTGTTTAAAAGGGGTAAAGACAATAGAAAAACCCTCATCGGACGACCAAAAGGTGGCTGCGGCCGCTTATATAGAGGTGGCCGGTTAATAAGGGTTTTATTTACAGTATTTTACTGACAATAATTTCGGAACTGATAACTGGCCGCTTAAGAAGGGGTGGCCGCTTAATAGAGGTTGGACTGCACTATATATAATCCACGATTTCAAGGCTATTACACCCCACCCTAGATAGGACTCCAGTACATCACATGTTAAACCACCCCTCCCCGTCATGTGTTTAAGGTACGATGCTCCCTAACGTGTCAATGATACCGATTTATATTCTAAAGATTACCGTGCACCTTTAGAGGCAATCGGGGGGTGGGGAGGGGGTAAATTTTTTGGGGTTTTTCTTTTTCCCACCCCATCTTCAATCCCCCTTCCCTGACCAGTTTATTTCTCTCCCGAGACTGCTCTCAATTTGAATTGTACATCGCTGGCTTTATCTCTATTTTGTATTGTGTGTGTTACAGTCTGATTACAACCATGGTGACGCTTATGTGGGCCAGTTTAGACATGGTCACACTTGATAGTCTCCAAGTTTTCAAAGATCAAAGTCTGATTCAGATCTGGACTGCATCTTTGTTTACTCTCTATCACGCTGCTTCACTCATTGTTCTTCTCAACATGTTAATCGCAATGATGAGCAACTCGTACCAACGAGTAGAGGTATGTAAAAACGATCTGAGATCAGGGCAAAATCTATACATATCAAAAGTGCGTACCAATTCTTGAAAACAAACAATAGCTCCCACAGCGACTATTCTCTGGGACAATATTCCCACTCGCCTTAAAGATCTTAATGCCTTCAACTTCTCTAAACAACTGAAATTGTATATACTGTCTGAACAACATTCTGAAAACTCGTGATTGATTTTCTCCATTTTATTATACATGTATACGTCTCTTCTCTTAAAATCTTAACAATACTGTATTCTCTCGATGTCTATATAGAAACCTTACAATTACTGGAGACTGGCTAGAAAACGTTCGGGTTGCTTCAGTTCCAGACTCAACTGTACTTTATTTTACTGTCCTGCCGTTTATATATATATATTTTTTTGTAAAAATGTTTGAGTGAACAAGGTTGTTATTGTTGTTGAGAGAAATTATCAGTACACTTAGTAAGAGCACGGTAATTGATTGCAGGTATAAGTAATGGATAAATAAAAACGAGGCCATATTGGTATACCCCAAAACGTCCTATTACCAAACAATAGTTGCAGGGCGAAAGACTTTAAAGTGGGGCCTCCGGTGTCCTGCACCACTCGACATACACAAGACATACACTTACGTTTCAACCTGGGCGATCAACCACGCAGAAGAACAGGAACGATTTTCCTTTTCTTGTGCTCTCGCTAACGCATGTGTTTTTGCGTTGATCAAAACGTATAGGCTTTTAGTCCGTGTAGACCGCCCTGTGTTCTAAGTATTTTTGTCTGACGGTCGTTTGAAAATCATAAGACCCCTATGCCTACGTCGATTGGGTAAGCCAGCTTTATAACAGTGTAAAAAAAGCAAATTATTTCATAGCCAATTCAAGTAACTTTGCGTCTATGATGTACGACTCGATCCACAAGAGGTATTTATTTTTTCTGTTCTTTTTCCTCAGGACAATATAGAAACAGAGTATAAGTTTGCTCGAGCCCAGCTATGGGCTGATTACATTGGAGATGGTGTTGCTACTCTCCCTCCCCCCCTGAATCTCATTCCCTCTCCAAAAAGCCTGGTACGCTGGGCCTGTAAACTAACAAACCGATGTTTTGGAGTTCCTAAAAAGTTGCCTTGCTGCACTAATGTAAGTAGATATTGATCAAAAATCGGCAAAAAATACAATGAAATATAAATATTAACTGTCAATTTAGAGCGGTTTTCAATTAAGTGTCCAAAGTAATCAGACAACTATTTTGGTTTTGGTTTTAGTACGATTTGAGATTGGCTGAGTATTTGGTAAGTAAATGGTTTCATTTTGCCACAATAGATGAAAACCGCTCTATACTTGGTCAGTTGACAGTTATCAGTGATAGTCTGGTAACTTATCTCATGACAGTAAGGATGTCGAGGCCGACACAAGACTCGCCAGTGAAATTTTCACGTAGGGGCCAAACCACCCCCCTAATGTTTCATGAAGGCTATATTTGCTTGGTTTATATATTTCTGAACCAAGTTTGGCAGATGAGCTTTCTTTGTTCTCCAGTTTATTTTAATTTGG
>Ga0126338_10003388_pt1 | contig 11163 bp, 6 predicted proteins | sample OrbCmetagenome_2_FD_92529 | JGI IMG/M metagenome (GOLD analysis project Ga0126338, IMG submission 92529) | Coral microbial communities from Petempiche,Puerto Morelos, Mexico - Orbicella C C metagenome | ecosystem: Host-associated > Invertebrates > Cnidaria > Coral | place: Petempiche,Puerto...
AAAATATTGACGAAGTCAACATATTCAAAATTCCGGCCACGTTTCCCCACCAGAGCAAACAAATGTAGGCTGTCACACGCAACCAATTTAAATTGAATTCAAAGTCGAATAAAAGAACAACGACATAATAACTTCAAATTTAAACTGCACGTTAGCTGGGTTTTAAACTTAATACACTTATTAAGTAACAACTCTAAAGGCGACCGGTACATTTGAGAATAATGTATATCAATGTTTCCGTGAACAGTTAGCAGTTTTAGCATGTCAGTTTCAACAATCCAGTTCCACTTTCCCGCTGGAAAATTGCACTTTGTGGGACCATGCCAGCAAGGCAAATTTATTTCAAGTCACGTTCATTCGCTTAGTACATAAAAAAGAGCCCTGCAGGAAGCTCTTGAAAATCCCGCTAGATTGGTTGACTCGAATTAATTTATGCTGCGCAGTGGTCCATATAAACTTAAGGCGACAGGTGTTATATCAAGCTCTGCTTTTGAAGTGCCTCCAACTATTCAGAAATTCGAGATAGCTCTGTAAATTGAATTTGGTTACCGAAACAGAAACTCTTGATGTGTCAAAATTTGTATTTTTCAGATAATGCACTGCTCTAATAACCTTATGTTGTGGTCCATTTAATGCGTGAATGATCATTCTTGCCAGTTTTGCTGGGGACGATCATATTCTTTTGAATAACACATAATAACAACTTCAAAACGTTTTCTTTCTTAATGTTAAATTAAATCATTTTTTGTAGAGTCTGATGAGTTTTTATAAATGATTTCGTATACACTTATACCGAAGTAAGGCCTTTTGATATGTTCTAGTTCAGATTCAATGCCGTTGATCCAATTTCGATGCTTTCTCTGCCCCGAAGAGGCAGGGACTTTAAGATTCAGGACACGACGGCTTTTAGAACGCAGTGACCGATCAAAGACTGGAACTAGAACGCCGTTGTTAGCAAAGGAAAAATAACATTAAGTTTTGCCACGCGATGCGCACAACGCCATCGCTGCGGTATTACAAGAAAAAAAATTGTAAAACCCAAAAATAGGGGCGATTTTCCGGGTGGAAAAGGAGGATTTTTCTTAACTTGAAGACCCTCTGACTTGAAATGTTTGTGTACTCTAAGTGGTCACAAACTTTCATTTATTTGCATTTATCAACGCTTATTATTCTTTGCTCGATGTTTGATGTTTTCTTGCTTTTATTACTTCCCCTCGTGCAACTTTCCTTTGGTGTGTAAGCTCTCAACACAGGGTAAGTCTGGTCGCTTGTCCTGAAACATAACCGACAAAAATACAGTGCAAGAATAGGATCGTATCACAGGTTTGCGGCGCCTTCGCGAGACAAGTGAGCTTCGGCGAAACATCGACAGGTGTTTTTTATCGGCTAATACACGGGTCAAATTTCGGTAACGATGTGTGTAAAAGACAACGAAACTGATCGCAACCAGTTGCATTCAGAATTATGAGATTTCATACATGTTATAAGCGATAAACTTTAATACTTGATATCGACGGTTGGGTCGACGATGCCATATTTTTGATGCTTTAGACATCTATAAACAATGTCGGAAAAAAAATCAGAATCTTGAAATTTTTGCAATCTAAATCAGCCACAAACTACCTACTTGATTGGAAGATATAAATCTTAAATGTTTAGGAGAATATAACAAGATTTTCTTTGACACAAGAATGATTAATTCTCCCGTTTTGTACACAACGCCAACATTCAAAAACTCACGTTCTCGACGCGACGTGACTCCAGTGGGACGACGGCTTAGGCATGCGCAGTGTGCATCTTGCTTGAAAATTTACTTCCGCCGGCATCATAGAGCCGTCGCGTCCTAAATGTTAAAGTCCCTATTATAGAAGGGAGGGCGCGCCGGAAGTGATGAAAGAAGGAAGAAGGAGCTTCGTTGTTTAAAGAGAGAAAGACAGAAATTAGATAAGTGCATAGACCAAACCTAGAAATGCGCGATTCTATGGCTATCCTGTTGCATCCTACAGGATTCGAATGCATTTCCGCTAGTCTAAATAGTTTTAGTAGAATTCTAATTGAATACTAATGCAAATGCTACAATCTGATTGACTGAGTGATCGAACACTATCAGCCATAAGTATAATTTCAGAGTTGAACAAAGAGTATCCAGCAATCTGATTGGTTGAGCGATTCCTTATATGACGTTATATCACCGCTCCAGGCGGTGAGTATAACGGTGAATATAACCAATGTTCACCTCGCCTTCGGCGAATAATTGTTAATTACTGTGCAGTGACTATGAAATGGCGACGTGTGCTTCGTTTTTCTAAAGTTTTGGAGGAACCTTTTGATGCAAATGGAAATTATATGCCTGAGAAGACTAAAAGAAGAACGTTTACGGACTCTTGACTTAAAAAAAAAAATGGAAATTATTAAAAAGGATGATGCTCGCAGACAAAACTGAAATTTCAGTAGAATTGATCTTTCTAAGGCGCGAAATTTAAAATAATACACCTAGAAATAATTGGAAACCCTCATCTATAGTAAATTTCAGTTAAATTCTACTAAAACAGATCATTCGCTCTCGATTTCAATGAGGTGGTGGTTGATGAGGCCGAAGGCTCATCATCACATAGAATTCTAGAGCTCAGTATAGTAATCTAACTGTTAAATAACATACTGCAGTGGTTATTTTCAAATACTTTTGCTTTTGCAGATTTTATCTCCCTACCATAATCGCGCACGCATTTTTTTTTATCCCAGTAGTTCTTTTTCCTGGATTAACGTTACCTCATTTTCTTGTCAATTGGCTGTATCACCCAGTTGCCATCGTTACGTCATCGTCTAGCAAAATATAACCCAAATAGCATGAATGAAAGCGGAAAATCCCTTGACAAAAAAGAGAGACAACAAAACACTGATAAATGAAGGGTCCGGACAAAGGACGGTGACGTCAAATGGTAGCCAATGATATCCAAAAACATTTATTAGGTATTTTACCCTGAGACATTAGATCTTTCAAGTAATGCAGGATTAGTCTTAACTGAACATCACAACCCTCAAAAGACGAAATTAACAATTGATAAACGCCTGCGTGTGGACGTGCGGAAAATGTCACTTTTTCTCGTGAAAAGACCCCGCACGTAGACAATTGTTATACTACATTTATTCAATTAATGATGCCGGGATTAAATTTTTAAATTCTAAGAAATATGCAGAAAACGTATGTCTTCTTTATCAACCCTTCCTTTCACAGCAAGCGTACCAGGGTGAAGGTAATTCTTGAAACATATTAACATGCAAATTTGAATCGTTTTCGATGCGTGACATCTCCTCCTCCCGCGCTGATTACCATTCTTCTTCTGTTTGAACATCTTTCAAACGACACAGATTGTCAATCTTTTCAGTCACTCTTACATTTCGTGGTGAATACTGGCTTTGAGCGGTCAGAAAGCTACACGAGTACATATGTAGAATAATTGTGGGTGGACGTAGCTTCCACTCTGATTAACTTTATCACGCTACATTACGGTACATGGTATCAACATATTGACTCAAGTGGGACCAGTCGACTGTATCGATCGTTAATCTGTCCATTGAAATTAACGAGTTGATGTGAATTACAAGCGAATGCAATGAAGGTTGGTGGAATTTAACTCTGTTTCCACATTAGTATTGTCATTCTCACTGTATCCTGCCGGAGTAGTTCCGAGGATGCTACATTGCAATCATGCAGTCCATTGATGGACTACTGACACATGTACATGTTGGTGTCACACATTTTCGACTGGCAAAGCATTTCTGGTGGTTTCTAAATCCCTTCAATTCTTTCAAAGATCCACTTGTGCCTTTGGAACTGCTCAAGGCTAATCAGTTCCATATCAACATCACTCGTTGTGAATGACGTACGCGTAAAACTCATTGTTGTCATACATGTCTGTGTTATTTTAAAGATATTCGAGGTGAAATGTTCGATGAACAAGCAACAAATGGGTTTTTTTTTCGTTGGCACATGCCTTTTTATAATATTATTGCTCAATCCCAGATAGTTAGCGGTAATTTCTACTTATGGTCGCCTAGTTTCAAATTTAACCTCAGCCATGTGTGACTTGCGTGACTGTCTTTATGCAAACTGTTACCATAGTTACAGCAGGCAGAATCGTTTACTTTTTGTTTTGATTACCATAAACTTAAATTTCACAATTGAAAGTGAACTTAAACCTGAATTATGTCATTCAGTCATTTTCCTTTTCTACGATCGATTTAGCCGTACGATGATATCACTATTAAGCTCAGGGATAATGCAAGAAAAATTTAACAACGAGAAAAAAAATATTTTAGCTTATTTATCATTTACCTAACTTTGGAATTTGGAGGACTTTTAGGCACAACGTCTCTGTGCCATGAAAACGGGCCTTCACAGAAAAGCGATATCAGATGTTTTGGTAATGGAAGTATAAAACTGTGGAATTGTAGTAGTTGTGAAACAGACACACTGGCTTATTAGAGAGCCCTAAGCGGTAAAACTCCTAATCGTATCTATAACAAAATCCTTATCATGACTGGTTCTCTGCGCGCCTATTTGTCACGTAATCGGCGCGCGATCACGCGGGTGTCCAATTTGAACTTTTTGTTATTGGATACCTGTAATTGGATACCCATGTGATTCGCACGTCAATTACGCGCGCTTTAATGGCTTCCTTTGCAATGTTTCGTTCAGTTTTCAAAACTTAGGAAAAGCGCTACATGCGTTTTCGCTCAAAAGAAGCTCTCATAAGACATTTTTAACTCCGAAATTTGTTATAGATTCGATTAATTAGTGATTGGACCTCGTGTCGTACAATTCAGGTACAATTCGTTTTCGTAATTTCAAATTACTTGCGCGATTACTCCCTGAATTGTACTCTACTCGGTCCAATTACTATAACTAATACCGGCAGTGGCAGTTTGTGTTACCAATTGCTGTAAAACGTAAGCCTACCTTGGTAAATAAAGTAAAAAGAATGCAAAAGCACAAACAAACAAACAAACAAACAAACAAAAACACGCCCACACCAGAAACAGGGTCACGAGTTGTGCTGACCTACATGTAGCATATGATAACGGAGCCCAAGGCTTCCAAGTAATTTTACCATGATTCTCTCTTGAAGGCTAATTTAAAACAGCAACGTAAGACAGCCCGAGTGTTCTTTAGTTCGCCATTTGGTGGACTGGAAGAGGAGAGAGAAGAATTAACGAAGAAATACTGGCCTCAGTTGGTTTCTATGTGTAAAAGAGCCGGATACGAGTTTGTGCCTGTTGACATGAGATGGGGAATAACATCCGAGATGTCGTCTAATGCTGCTACAATCGAGATTTGCCTACGAGAAATGGATCGATCTGATATGATAGTGGGTTTCTTTGGACAGGTAAGATGGGCAAAATCGTATCGTTTATATAAGAGAAGAGATTGTAAAATATAATATTAAGAGTTAGTTTGTTACTGTTGTTATCCACTGATAAAACAATCTTTGTTAATCGCCACCAAATTAACAATGCACGGCTTGTACAGCCAGAAATACAAGAAGAAAGGTAGCCTGACGATTACAATTGACTAAAAACAATCGACCCCTGTTTTGATTGGCTCATTGCGTTGCATGCGGTTGTTGTCCTTTTATGAATTGTGGTTACTTTGGCCTTGGATGTACGGCTACAATATTCGTTTTGTTGTTTAGAGATATGGTTGGCATGGATTGGACAACCTTTTACAGAAAAGCTTTGATGTCGCAGCTGTGAAATATCCTTGGGTTAACGACTATCGTGAGAAAGCTGTGACTGAGTTAGAGTTCTTACAAGGCCATCTGAGAAACCCTGGAAAGAGAGCAGCTTGCTTCTTCTTTAGAGATAAGGTAAAAATATATATATATTGGCATACTTCAAATTTGAAATTGTCCTTTCCATGAACTGTCGTTATTTGGTTTCGAGGAGTAGTTGGCGATGTCTTTCCAATCCAGACAACCCGAATCAAAATGGACACACGTGCAGGAGTCGTACTAAACCTGATCATTAATATTGTAGTCTTACGACGATATGAAATTGAAGTTAGCCGAAGAAGCTGAAGACGAAAGACAGGCACGGAAGTTCCGGTCATCAACCGATGGCCCTAAGGCTGCCAAGTACTTAGAGGACTTGAAACGAAGAGTCTACGAAACCAAAGATAAAGTGAGTAATAAAACAAAGCTTTAATTTTTCTTCATGGTTTAACCAGTGAGAGGGGATAGCCAACCCACAAAGAGAAATAAAAGAAGAAATGGATCGGTCTGATATGATCAGCCTGATATTCTTCTTGATAAATATAACTGCGCCCATGGTTCCTTTTTCATAGTGTTTAGCTGTCCACATGAACTACAAAAATCCACAAGAAGGGGCCCGATTAATGTACGAGGCAATAGAGAAGTATCTGCAAGAAGTAATGTTAGCTCGCCCTGTTCAGAAGTTGTCAGCTTTGGAGGAGGAGCGTGCCCACCATGATGCGTTTAGAGTCAGTAGGCTTGCCATGGGTGGCGTTTTTGTGGGCGGGGATGACTACTTAAGTCGACTTGACAACCACGTCAAGTCTCAAAGCACAGAGGAAAGTCCTAAACATCTGGTTGTAACTGGGGATGCTGGTAAGATAATGTAATGAATTTTTGCTTTTTTCGATTTACGTAACATTTTTCATTGTCTTTGTAATGCTTGACACATCCGTACCCAAGGGTCTCTAAGTTCCATCCGTGAAATGGCACAAAAGTTGAACAATCCACATATTACCTTTCAGGGTCTGGAAAATCATGTTTGCTAGGAACCTGGTCCTTGCATCACCAAGAGAAATTTCCCAACGACGCTGTGGTGTATCACTTTGCGGGTAGTTCTAGTGATAGTACTGGTAAGCAATTCAGTTTTTTTTGTCGCCATTAACAAATTATTAAAGCCTGTTCATCTGCTAAACCAACAACAACTTCAGCAATAACAACAACAAAAAAACATTCTGCATGAACTTCCTGATAATTCCAGACGAACATTTCATATAACTGTAATTAACAATTATTCCACGAGCCCACGCTGGATATGACATGGTAGATAGTCAAAGATGCTATAACCATCTCATATCCAGCAAGCGTGAGTGGAATAATTGTTTTATTAAAAACGCCCCAATGATATAGAAAACTAGAATAAAATAAAATAAGAACGCCCGAGAAATTACGCATACGCTAACCATAGTCGTAGAGCATGGTATAATTCTTCATATATCATGATGGCTAAGCCAATGAAAACTCGTAATTTGCATCATCCAATCGTCTAGTTTTTAACATGATAGTTGTATTAGGATAAACGAACTGTTATTTTTATTAAATTCATCCTCGCATTCAACGCTTATGTCATTATTTTTTGATGTCTATTTAACCAACGAATCGAAAATTGATCAACAATTGATCTCTTCTTAGTGCCGAGGAAGATATTAAAGCGTCTTCTGGAGGAACTAAACGGTTGGTTCAAACAGAAGACACAGACTAACCAACAGGAACTCGGGGGGCAACCACAGTCAACAGAACCGGGTAATATTAATGAAGACGTTCTTGGTCTCATTCGAAACCTGTCAGAAATGGTGCAGAGGATCACCCGAGCCGGCTTTCGCAGTGTAATTATTATTGATGCTCTGAACAAAGTAGACGACACTGGAAAAACAGCGAAGGTAATATATATATTTATAAAAAAAAAATGTTTGTGCGGTCTCCCATTCAAGGAATACAGAAACTACCAATACCGATGATATGGTGATTTGCAAGCATGAAAAATATCTCAATTCCTATCGATTTTCTACAACCTAACAAGACAGAATGGCCGATAAGCACAATGATAATCCTAGTTAATACTAGAGTTATAATATCGTTTTGTTTTCTTCATCGTAGACCTTATATTGGTTGCCAAAGGTACTGCCTCCAAAAGCCCACCTTCTAGTGTCTGTAATTTCTACAGACGGTCCAAAGGTGACTGAATTGACTGAAGACAGAGGCTACTCTGTTATTAACATGATGCCATTGAAGGAGAAGGAAAGAGAAGATATTGCATTGGTAAGATAACCAGTGCGTAATTGAAACCTCCTTCTTGTGTTCCTGTTGTTCACAGTCAAGTTAAACACGATCTCAATGCAACGAGCTTATTTAAGTACAGTGCAGACTACTTTAAGCCCTTTTGTTCCCATTAATGATCAATCGTTGAAGAAGGAAAGAGAAGATTTTGCGTCGGTAAGATAACCAATGCGTAATCGAAACCTCTTTCTTGTGTTCCTGCTGTTCATTATCAAGTTAAACACGACCTCAATGCAACGAGCTTATTCAAGTACAGACTACTTTAAGCCCTATTCCCATTAATGATCAATCGTTAAATTCCTTTCAATTAAAGACATTGTCAAAAAAAAAAATAAAAAGAAGAACGGTCATTAACGAGAGAATCTGGATTTAGTATATCACCGCCTGGCCTCTCGTTACTTACATTAAAATAAGCTGATAGAAATAAGTATAGAGACTGTAGAAAGGTTAAGTAGATAAACCTGAAATGGAAGAAAAAAATTATGTATTCCCTATCTCGGTTCTTGTTTCAAACAGGCAACGCTGAAAGTCCGTGGAAAAGCCTTATCAACAGAGCAAAAAGCGAAAGTTGTGGGCAAGACGCAAACGGGAAATCCTCTCTATCTTAAAATATTACTGGAGGTAAGTGCTTTGTTCGCAACGTCATCTATATTTTTGGTTGTTAGAACGTAGTCAGTAATTTGGTCATTTGACTGTTGATACCTACGATGTACGGAAACGAATGAATATGTGCTTGTGACGTATGGAGAGGATTGAATACAAATGATAGAAACGATTGATTGCATATGCTTGTATGATTGAATCAATGAACGAACGAACGAATTATTAAAAGGGTGGATGACGAACCATTGCCAATACCACGATTCTCCTCAGGAACATAATTATGTCATTTCTCCCCAACAAAACTGGTACATTTAAACCGGTTAATTAAAAGAGACTTACGTATACAAGTACACATATTAGTTATTTCTCACTGATGTATTTGGTATAATTTTCCTTTTATTCAGGAATTATGCAGCTTTGGAGAGTTCTTTCAACTTGATGCCTATCTTGATGGACTTCTTGAGACGAACGAGTAAACGATGTCATTGTCTATGCCATCCATGTTATATTTTTTGCACTTGCTGTTACATTTTTCATACTCTTTCCTAATACACTTTACGCTTTTTCTCTATGTCTGTTTTCTTTTGTTGTAGCACTAAAGAGCTTTTTCTTAAATTTCTTCAACGTTTGGAAGCGGATTATATCCCTAGAGAATTTGAAGGAAATTTGATTAAAGATGTGAGTACAACTGAGTTTCCCGTCCGTTAAATACGAATGACTAAGAACTCTGCCTGAATGTATAAACATAAACAGTAAATTCGATCTAAAAAGTTGATTGTTATTATTATTTTCAGGTCATGTGTTGCATTTTGGTGGCTCGACAAGGAATGTCTGAGAAAGAACTGAAGTCGATTCTTCATATAACCGACCAAATGTGGTCTGTTCTCTACTTCGCAGTAGAAGAGTTCATTTTGGAGCGGACTGGGCTTTACGGGTAAAGATTAGTTTATAAGGAGTGTTTTGGCCTTATTAGTTGTACTGACAATTTCCAAGTTTTTTTCCTCTTTGTTAACTGTGAAAGCACTCAATTGAAAATGAATTTAAACCAGGACTCGGTCTCAAACAAGAATGACAGGAACTCGAAATTGGCCTATTTCATGTGAACATGGAGAAGCCTACATAGAAAAAAAAAAAAAATGAGTTCATCACATTGACATCTTGCTTTCAGGTTTTCACATGACGAATTATCTGCCGCGGTAAAAGAACAGTACTGCCAGGACGAGGCAACTATCAGGCATTATATCATGTTAGAGGTGGAATATTTTGAAGCGCGATTGAAGGTTAGAATTAGCATGTCAAACGAGATCAAAACAAAACTTTTTTTTAAATAACTAAATCAGTAGATAAAGTGTTTTTCAAATAACGTGTAGATTAACTAGTGGAGTTAGCCGACGAGTAATTAGCAAACTTTTGAAATAATATCGACTATTATTGTTATTAAAAGTTTCTTTGAAATGGTAGCTGTTAAAATAACAGATCAGACATTGTTTCTTTGCAACTACTTCTGAGTTTTTGGCGATGAACATTGTGGGTTGTATTTTGCGCTGCTTTTGCTCAATTCATGACTGACTGTCAACCCAAATAAGAACCCTGTCATAGCCTTGCCAGCTATTGCCTGTTATTTTCGTCTTTCATAAAAGGAGAGAGATTTGGTTTACGACACTAACATTCCAAAGCGCGTCTGCATGGAACTACCGTGGCTTCTGGCAAAATCTGGAGACATAGATCGACTTGTTAAGTGTCTCACGACTGCTTCAATCTTCTGGTCACTCTACAGGTTTGCATAATCTTTTACATATAAGTTTGTTGTGCAAGGTACATTGCATCCTTAATTATGTTCATCCCATCCCACAAAGATCACTTTAGGATCAGTAACGTTAAAGAAGTATGCACAATATTACGGAAATATATTTTCACGAACATTATTTAAGACGTTTCCGCTGAGTTGACAATATATATTACAAATAAGGACACAGTGCAGATATTTCATATTTCTGATCAAATGAAAACGCGCTTCACAGTTTTTGTTTTATTTAATAAGTCTTACATCTGTTGTTCTTCAATTTCAGTGATGAGAACAAGTATGACTTAGTAAACTACTGGAACGCAACTGGGTTAACAGGGGAAGAAATAACTGCTTTGTATCAAAAGACAGTTGATGATCAGCTGACAATACTCTATATCAGAGAACGAGAGAAAGGAGGAGAAACTATCAATGCTGTCAAAAAGGTAAACTGGACAATTTGTGAGTCATACATTTCCTGTTCTGTTCCATCCGTTGTTTAAATAACCGTCCTTTTTCCTTTTGTGGTGAAATGTTTCTAATATAACTTTGTGCTTGAATGATCGAGAAGAATAGGCAGCTGGGTTAGTTTCAGCGAGAGAAGCTCAAGGCTGGACAATGCTTTTTCCTAGTGTTACGATTATCAGTTTTATTTATAGTTTCAAGAGCTGTAACTTTGATTTCTTATAT
>Ga0126338_10003389_pt1 | contig 11161 bp, 5 predicted proteins | sample OrbCmetagenome_2_FD_92529 | JGI IMG/M metagenome (GOLD analysis project Ga0126338, IMG submission 92529) | Coral microbial communities from Petempiche,Puerto Morelos, Mexico - Orbicella C C metagenome | ecosystem: Host-associated > Invertebrates > Cnidaria > Coral | place: Petempiche,Puerto...
CTTTTGATTTGTTTTTTAAACAACAGCTCTCTGTCGTATAGAGATTGTAAATATTGTCTTCATAGTGAGCACAATAACGTGAAGTAGGGGGATAATAGAGAAATATTAAAAAAGTTGAAATCTGAATATTGTTTGTTCAATTTTTTTGGGGGGAGGGGGTCATCCCAAAAAAATGACCGCTATAAGGGGGGACCATGTGAAAAAATTGGTAAGCTGAGGGGGGTTCATGCGATTTTTAAACGGTGCTTCCCAAATCCCACCAGCCCCCCCTCCCTCATAAAAAATGAACGGTCCCTAAGTAAATTAATATAACTGTAAACGGCCGGGAAACCGGGCCAAAAAGAAATCGAATTATAATTGTAAGTCTAAAATGTCATCAAAGCAGCTTAGCAATACCTCCTAAATAACATTGTAAACTGCAGAAAACCATAATTTGCTATGCGCCTTCACGCGAGGTCGATTATCTGATCGTGAAATTTGACGTCATTTCTATGATTTTTCGGCTTCACGGGTTTTCGACGGTTTTTCGTCTTTTTCTCAAAAATGTAAAAACTCTAGAACCTGAGTCTTATATCACGATTCTTAGCATACCATAGGTTATCTGTGGACGAAATATCAAGGGGTCCATTTTTCCGACCTTGTGCCGCACCTCACGTGGTGGTTAGGGAGAGTGGCTCTTAAGTTGCCTCCAGCTCCTCTAGGGCAAATTGACAAGTTCTACGACACGGGCTCCACTTGTAAGCGGTTCCCGTTTGAACATAGCGCCACTGAGGGGTTTGAAGTGCGCAAAAAGAAACCTAGAATTTTTTTGTAGATGGTACTCTTTGTTTACAGTATTTCCAATTTGAAACTGGAGTTTTCTTGAAATTTCCTTTTTTGATTTTACTTTCCATTTTTTCCTGTCTTACTGTTGGGAATTCGCACGCAAGCGCTTTGTTTTGGTAGCAGCACTGGCGAGACAAAGCTAGACTTCGATATTCTTGGCAGTGAAAAGATGAAATACGGGTATTTATCAATGAATACAGTGTGTTGATTTATTTTGCTAAAAGATAACTGGGTTGGCTGATGCGTGTGTTGTTTCTCACTCAGTGATCAATGAACTTGACGGTTTGAAGAAAGATTTCCAGCCGTACAAATACAACAATCTACAGCATGCCCAGTACGTTCTGGAGAATGCCAGGTCAGTTGTATATGAGAAGTAAAATGTCATGGTTACTCTGTAAAATAGGCAAGTGTCTATGAGAGATTTTGCAATTTTAAATTCAAAGTAATCTGGAATTGCGTTTGTCAATGATAGGTTGAAAAAACTTGCATCACCTACTTAATGAGATGATGCAAAACCAAAAACAATTGCTGCTTTGGTTTTTGGGCTTTAGAGACCTTTTGACTCTCAGTTGAAAACCGCTCCATATATTTGCCAGAATGAAGTTATTGTTTTTTTTTTTTGTTTTTGTTTTTCGGCTGTTGACAACATCACTCTGTGACCGATTGATTGTCAAACAGCCAACTTGAATTTTTGTTTTGATGTAACAAAAGTAGGATGGTCAAACAAAACAGAAAGGGCACGAAGAACACACAAATTATTTCAGTTAATATAGTAAAACACAACCTGGAAGTCAGCATCCTTGATTTAAAGCACTGAAGAAATGTGTAAAACAAACTGGATTGCCTCATTTATGAGATTTTTTTTTCAAGAGAACTAAACCAGATCTAAACACTCAGTCTGACTCTGTCCGTGCACAACTTTTGACGTAGAACAATGTACTCCCAATTTTCATACCTATACTTCACCTCATTTTTTCTCGTAGTTCCATAATCATATTTCACAACACTCACATTTTGAACTTGACAATGCTGTCAGGAGGATGGGGAAATGTTCGTTTCTGATTTCTCTAGTTCTTATTTTAAAATGTTCCTCAAAACTTCTCTAATCGGAATCTACATTAAGAAAAAGAAAGGCTGGTAAGACATTATGAAGTAGCGGGCAACAGAAATTTTTCTTTTTTGGGTAGTCATTTCACTGGTTATGTTCTACAGGTCTGCAATTGACTTTCTTGAGAACGAGTTCAGTCAGAGAAACCCTCAGGTAAAAACAGTCACCAGCAAGGGCACTGAACTAGATACCATAGCATTCAGAAGTGAAGATCCTTCAGGAAGGAAGGTAAAGTGGCTTCACAGTCCTAACTGACTAAGTCTGCCAATTTTGGTAGGAATTCAGCTTGTTCCTAGCTCGGATATCGTGGGAAAAAAAAAAACGACGGAATGGCAGGAGATCAAAGAGGAGGTTCCTGTCGTGGTTGGAATGGAAGGGTATGAAATCCAATGTGGTACGCAAGCTTTCGCAATAATTTCACAAAATTATGAATTATGGAAACCAAGATTCTCACTGAGAATTGACAAATGGCCAAAGCTGACGACAAATGAACCAAATGATTTTGAAAGTTGATATTGCTATCCCATGCCCAGAGATAGTTGTGGCCAGGTTAACCAGCACTTAATCTACGGTACTTGCCATGGTTACGCTAGACTGGCCAACACTTAATTTGTCTATGTTGGCTGTATTTTAGGGTAAGAGCTGCAATGATGACATCATCCTTTCATGTTGTTTGCACTATTGTGAAGAAAACTTTGTAAACCGATTGGCCACAGGTACAGTTTTGTTCAGAGTGTTTGTCTTTATACAAATACTACAATAACGTGAAGAGTTTGTCTTCTGATATCCTGTTTTTATCTTTACCAATCGCTGTGAAACACAATGTTCATATGTGTACTATCATATATACCATGTATGTCATATATCATCTTAATGTTGGCGTTAATTAGAAATTGCTGTTGATCAGCTCATATAGGCTTGGAAGAGCGTTGAACTATCTTGTATTAAACAGTGCCCCAAATCCTCCAATGTAAAACTGCATAGAAATCGCTTATGAGTTAGTGAAAAGCAGCCTTGAGACCAATTCTAGTTCCTATAATTATCTTTTTATATATTCTTATTGTATGGCAAGGTAGTCTCGAGGTAAATCCTAGCATTCTTTTGGTTCTTTTGTGGTCGGGATTTGCCATACACGGAAACGGTCATAAGCCATGCATTTTTTTTGTTTTCGAGCGACATATAAGAAACTACTTACTAACCTAGCTTGCTCGAGCTGTACTGGGGAATATTGGCCCTCGGTCGTTTTTGCACGGACCTCGCTGCACTTGTTCCGTACTGTCACGACCCCGGGCCAGTAATTCCCTGTGCGACCCTCGTACTCGGTTAGTAAGACTAGAGGTTATTATTTTTCCCAGAAAACAAGCCAATAACTATCCAGAGGAAAGTTGTTTTGATGACAAATGACAGGAACCTCAGAGTGAAAGCGTACACCAGAAATGTTCCTGTGCTAACAGTACCACAGTTTAGGAAAATGGCCAGGCTGTGAGAAGAGCTGCAGCTATGAAGGGACCTGGGTCCCGTAACCAACATACGGCATCATCAGGTCGGAAAATAAATATGGCACAATAACAGCTGCTATCAGGGAAAAGAAGCTGATTCCTGACTACTGATTGGAAAGCCAAATTTCGGTGCCTATCAAGACAACATCTGTGAAGGACGAATTGTACAGGAGAGGACTTATCGACACCTGCATATATGCATGGTTTAAAAAATGCTGCTACAGGACAAACGCCGCTTTATGAAACAAGATTATTTTACATATAACATTATTTGGTCATTTTAAGCCTTGTAAATGATAGAGAAAGGTGAAATACATTGCTGTCCAGTAGATATTTATGCAGTGTGTGTGTGAATTGTCACGTATATTGAAGTGTGCTAGCTGGTTATTCGTCTTTAGTAGAATTCTACTAGTATACTAATGCAAATGCTGCAGTCTGGTTGGTTGAGCAACTCGTACACTATCATCCATTAGTAGAATTCTACCAGTACACCAATGCAAATGCTGTAATCTGATTGGCTGAGCCATCGCACACTATCAGCCATTAGTGTGCAGTGCCGGGCTTAGCGTGGTCGACAAAATTGCAACGTTTCCTCGTTTCTCCGACGTTTTGAAAGAATATTTAGAAACAAATGGATAACAAAGCCAAGATTGCCACTATAATATCGCTTGTTCGAGGACGATTTTAGAATATGATGCTTCTGATGTTTTACTTAAATGTTTACTCGTTTTCACTGATACCTAACTTTACGAGTAACCTGACCTCTGCCACGATGCACCCGAAGTTCAGCCTTCGGGAGACACCTGGAAACCATGAGCGAGGACACAGAGGTTAATCCTAACAAGCCTGGACCGATTTTATTATTTACTGCGTAGCTTTTTCAGCTGATTTACAGGCATCACCGTTGTGATGTGTTTATTTTGTTGAAAATTGTTAATGCTGCCCGAGACAATAGAAAGTTAACCATGGTAAAAGTGTGATTTACCCTGTGATCAGGCAGGTTGGTAACAAAGGTTGACATGACAGATATTTCCACTTGTGGTCACACAGTATCTCGCATCCCGTGGTGTCCAGATTGCATCAATCTCAGTCAGTCATGTTTTAACGACCACGTTTTCAACGTTTGTTTTCGATCTACATACTAGTCATGGCAAAAAAAAGTAAGCCAAATCCGGAGTAGCCATTCGGACAATATATTCTAACGCAACTCTAGATATTCTGAAGTTCTTTTTCACCATTTTTCAACGAAATTTCCGTGTAAACGGGTTTCAAACCAGAATTGGTTTCGCAGCCATGACCACGCACGTCTAGCGCGTAATTTTCGGCGGAACCAAGTGACAGCCAGAAATACGTCTGCGTTTGCAGGCTAATTTGATCGTGATTTATGACAGGTTTAACTCGGTTATTTGATCCAGTATAAACACCGTACAATTTTACCAAGGTTTAGTCAATATTTGCTTCGGTAAATGCTCAAGGACCTCAAGTATAAACACAGGGTTAACAGAATCAAATATCAGAATCTCTTCAAGACCAAAACCTTAAAACTAATTAAATGAAATTAGAATGAAGATTTCGAGTTTTAAAAATCAAGGGCTTGTACGCCCTAGGCCAATATTTGTTCATTTTGGAAAAAATTTTCTCATCAGTTCTGCGATATAAGTGCTCGCAGTTCTTTTGTCCTACTAAGTTTAGTCAAACCTTATCAAACTTAAAAAGCGGCGTTGTCCCGCTTTGGAGTAGGACAAATTTTTTACAGGTATGAAAACTGACAGATTTTTCAATTCATAGAACACCATCAGAGGGAAAACTGTCAGCCTTTTATTAAAGTTGATTTCGCTTTGATCTCTCTTTGATCTTTGATCTCACCATGTGATTCACACTTTGTGGTAAACAAACATTGTACTGCTTTTGATTCCGATCATCACTATAATCTGTTTTACAGACAGTCTACACTGCCCGTATATATCAAGAACTTCGTGACACATCCAGTCCCACCACAGGTTACCACTACGACCATCTTTGGTCAAGATTTTTGATAGAGTCAAAGAAATTTTGTCAGCATAGTGCAGGCTCTTAGTAACAGCTGATTTCATATGATTGGCATATGGCATACTAATGTACAAAATGTTATGTGTTGTAGGTGTGACAAGCTCCTCCTCCTGATGTTGTCGGATTACTTGACAAGCCACAAGATGCTTTTTAACCCTTTTTAACTCATTCATGCGCGCATGCGCAGTGAATGAGTTTTAGCAATAGGGGACTTCATCCGGGAATTTGCGTGGACTTTTAACCGGCGTAGACGGAAGTTGATTTTTGCTGATGTTAACCGGAAATAACGGTGCGAGAAGAAAGAAAGCGAAGCGCACTGAGTGAGGCTCGAACTTGCCTCATTCCTAGGCCTCAATATTTCGCCGCGGTCAATCGTTTCGTGTCCCGTGGTCCGGGCCGTTCGTCTGGGATACGTCAACGAAATCAACTGACCGCGAAGGCCTAGGAGAAAGCCGTACGGGAACTAGGCAAGGCTCGAAATAAAAAAAAAGGCGAACTTGGCCATCAACATTCCCGCGTTGACTTATGCCAAGAAACGTTCTATATAGCTGGGGTGTTAGCGCTGGCCATCTGAAAATCCCATGTCATCGCCGGTTGTTTTTACGGATGTTCTCCATCGATGCCAGATGGGATATATATATTTGCCGAAGGCGAGGTGAACATTGGTGAAAATTCACCAATGTTCACTGAGCCTGAGGCGAATAATTGTTTTATTATAATTTTCAGAGGTGAATATCAAGGACTACAAAACGACAGACTAAAACATAAAACACAGACGCAATACACGTATGCAGCCGTGCTTACATGTACATCGATTGTGAGTCAATTTACTCATCGAGTTCGGCAGTAAAACGAAAGAGCGAACCACTACCTTTGTTTTATCGTTGTTGACTTCGTTCACAGTTGTCATCATGGTCTAAAGATGAGTAGCTTTAATTTGGAGGAAAATAAATTTCGGTCAATCGTCTGAGCTGCTGACGATCAACGTAACCACTGCGTTTACGATTCTTAAATGCCTTGAATACGAGTTCTTGAAGAGATTTTTGGTCCAAGGACGACAGCAGTCATTTTGAAAATTCTTCATCCTTTCAAATATCCTGGACTTGAATTGATGTTTTTCAAATGAATGAAAATTTCATTCAGCAACTGTCCACCATGTTTACAAAGAGATGGCAAAGGCAGCGAGCTTTTTTCTTATGGTTTTCCAAGGAAATTGTGCGCGGGGCCCTACGGGTCATATGATAAAGCGTCGTATGCCGAGCTTTTCGACCAATCAAAATGTCCAATTCTTATATTCACCTCTGGAAATTATACTAAACTGTATTAGTTGTTGATAAACAGAGTGAATTTGGTTGGAAGTATTGAAAAATTCTAGAATTTGTGAAGCACAAATTATTTTCGAGATATTCCTCTATTACGGCTCAATGAGTGTAAGCTCCTCAGCTCAAGGCAGCCATTGTGGATTTTCACTTCCTGCTTTTGCGATTTCTGGTGAGTAAATAGTGCTTTCTTTAATTGTTTGAATTTTCTGAAGCAAAACATACAGCCCACACGTGAAATCGAAGCGACCCAGAACTAAACTAAAGCCTGTATCAGACTTAGAGTCTAGAATAATAAGACCAAAATGGCCAAAATCGATACCCTATTTATGACCAAGACGGCTGAAAAACCCTACCGTTTGGGGCCGCACATACCTATACAGCCATACAAGGGAGTACCCCCCCCCCCCTCGGCCATAAATCATAAGGTAAGTTATCATTCCATCGTTAGGAGAAACTGAAAACAGAATACCGCCCATGCCCAGGGAAAGGGTTAGAGTCATTATTTTCCTGTTTTTCTGGTGTTCATCAAGTTAAGGTTTGTTATAACTCATTGAGATATTTATGCCAAAAACGTTGAATGATGAAAACGCCCGTTCTGTTTGCCGATCTTTAAACAAACGTCCTCGGCGTTAACCCAGTTTTTTTAACAGAAGTTTGCTTGAAGGTAAATTTTTTCATACAGGCGGGGAAAACTTCAGCGGCAATGGTCTAAAAAGAAGACAACAAACAATACTGCTCCAAAATACAGTGAATGAAAAACAAAGGTGAAAAAAATGCGATTCGTTTACCGCCGCCCAGAAAGCGGCAAAATCACATTATTAATCATCCTGCTTTTCAACGCGGTTTCTTTGCATGCGCTCTATTTAAATTTACCGCGGTTTCTAACCGAGCAGTAACAATTCAACTAGTTTTAACGAACGTTCCAAGTATGGTGCTAATCACAGACGTTCCTCTACTCCTCCTTTTATGTTGCTTCCTCGGCTTGTTTCGTCACTTCAATATACATGAAAGCCTCCTATTGATTCAGATCCTTCGCTTAACCTACCTGTTAACCTCCAGGTACATGTACTTTGCCCTGTACTTTTCTTGTCATCTGCCTCATGGGCAAGAAAAAGTTAAACCAAAAAGTTTTTGAGTTTCCCCTCCAATACTCAATAGGCAATTTTGAAGTTACCTTTTGCCTCTGCATCAAAACATGTCTTTGTGTGGAACCGTTCATATGAAAATGTGTTCCCCCTACAAATTTATTTTCGTGAAAATCAACACCATTTTCGACAATTGTCAAACGATGAAGTGGGAGTGATGTTTTTTTTTACTATTTCCTGCAAAATTGTCCTGCACGAAAGATATACAGTGAAACCCCGCCATACTACCACCTCTTTAATCTGACTACTTCGCTATTAAGACCTCTTTTTACTGGCCAAAACGAATGTCTAGTCATTTCCTTACTTTACCACCTTGTTAATACGACTACCCCGTTATTGCAATCAACGGCCATGACCCCATATTCGCAATTTTGCCTTGTTAAGGTGGTATGGTACTCTAAATTGGACCAAAAAGTTTGTTTAACTATCGTGAAGAAAAATCAATTGTGTGCTATTGCACTCAAGAAGAGAAATTGAATTTTGAAAGTTTTACTCAAAATGGTCGCTATGGAAACCAGCCACAGCCTTTTGAGGTAGTGTTTTACAGTATTGACGCCAACACTTCCTGCTCTTTTACAAAACAAGATTTGACTGTCAAACAAGCATATCGTGTAAGTTTCTGTTTTGTTCTGTGCAATGAACCTAAGTTTTGACAGTTAACTCTTATTTTCAGTGCTTTTTACGAGCCTTATTTGGAAATAACCTTACTTTATACCACACCCAGTGGACCGATCATCTCATGTCACGTGACAGACGTTAAACTGTTACGGTTTTTTTGGTTTATATCATCACGACACTTGGTCTTTGATTAGCCCAAGTTTCAGGAATTCTACTTAAAAACGTTGCAAAGTAGAAATGTTGGCGCGAAGTCAGTCGGTACAAAAGTAAACATTTGAGAAAAATGCACTTTAAGTTCCTTACACGAAGTATTAATAGCATTTAACAAGTCACAAATAGCGGGGAGTTGCAGATTGGATCTCGGGGGAGGGGGTGCAATGGTTCTATTTTGTAAAAAGTTACCGCAGATGTGGGAAATATCCCTTTTCAGAAGGGAAATGAATGAGCCCGTGATGGCAATTCGAAGCAAAGCTTTTCAAAACTAATTATCGAGTTTAGCCTGCGAATAGGCTCCTGGTGAGCCCTGTTCCCGCCCCGATCGCTTCTCGCTCCGAATTCTTCTGTTTCGCGCTCGCCGAAGTTTTTTTTCCGTCCTCGCCGGAAGCCTGTTTGCAGGCTAAATCGAGTTGTGCATGTCTTTAAAGTTTTTTTCCAAATAGCCTCGTTCATATACATTAAAACTAATCTATATTTTTGGTCACGTTCTTATAGTAAACAGTCGTTGCTATGGCCGTTGCTACGTGAAAAAACTTATACCACTGTGTACTTTCCTTAAATTTCACAGTCATCTAGAAGAACATTCGGCAAGATCGTTTCAAAATGTTTTTGACAAGTCCTCAAGGGTCTTAAGTCTTGTATTTCCAAGATATTGAATTTTTCATGAACATCGCCATATTTTAGGGTACCATACCCCCTTAAGGTCATTCGCCAGTATTGCATTGCGCATCCCTACTGCGCATAATTTCACGCGTGATTAGCGCGCGCACATTAAAAAATGGCGGCTTTTTCTTTACAGCTGGACCTCGCCATAGAGGAAAATCGTCATTTTCTCGCAAACGAGTACGGTGACCTATCATTTTTTTTCTGTTGTTTTGAGTTGAGTAATAAATTTCTCTGTGTAAAATAAATATGGACCAATTCTCAGTGTAAAACAAATAGCAATCGTCGGAAACGTGAATTTAGCAAGCAATCGTGACTACTATCATGGTGCTATTATAAGGATTTATATGGGTGTTAACAAGGTCCTGTTGCTCCTAAATGAACATGGGGACCCCTCATTTTTATTCCAAAATTTAAGTTCCTATAATATAAACAATCAATAGGCAAAGTTTTACAAAAATCTCAGTGCAGGTTCTATTTCAGTGGAATGACTTTAATACGACTAGGAGAATTCTTTCTGAAACTGGGTGGCAAGCGTCGAGGGTAGACAGCTAACAGAAGAGTTTTAGTGCGTTATAGCATTCAAATAATGATCCTAAAGTTAGACGGTTCAGAATGATAACGAGACGCTTTCCAAGGGTCAGGTATTCAGGGTTCAGCACCTGACCATGGAAAATTATTCTTCCTGTTATTGCATAAACCTCATTTTCCAATACTACGTAGTAACCGTACTTGGTCGCATACCGCGCGCGCATTAGCCCCTGGGACACTCCCCTATATCGCCCACACGGGGTAGGGTCAGGGTATGGTTCTTAGCTCTTCTGCCGGAACAAGGTATAATTCTTTGTGCGAGTCTGTAGGAAACAGGGCCCGAACCTCTCCTAAACGGGGCATGATTATAAGAACTTCGACGTTCAATATGGTTTCATATACAGTTTTAACAGTACTACGGATTTATGACGAAGATCTAGATCAGCGGGAAAACTTCATAAAATGTATTAGAGATACTGTAAGCCAAGCATTGCAAGCATCACAAAGCTTTGCTGTGCCAACCTCATAAAGACGCTTGTGAACGCGATCACTGTTGTAACAGAGGTGAAAAGGGAGGCGAAAAGAGAGAAAAGGGGCAAAAAGGCAGCTATTGTGGTATCCGTTTTGTTGTTTTGCAAAAGAGATTGCTGTTAGATGTAGTAAAGGCTGCATAAACTACCGTACACGCAGCAGAGGCCCTGTACGCATGCGCACAGCCTCTAACAGGTGCATATCCCCAAGCAGCCATAGGTGTCAGCTGTTTTATCCTCTTTGGTTCTCGTCAGCAAATGTTTTGGTGCTTCGATTTACTTTGACATCATAGCAAAGCTAGATATTGTCTTTTTAATAATTTATAGCTTGTGCAATGAGTACCGCTGGGTTTGCATTTGCCTTAGGGCATGAAAAGCATGGGGCATTGTGGGCAAGCAAGTTGCAATTTAGTTTCCAATGTAGTTAAGAAAACAGCAAAGTCAAGTCAAACGCAGTTAAGTACAAGTTCCCAGTTATCGGACTGGGAACTTGTACGGCGGCATGACAATAAAGCTGATAAAACACACAAGCATTTAAGAGCTTCTGCCTGAGAGACCGGGGCAGACTTGGAAATGAAGGTCGGCCGATTTCGCTTAAAATTGGTACACAAAGTCGTTATGTGGACTTATGTAATATGCCAAAGTTTCAGGTTCA
>Ga0126338_10003390_pt1 | contig 11160 bp, 3 predicted proteins | sample OrbCmetagenome_2_FD_92529 | JGI IMG/M metagenome (GOLD analysis project Ga0126338, IMG submission 92529) | Coral microbial communities from Petempiche,Puerto Morelos, Mexico - Orbicella C C metagenome | ecosystem: Host-associated > Invertebrates > Cnidaria > Coral | place: Petempiche,Puerto...
GCAATAAGGAGACAAGGGTTACGCTCCGCGGCTGTCGTCATAATCAAAACTGAGTCCAGATTTGATCAAGCTCACTGAAGTAATGGGCAAATCTCAAATGCAGTAGCTAAATGCTAGGATACTGAAAGCAAAGCTACCAATGAAGTTGCGGAAACTCATGCTACAACAGAGGAGGAGAATCAAGAGTGGTAGGGTAAGGCACTTTTTACTAGCATCATTCCTTCCAGTTTTTGCATCTCTTCTCATCATTGCAAGAGTGCGAAGGTGGTGACGGCAATGAGTTTGGGAGCTTGTTTCTAAAATCTATCCGCTGGAAAGTCTCAAGGCAAGTTTCTAACTCAATTTAGTATAAATCCACCGGCGATCTATCACGAAAGCTGTTCTCTGATTGGCTACGCTACTCACTATCTATTCTGTAATAGATAGTGAGTAACGTAGCAGTGTGCCCTTGTTGACAAAATGACAGCCGCTTCTTGGCGTTTCGAAGTGTCTGTGAAGAGGATTTAGATAACGTTTTGAACGACCAGTAGATTTATACTGAAACAATTAGGATATTCGCTCTCGATTTCTATCGCGCGAAGGTTGACTTGAAGTGCGCCCTCGTCAACTATCACGCGATAGAAATCGAGAGCGAATAATCAAATTCTTAAATTAAATAGCAGTCACTGCCATTGGATATTACGTTTTTATTTACAAATGAAGTAAATTTTTACAATTATTTATCACTCTTAGCCAAGACAGACACACATGCATAGCTTATATTTGTGTACAAATTCTAATTTACATAATGTTATTTGTTATTTACATCAGAGATATAAACTTTTCCATGAACTGTACATATATAACAAAAAAACATGGTCCCAAAGGGGGTTAATTAGAGCTCTAATTTTTTAAAAAAGAACTTGGATGTTTAGGACCGCGCAATGTAAAATCAAATGACTGCTGGACTTGCCTATTTCCGGATCTCTTAATCGTAAAGATTTAGCTGTTTGCTAAGCTAATAGCAAAAATAATTTCTAAACTGCTTTTATTTAATAAATTCACAAACCACATCTACCAATTTTTTCGGTGGAGTGGGGGGGAGGGGGTGGGGAGGGAAGATTCGGTGTCAAATAAACTTGACTCACACCTTTAAATAATGGCTTTAAATTGTTGAATAGCCGAATCGAATACAAACAGAAATTAAGTCACAGGACATGCTCATGCCTTACCAAACAACTGGGACAGAAATCATGTTTACTTAGAAAAACCTTGCTTGGTATGCAGTTGTTTTGAATATTTGAAAAACTGCCCAATATAGTGTGACCTGGCCTTTGAAATTAAGGCTATTAACTTACTATTTTAGGAAAGGTCGGACGTTGTCATCTCAGTTATGTGAGCACTGCGTAGCTCAGTGGCATTGGTTGACAATATTATCTATGTCTTTACTATGAAAGGAGTCATATAACATAATAAGCTAACAGATTAATTAACATTTTAAAGAAAGCTATCACTCTTTAATAGGAGTACTTGATTGCTCGAGTCTAGTTCCTGATATTGATTTTAGCTAATTTTCTTCAAACACTGTCTTTACTGGCTCTGGTAATTTTGATGTTGGTTATGACGCCATCAACATGAAAGTTATTTTTTGCAAATAAAAGTGGAAATTGCATGAATTGTCTGTATTACTAATAAAATAAAGATCGTTATAACTTGCTTAGGGTGGTCGTTATACTTCAGTCTTCACACTGGAAAATACGCTTGCTTAATTTGAAACAACGTAACCTCACGGTGGTGTGGAGTTATTCAAACACTGAACTGTAGTCTGACCCAGACAAGGTCATTTTACGACTTATGGCACGATGAACGGACCGGGATATAGATACATTGCCCCTAACAACCTATAGTATAAACACTGCGTTGTTTACATTTGTTTCTGAGAATTTATTATACACATGGTTTGTTACTGCTGACGGTTCTTAGAGTGCCAAGGAAATATCACAGCAGATCTACACATCCTTGTTGAGACAAATGCGCTGCATGTATGTAAGCCCTCAGGTCTTACATGCAGTGAAATTGACAAGACATCTCTAAACTGTAAACATTCTACGTCAAGAAATGTATAATTTATTTAATTTGGAGTTGTCAAAAATGCGTTTGATATTAAAAAAGAAAAAACGAACTAACTGTTTTAGACCGTACTGATCTTCAGTCTCGAAAAGTAAATAATGCGATCTTTTGCTAGGACCTAGAGGGCTTTTTCTTCGTTTTTCTCTCGTTATAGGAAAAAAAGAAGCAGAGAAACTCTGCACTAGGGTACTAAAAAAGTTGAGATTTGCCAGGAAAAAACAAAACAAAAAAGCAGACTGAATATTAGTGCTGTAGCTGTTAGCCTTGGACTTTTCGTCTAATTACCAGCTATGTCACCAACACGCTGATAAAACAGATTGTAATTTGGAGCTTAGCTTATACGCTACGTACAGGATTCTTGCTGCAATCTTTCCTTTTCAAGCTGCATTATCTGAAACGGTGATTTCTTCTCCGGTTTCTTCTCTCCTTTGACCCTTTTCCATTTCATTCTCCTATTCTGAAACCAAACCTTCACTTGTCTTTCTGATAAGTCCAGACTTACAGCTATCTCGTACCTTCGCAGTCTAGTGAGATAGTTATTTCGCACAAATTCGTTTTCCAGTTCACGTAGTTGATGTGTTGTAAAAGCTGTCCTTTCTTTTCGTTTCTTGCCCTTGGGTTTCTCGGATTTTTCCTCTTCTTCGTCTTCATCGTCATCAACTTCATCAACTGTGGACAAAAGAATGTACTGTTATAAAATTGGAGATTTCCATGCTGCAATTTCTAAGGGAAATCTTTAACGCAAAAACATATAGTCGTAGTTTCTTGTGTTGTCGTAGGGCTTGTGTCCCAATGCAGTTTTTGGTAGTATTTCTTCACTGATGAAAGCATTCGTTTAGAACATTATTAAAGTTTCTTAGCTATTTGAGTATCTGCTTTAGATTGGTCTTTCTGAAAGACTGAACAGAATGCTATGCACAAGGATGAAACTCACTCAGTCGAACACATTTTTGGATTATTTTTGGACTTATGTTATGGATAGCAGTGTTTGCATTTTGTATCTAAAAGGGAAATAGTTCAGTTAAGAAGAACGTTCGATTTCAGATTTTTGTTTTTGTTTTTTCTTGTCTCATCATCCTTACCGAGATTTAAGAGAAAGGTCTCAAAGGAATTCAGTCGAATTTCGTCATTAGCCTTGCGTTTTGGCACCTATAAGGACTGAACAGTTCGTTAACAATTCGTAACACTGAATTCGTTCAAAGACATGACAATCAAAAAGTAGTATTTAAACCTTCCTTGAAATTTGCTCTCTTTATTTTCTCCACGAGAATTGAAGAGAACTAGAGACTTAATGAACAGTGGATGGAAAGTCGGAATACTGTGTTTGATTCTGTGTGATGTTTTCCATTGAATTTTATTATTGCGTTCTCGAGACATATGGGTATTTATCTGTCTTGGAAATTAGCTAAACATTCAACCATTCTGTAGAACTAAGGCTTGTTTTGGTTGGTATTTCAGGTACTGCTTATGAACATATGGATCGCATAACTTTAGTATTATCCGCTTTGATAATAAAGTACTTAAAGTAAAAGCAACAGAACTGATTAATAAAGATCAAAATTATAACAGTTGGCCTCCTGGCTGGTAATTACGAGAGGACAAGGAATTTACTTTCTCTGAAGCGTTACGATAAACAGCCAAATGCATGGAAGCTTCTTCGTTCCCCGCAACGAAAAATCATTATCATTAATTAATCAAATATACAGACTCTCTGTGCCACATTATGAGGCCTGTGCATCGATATCTACACACGTAAGGCTTGTCTGTGGCAGCTGGTATTAATTCATCGCTTTGTCGGCGTATTTAGTTGTCTTTCATTGGCCAGATCAGTTAACGAATTAGTGTCCGTAGATGTCTCTGGAAACACGTTGAAATCGTTACGGAAGCAAAGTATTCGCAACTAAAGAGCAAACTTTGTTTTTACAAAGCTCTGTCAAACAAATGCTAACGCCAGTAGTTAAACATGAGAGCGACTACCATTCAAATTTGCCATTGTCTACTTTCTCTTTCTTCGGCGAAAAAAAGACCTGCCCACATTTTTAATCAAATAATGAAATCAGGCTGTAAAAAGTCTAAACCCATTCACTTTTTAAAAGAAAAAAATAAGTAAATGAAGAAATCTGTTTTGGTACATGGTGGTCCATTAAACCGTTAAGTCTACCATACATCCTCTATATATTTATTTCTCACTATGTAACTGGCTCTACAACAGAGTGTTATAGTTCCAATTTGATTGCTTTTCAAGTCACCGAGACGTGGAAACCTGGGTGGTTCTTTATATGGTGGACAACTGAAATAAATATCGAATTTAACAGTTTTTACTACAATTTGAACTACTGCCATTTCACAGTTTTTTTAATCGTTTCTAAGGTTTTTCAAGAGCGTCGAGCGTGAATGAAGATACGACGTGTGGTTCTTCTTCTCCTTATTCCAACACAGTCCTAACCCCAGCGTTTATAATTTCTCGAAAACCCGGGTGGTGATCGAGATCTATTGAAAAGTACTTAGAGACGAGCTATCCTCTTCACAAACTCAACAACTTTGATTTATTTTACCCTGAATATTCGTGTTGAAAGCAAATATGTACGAATCCTTTTAAACTGGAACGCATTCCTTACTCGAGAAAATGACTGTTTTGAAGGACAGTATTTACTTGTTTATCGAAACCAAATTTTTAGTGGCCACTCGAGTTTAGTATTAGACATAAGACAGTATATATTATGCTCGTTCCTTTTTCGTGGAGTCTTAGATCGGCCAAAAACTAGAATATCAAAATACCCGGTACATCAATGAGCCAAGAAGGAAACCAGTCTATATATCTCTGGATGTGTTTCGACACATGCCTTAAGCATACAGCGCCCATGCATTTCTATTTCTAGAAAAGCGAATTTTCAGATGTTCTTTGCCAAATGTTTTGGCAATAAAAATGTGACCTGCTGTCCCACACCGGTTCTCTTCCTTTGATGTCTCCGCCGAAAATGTGACCGATCCACATTTGTTTCAATTTCAATAACACCATGGTTACCGCCGGGCTTGCAAATGGCCCAAGACGCGTCGAGGATCGTGGACATTGTTTAAAAAACGAGTTTCAAACAAATCTGCCTGGCTGTCAAGTTTTTGAAAAACCCTCAGTCTTGCACTTATTGAGTCCGTGATTGTAGATATGTCAGATTTAAATCGTTAATCCGTTACACGTGATTTAAGGTAATTATTTTGCGATGGTGAATCGCTTCGCCTCATCGTCAACATTTCAAGAGAGGGTACAACCTTGTGCTTCATTAATTCAAGATTAAAATGTTATCAGTACATGGAATTGACTGAAACTTCAGGGTGAAAGTTCTCCAATGATCGTGCAACCTTTTGTTACTTATAATTAACAATGAAACAATTTTGAGAAAAAATCATTACGTTACTGCAAACGCACTGGAGTGGGCCTCTATCGCTGAGGGTTTCAAAATTCAATTTTCGAATTGTCTTCAGGATTTCAAGCAATTTCTAGAGGCGCTGAAAGCTTTCTTCTCAGTTTTGGTTTTTCATCATCTGACGTTCTACATGCATATAACCTGAAATTGAACTGGGCCCTGTAGTGAAATCATTGGAAACACTTTCCAAATAAGTTCTCTTTTATCTCAAAGCAATTATCTTATTAATCATACTTTACCCTAACTGACTTATAAGGTTTGTTTCTCTTTTTAAGTTGACAGTTGGAGGTAAACCTAATGAGAACTCGATGCTGGCCAACGTTTAGCAGATTCTTACATCTCAAAACACTCGTTTGGCAAAAATCGTGGGCAACTTTAATAACTAATAAATACCATAAAGACTTTTTGAGAGAGGAACTCTTTTAAATTGCAGTAAAGTTCAAGCGACGAGGAAGTTGATTTTACCATATTGTTTTTGGATTAAAACATAGGGTTGAATTTGCCGTCTTAAGTCTCTCTATCACAGTCCTTTAATGACAAATTTACTTAGTTTTCGCAGAAAATTAGCACACAGTATGATTAAAATGACTGATCTTCTAGTGATAAATATTCCCGTAGGGACAAAATTACCACCCAATCCATAGTAGCACATTATTCAATTCAAGTCGGATCGTTTGCAGTCTCTTTCAAGAGAAAACTCGGGTTTGATACATATCTAGGATCGAAGATAGATGGGAGAAGGAAGATACTATAAGTCTCCTTTGGGAAGTATTATGTTATCAGCCTTGACGGATTCACCACTTAAGAGCCAACTTCTGGTTACAACTTCTGGTTATCAATATGAGAACTGATAATAAGGCATGTTAAGACTTACCGCAGTACAATGCAGAAAGAAATCCATATAAGAGTGGGGATTAGTGTAAGGTATAAGTCATGTCTTTATCAGCTTTTAGAGCTTTCTGAGTTGTTGCACCTGAAGTTTGCTCTCGCGTTCTTGTTTTAGTGGAGCAAGCAAGGCTACAATGTAGGCGGCCGTCCGACGAATCACCTTTCACCACACTGACCGCATCGAACAAATTAAAGATACTACCGCAAGCAATGGCCTGTTCTCTTCCTTTAAAGCGAGTTTAAACTAATTGGTCCAAATACTGATTGAGGACCGATTCGCCACTTGGTTTCGTTGCTGAATTGAGTGATTTTATATGAACCGGGAAATCCGCGAAACTTCCATCAAATTTCAATCAAGTAACATTAGGGAAAATGCAGTTATAATACACTCTTAACTATAATATGATGAGCAATCTACAGCAATCAAAATCATGTATCTTCTAAGACAATAATCGTATCCTTAAGCCCATAATCTGGCGTTACACACTGACTGCACTTTATAGGGTGCTAAGCACAAAACTGCAATTACAAATTAAACCACCTCCGCTCATTTACCTGGGTAGCAATTCTCCGCTAATTTCTCGCTGGCGCTTCCTTCGTTTAAGCCGTTGTCTGCTTCCTTCTCTCTCTGATTCGCTGGCTCTGGCGGCTGAGTAACAGGCTGCGGATGAAGGGAAGGAGGCGAGTAGTAATGGCAGTGCGCTTCGTAGCTTTGTCTTGGACCTGCAAGGTCTGGCATGCGCGATTCTCCTGGGTAATGAATCGCCGAAGGTGATGGTGAAATGTGGTTGAACGGAGCTGGGTTGGCGCGAGTGAACGCGTTAAATCCGTAACGGGGAGCGTTATAAATGTACGGTTGATACGATGGATGGTGTGGTGAGTTTTGCTGTGGAATGTGGTACTGAGGGTTGTAATGGCCATAGCTTTGGCTACCGTACCCGAAGCTTCTTGTGTACATGTTCCCGATTCTCTGAAGCACCAGCAGCAACTGCTGATTAATAATTTGATTTCCGCCACTGTTACATGTGTTTTTAGATCAAACGGCGACTGTTTATGTCATGCACGGTTCGCGTAATCGATATTCCATAGATGCGCGTTTGCAAGTCAGGCGCACAGGGTTTTTATGTCAGTTGATACACAGTTGTTACAAGTGGTCGATTTCGGGGACCTGAGACATGCGGGCATGACACGGCCCCTGCCTCTGAATTAAGTACATTTCCAAACTTCGCCCGATTGCTTCAGCGCGGTTTTAAATCTCGTTGGGAAACCATTAGCCGTTAATCGTTGGCTAGGCTGGAAAATAGGAAAATTTGCAGCCGGATGAATCTCTCACAAAATATAGATATTTGTCGGTAATGCCTACCACACGAAAAATAAATATCGTCTGCAATCCGTAGACTTATGATAAACGCTTTCTTTGAGCTTGCCGCCTTTATCAGATGCTAAATGAATTAAGTTTAGCCTAGGAAATAATGTCTCATCATTTTTAGATTTTTGGTCGAAAGCTATACGGATGAGACAATATCGCGTTTTCCATCTGCTCTGCGCGGGTAAAAGATTGCCTCAGTTCGATTGAATCGGCCCCTGGTCTTTTCTTGGTTGCTGAAGTGGTTTCAATGATACATAACACGTCTAGTTTATTTTTCGTGTTTTCTGAATCAACAGGGCGAAGCAATTTATTTTAATCTTGTAAATGCGGTGTCTTTATTGCACTCGCGTCTCTGAAAGGCGTTGGCAAAACTGCCGCCTGATTTGATATGTGTGTGAGCAACATATCTATGATTTAAAATCTGGTGGCAAGTCCTGTTCATTTTAAATTGAGTTTTAATCTGAGAAGATTATCAGACGGTCCCTTTTTGCTTTTAATTGAGGAGAAATAGTGTCGTAAATAGCTGAAATACTCTTTCCTAATTTTTGCAAATGTTGTTAAATTTACACCGTTTTCGACAAGAACTTGTTGAACATCTAGTTATCGATTTGTGGATAATTATCTCTCCAACCAAATAATTGCGCTTTGCTATAGAATTTTTTTAACATAGTTATCGAGGGCATTTTTCCTTGTCTAATATAAGAAGTATGTAATGCGGCAAAAATCGTTCTCATGAAATATAAACCTGCTTATCATGATACCTCTTTATGGACCCATGGGACTACCCATTGGTCCCCTTGTTGACCTGCGTTGGAAATTCGACATTCGTTGTCAATTGTTTTTTTTTTCCTTGAACTTCTGAAATACGTGATAACTGGCTTACTTGTTCTGCAAAAAAATGTTTCTTGAGAATAGAGTTTCCCAACGGTGAACAACTGAGTCCTGCAAAGATGTACCGTGTGATGCTTCAAAGTGGAAATGTATTCGAGCAGAAATCAATGGCGTTCATTTCCTCTTTACGGGCAGCTGAAAAGAAAATTACTGGGGCTCATTGTTGTTTAAGATTTTAATGAGCGGTCATCTTGAGGCTTATCACAACGTTTTATGCTGTGTACAACAAAATTAAATTATCATTAAATCAGTTCTTATCGTCAAGGGGGCGAGAGTGGCACGGCAGCAGTGGGAGACATGAATTGGAATGGACGCAACTATCAAAACTAATTGCAAGTTCTTCATGCTCTGGCGTCGGTACTCGCTGATGAAAACAAACGGGTAAATATAAACAAATGCAAACAAACACTTGAACCTCAGTAAACAAAAACAAGAAGGCACATATTTGGAGGTATTCTGACTTTGGTAATAGGGCTAGTACTATTTTGTCTTTTGGAATTTCGCATTTGAAATGGGTAACCGCCAAATTAAATGACTGAACAAGTTAAGCAAGACCCGAGGGTTAATTAAAGAGAGGGAAATATTTAAAAAACTCGTCGTTGTATTAAAAATGAATCGGAAAGTAGTAATTCAGTATTTAAGTTGTCCACTATGTTGAATACTTTATTACATGGCTTCTTGTGTTTACGCCTACTCTCATAAGAAATCTATTTATTTTACAGCGTAAACTGACACAAATCCGCGACATTGCAAAGAAATTTTAACTTTGTATGTTTACATCGAAACTCAGTTGGAACCTGAAAAAAATGTCTAAAATGTTAAGATCTGACGTCTGTTGTCCCCTTGGTAGACTTTTGGAATCATGCAGTGATCATTTCAACACGAAGGGGGCTTGCGTCAATTCGCTATCCATGACATATCAACTGACGGACTTTCATCAAGGTCTTGAAGTGAACATTTAACACACACCGCCGACCGACGGTAGTGGCGGAGTGACCCTTCTCGAGTCGGAAGCGCTTAGGGTGATCAAATGTTCTCATTGCTCCCAAACGGTTTCCAGATGTTTCCCGACTAAAAACGCTTGGAATTCCGGTTAAAATTACATGTTCTCGTGCTCATTTTGGGGAAAGGTGTTTTTGAAATGGAGGGCCATGTATTGTTCAATAGCTTCCGTTTTCAGTTTGACGTTTATTACGATAAGTACGAGTTTGGAACGATTTGAAAATTGCGGTGTGTCTGTCGAATTGTCAATAAAGTTTCCATCACTTTGAAGTTTTGGCACTTCCATTGTGCGGAAAGCGGCAACGGGCTAATTGATTAGAAAAAAAGGCGATAGAAATAGAGCTCAATGAAAGACAGTCTTACTGAGGTAAGAAACTCGCGATTTGGTGACGAATTGTCACAAGTCAGAGCTCAAATTGAAGGAAATTGTTCCGACCGACCCATTCACGTTGATTAGAAAGCGTCCAGACGATTAGTTGCCAAATACAAGTTGTTGAATTCTCTACTAAAACTGCAGCAAAAACAGCTGAGGAAAATTCAAAGCCAACGATTGATGCGAGAATTTAGTTTGAGACCGTTAAGGAAAGTGTGAAAAGGAGGCTGATCAAGTTATATCATTTCAAGATTTTATTGAACCTGTTAGTTATACTTTATAGCTACTTACTGAAGCAGTTGCAAATTCGCAAATACTGGTTTTACTGACGGGTCGGGAGAATGCTAGGCCGGTTGTGTTGCATTGCAAAACGTGGTACGAAAGTCGATCCGAAGGGAGTTGATATACAAACTGTCATGAACTGCTATACAGTAGTAATATATTAAACAGTTTGTAAGCTGCCAGAACATTTCAAATCAACCAAAATAAGTTAACTGTGTGATTTCAACTGTACAAAATCTAAAATCCAACGACAATGCATGTGGAATCCGTTAAAATTCGTATGGTGTGGTTAGCTAGATTTCAGCTACAACAGTGCTCATTTGATAAAAAAATTGGTTAGTAATTGCTACATAAGGTCCTCTGTAAGGTTTCATGATTAATAAACGTTGACTGCACGGAATGGCTCATCTTTGTTACGCATCAAGCTTTAGTTGGACGTTATGAACGAACTTTGTTGTTCAAGGTGAACAAGAAAAATCCTGAGGGAGACAACAACAACAAAATAATACATGCAAAAACAAGCGAAACAACTCAGTCTCTCAAAAACTTGGCCTATCTACATTAAATCACATTGGACGAGAACATTACGAAGAAACTCGAACCTTTATGCAGCGAATTCAGCTTTGAGGAAAATTATTTCTCTGAATACGAACTATACAGTCACCAGTTACCTAACTGTAAAACGCAGCGCTTTTTACCTACAAATAAAAATGTGCCATTCTGCGAGGCAAAATAAAGGATTGGAGTTTTGTTTAACACATTCGGAAGTCATGCCATGAAAAAATGATTTTTCCAGTGGGGAATTTGCAAATTTAATTTGCAAA
>Ga0126338_10003391_pt1 | contig 11156 bp, 4 predicted proteins | sample OrbCmetagenome_2_FD_92529 | JGI IMG/M metagenome (GOLD analysis project Ga0126338, IMG submission 92529) | Coral microbial communities from Petempiche,Puerto Morelos, Mexico - Orbicella C C metagenome | ecosystem: Host-associated > Invertebrates > Cnidaria > Coral | place: Petempiche,Puerto...
AAAAAAATGGAATTTTTGCCCAAAACCCCCAGAGGGGGAGCAAAAACCCGAATTTCCACCCCCGGGGGGGAGGAGGGCGACCCCCCCCCTTCCCAAAGGGGGGGCCCCCCCCCCCCCGGGGGCTAAAACCATGTATTATACGGTGATGACATACTCCTGTTATGTGATAAAAAAAACCTTGAGAAATATGGTATGAGAACTGCTGTTTGAGAAACTCTCGTCGGTATCGTCGTGTTTTCCTAAAGTATAATCCTGACTCTGCCGAGCTTTCTTTATCAAGTTGTTTAGTAAAAACTGTGATAGCTTCTATTGTAATCTGGGAAGATATTCAATCCTTTTAAGACTCCAAAATTTTCTTTAAAAAACCCAACATGGCCACGGGAAAATTTGCATTTGGCTTACGACAGAGCGTGATACGCTTGTTCGATTGATCTGAGCCTAATACGACACCATATTTTAGCCAACACTTCAATATTACATGCCAATACCGTAAACAAGGGTGTTATATATCAAACAAAAACAAGACTTCTGGTAAAAGGAATGTTGATCCCTTCTTAGTCATCAGTCATGTGTCGATGTGTCTATACTCTGAATATCGTTATTACATTTTGAAAATTAGATCAATCATTAAAATCCCCCACATTAGCTTACATTACGCCTGATATGAATTTACGAAAGTATTATTAGACCACAGAGAAAGATTTTAGATCTTTTCCTCGACGATTACGCACTGCAGTGAGTAGTGCAAGCGTTCGTGTTTTTTTTTAGCGAAATTTTCGCTTCTCTTCAACAACGACTGAACGACTGACTAGCAAAGTGCACGTGAACAGCTCGTGTGAACATGAAATGGCCAGTTTCACAGCGGTCCACGTGATCAGGTCATGTAAACCGTCCATGTCAAAAGTTGTAGTCCAATATGTGTGTTACCTTCCTGCATTTTATTAGAAGACAATTTCCGAGGGTATAATGATATTTTACAAGCTAGAACGGGGATTTACGTCCACGGGAGTTGTAGGGGAGGGGGAGGTGTCGTTTCTCAAGTTGCTTGTTATTTGCGGGAGAAATTAGAAGTCAAAACTAAGAAACAACCAATAAGAGTGCACGGATCTCCGTAGAGCTAAGTCAACTGTTTGCAATTTTTCGTAGGTGTTGGGCGGCGACTTTACAAGCCTCTCCCATCCTGTTTCTCTTGAAGAGTCAATTATTTAAGAACTATTTCAAGTGGGCGTTGTTTTTGTTTAGAACCTGAAGATTGATATTATTTTCGGTGTTGATGAATTCAGGTCGTCGTAATTTGGCGCACTATTTACTGTATTGTTGAATTGAACCAACATCGTATGTTATCAGGTCAATCGGCACGCGACAGAGTCCAAGTGTCTGAGAAGTTTAACAAACCTTGATCAGGGTTAATCACGCGAATTTTATTTGTGCGGTACTGTCTCAGGTCCCGTCCACATAACGCCGGAGAAATTTGAAAACAGGTGTTTCACGCTGAAAACGCATCAAATGCTTTCCGTCAGCATTACACCGGATAAATTTGAAAACGCAACAATCACCGGTCATTTTGGATTTGTATTTGAAAAAACTCGGGCAGGAAAATCACGTGATGATCATCGTGAGGTCATCGTTTTAAAAAAGCTCCGTTTTCAAAATGGTTTCGTCTACACTGAACGAAAAGGCGGCGTTTTCAAATTCCTCCGGTTTGAAGAGCGTTTTGAAAAGCTCCGTTTTCGCGACGGATTAGCGTGGACGGTAGGCCTAATCGTAGAAATAAAGCCGCGTTTTCAAATTTCTCCTGCGTAGTGTGGACTGGACTGCCTAACTTCTAACTGTGAAATTTGAATTGGAGGTTGTTCTAAACCTTTGCGATCGAGAAAATGCCTAAAAATTTTATAAAAAAGCATAACCTAGTGTGTGACCATTTTAAATAGCTAATGAACACCACTGGAATTTGTTGATTTTTATTCTTCAGCAAAATGAAATCTACCGTCATACTTTCGTATTACGCGAGACAATTTTTGATGATCACATTTAGCACATCTAAAAATTGTTTAAAAATCGTGTAGCGTAACATACCGTTGCTGTAAAAATTTTCTGTTAAAAATTGTCCTCAAAACTCTTCTCTTGTAACATACCTTTAGCAAAATGAGTATATCTCGCGCGTTCAATCCGTGCATTGTTTTCATTTAATCTGTTTTCATTTCAGGCTTACTTGTACGACATTCGAGGGAACACATTTTGCCATCGTCTAACTGGGCATACCGACGTTGTATCAGGCGTTGCCTTTCATCCGGCTCGGCCTCAGGTATTAAGGGTGTTCTTTAAGAATTACACTCGTCATATCACCATGACAACTCGCTGATTGGCCTGTATCGCATTTATAGTAACTGAAAGTACGATTGGCCCGAATTTTAGCCTCCTCCAACTCCCATGATCGATACATTAGATAGGAGTGTAAAGGAACAAGCCACAGTTTAATTGAAAAGGCAAAAATTCCGCCACTTTTCTGGGTCACTGACCAGTGTGATTTATGGCAGCCCTCCTTGTCCAAACCCTCGCATGTCAAATGCAACCAAACATGTACATCTCTAGCAAATTCTAAGACCACGATTGCAACAGTTTATCTTCGTCCTGAGGACTTACTATTTTTCTACTCTGTTTCAGGTTGAAATATAAAATGGTCATGAATGGTGGCCTCGAGAAATGGCGACTTTATTACGAGTTGACAAGAACGTTCTCTTAGAAAAAGAGAAATTTTTGAAGAAACTATAACAAAATATTTACTAGGGACAATACTAATCCGCAAAAAAAACCTCATAAACTGATCAAGGGCCGCAGGCGGCAAGAATTAACTGTCGCTAAGGAATCACTAGCCAAAGTTTGGCGCCATTAACTGAGTTGATAATTTATGAGCCATGATATGTGGACTGTGTAAATCTCACCTGTATGTCAATCAGTTTTTCTTTCCGCGAAAAGTTCTGATTTCTTCGTCTACGTAAAATAACACCGCGAAGGTACCGTTACCTGCTGCGACTTCTTAATCCAATTAGTCTTTTATCTTTTTTTCTTAGCTTGTTACCGCCTCGCTGGACGGCAAGTTACGGTTTTATTCTGATCAAGTGAAGCAACTTTGAGGTACGTTTTGCCTAAAATATGTTCTTGTCACCTACGAGTGGACTTGCCTTTGTGAGCGACAAACGTTGGGGAAAACCAAACTGGAGAAAAAAGGAACACTTAGGTGATAAAAGTAAACTAACCCCTGCAGCTTCAAATGCTCGCTACGGCAGTTTAATGCACCTTTTTCAACTTCAAGTTGGGTTTCCTAGCTAAGTGCTCCTCTTGCTCACCAACGCAGCCCAACGGTTTCTTTAGAAACTAATTCATTCAGTTGACGAAAAGTGAAATAAATAAAATCCCTTGCGCTGTGAAAACCGGGCTGAAATCTGCTAGAGTAGTTAAATATAAAACGCGAGATCCACCAGGCATAGTTTGGAATAAACACCGGGGGAGTTAAATCAAGGAAATACGGCATTTCAACTGTAGGAATACACAGTCTACAATCAGTGTGAGTACCTAAGCTCACTTACCACGCTACCGGAAGAAAGCACTTGTCAAAACTGTTGTTGTTGTTATTGTTGTTTTCATTCAACACGGCTGGATAGTTTCATCTACGTTGCTATATTTACGATAACATCGAACATGGACTTCGGTTAAACTATCAGAAAACTTTCTAAAGAATTGTAATAAGTTACTAATGTAAACAAGGTATACGCAGTGAAGGGAGAGCTTGGAAAGGAAAAGGAAAACGTATACAACAACAGCTTGAAGATAGCAGTACCATGAAAGACAGTCGTTGCAGACTTGCTTCATGAAGTAGATCACTCTAAGATTAAGAATTAACCCCTCTATTTTGACAGCCATGCACCTTAAGCTTCACTGAAGCTTGCAAGAGACCCGCAGTTTATTCGGGTTCCAACGTGAAATTTGAGAAAATACGGTACGAGAGGACATACAAGCTGGTTTCTCGTGATATTCGAAAAATAAGTTTATCCAAGTTGAATAATCCCTTTTCTTTTCTCAAACGTTTTGCGACTGAGTTCGTGTTTCGATGAATAAATTATAAACCCTTGTAGAAACACAAACTACAGTGCTTTAGTAAACATAACTTCCTAAGTTGAAAGCAATTTATACTGATATTTACTCCACTTGATCCAGCAAACGAGAGATCTGCCCACGTTTCAGTTAAAAATTGTTTTCTTCGTGGAATTGTTTCTGAAAAAGAACTCATTCGAGGTAAACGATATTTGTTTTTTTTTTTTTTCTGCTGTCCAAACAAAGTTACGTGCAAAACTTCACTTCAATTGAGCGGCATAGCTTAGATTCGAAATGTGGTCACGTCCGAGTTTTTCTGCTCCAGATTTGATTTTTTCGAAGTCCAAACGAGTAGATTAGCGACAGGTGAGTGTAAAATCGCATAGCACGGCACAAGAGCTCTGTTGATTTAAGACCGGCTCCGATAACCCACGGATTAAAATAACGGAAGGTGGGTCGGGGATTGTCCCTCCTTCGACCCACTCAGTTTAAAAATCTTGCGTAGTTGTTTGTAAAATGCTTGTTTTTCGAGGAACCACCTGTTACATTAATTGCTTGTGCTTGGCTTACATTCGGCATCTTGACGAAGTTTCTAGCATGTTACTCGACCGATTTTTCGCCTGGTAACTTAGCAAAAGAAAATGGTTGTGATTTTATATGCTGGACGTGAAGTCATGCATTTCAATTTCCGGTTGCAGGTGGCCGTTTCTTTTTTCTCCCCTCCTTTTTACTGCCTGAGTAACAATAAATACACTGTTGACAGCAGCAAAGGATTTAAACACGCCAGCAATCAATAATTTGCCTGGATGCCTACAAGAAAGCAGAATACTTTGTAAATGTCCATTCCGAAAGCGGAAGTGTTGCGGACATGACAGGATGCCAGTGCCGTTGTTTACATTACATTCCTACGGCTTCCTCCAAATATGGAACAACTGTCAATGCTACCTGTCATTCTTGTCCAAATAAGGGGGGAGTGACGTCAACCGTTTCGATGGTTGAACTTGGGAAGCAAGAAAAAGGAAGGACAATATTCGCCGGTCTGTGATTCCTTAGCAAAGCCGTTTTATCTTCTCTTTTTTGTTTCTGGAAGACAGCTCTTTAGCCGATTCAGAAATTTTCCGCAAACTTTAATCGTAAAGTGACAGTTTGGATAGCAGTATTTGCAAATAAGGATTGATATCTCTGCGAATTCCGGGCTGACAGTCGGTGAGTTGTAACTGATTAGACCACTACTTCACCTACCTGCTAACTTTTGACAATGTTACCACCTCGTACTTAGCTGATAGAGATTTTTCAAGGTTTCCTGGAGAACATTGATTGAGCAAACGATTGCGCTGAAGAAATGTTTTGTCACTGCGTGAAACAAGCGGTTCTAAATTTCGCAACTGTGATTTGTAACTCAATTTTCTGCAAGATAAGCGCATTTTTGTCCGATCTACAGCCCCTACATTATTGAAACCTTTCTAAAATGTCAAACTATGCAATGGCTAGCTCAGCCCCTGATAATTAATACTGCCTTTAATCTTTCACCTTTTCTTGTAGGATGATAACAGAACGAGCTCACGGAGTTAAACGAAAGCTACCTGAAGTTGATGGCGATGGAGAGTTTCACGGCCGTTGTCTTCAACGACAAACAGTGTTCAATATTTCGATCTGCAAACTGCAGAAAAGCTTCACTAGGCCAGAGCCTGTCCTCTTCAGGACCGTGTTGATCTCTAATACGCTTCGTCTCATCGAAGAGGACATCAGAGAAGAGCGGAGGACTTTAGAGACCACAGTTTTGAGCGAACCTAGCGACGGAAAAACATTCGATAGAGCAGTCAACAGAGCTGAGCCAGTAACTCTCTCTGGCCACAATATCGGCACGCGATCACGCGAAACTTCAAAAAGTTCGCTAACTTTTGAGCAAGAGCTGAATATTCTGGGTGATAAAATGATAAAAGAACTTGAACTCGACATAGAGAAGACTAACGTAAACGAAGTGCGCGCCAAAGGGAAATTAGAAGCACTAGTTCAAAACCCCTCGCGCTCCGCCGATTCGAACAACAATACTTCGAGCTTCGAAGAACGCCACGAACGAACTGAACGAACGATCACGGATGACGTGATTCGAGAATTCACATGTGGAAGTCTTCTGGGGCTGGAATTAACCGAAGAACTCGAGTTTAAAGACGTTGATGTTTCGCTCTACGACTTTGACGTTCCCAACGGATCGTTTCCGATCGATTTTGATGAATTTTGCAGTGCTTGGAACCTTGGATCAACTAGCGTTGCTGCACGAAGTTTGCCTTCGAGATGTAGTGACAGCGTAAAGCTTGAAAGAGCAAGCGAACACGCTTACGATGAACTTGACCAAGTAATGCAAATTCTAGTTGGATCGTAGCTAAACTAGTATCTGGCCATAAATTTCAAAGTGAAAAAAAAGCTTTAGAACGTTTATTTCTACAGTTCGCAGCAGAGGTTACAGTCTATTTAGAAAGACGAGTTAGAAATTAAGATAATATTAAGTTTCAGCTTGTGGGCTTTAGTCTATTTATATTCGGTTTTGCCGATAGAATCCACAACTTTTTTTATATGCAATACGAAATAAATATTTTATGTGAATTTGGAGATGTATTTGAAGTTGTAACAGAATATTTTTGCAGCATATTTGTAGGTAATTTATACTGTATTATAATATCTCTATGTATAACACGGCAAGCTTTGTAAGTTTACCGTGCTTTTAAAATGCAGTCTGCAGCTAAATAATTACGTTATCCAAATAGGAAATTATTGAGTCAAGCCACTCGAAAATATTTTATAAAGAAGTCGAATTGACTGATTTATGGAGCTAGAACATTCGCATGCCTAGCTGTGAAGAATTTGGCTTATTTGCAGTTCCTTTTTCAGTGCAATGTTTTCTTAATTTGGGAATACTTATGTAGAACGAGTGCCATGCAAATGGCTGGAAATGATTATGAATTAGCTTAGTTTTTGATTTACGATCTCTTAATGTATTGTGATAAATGACAAGTGGGCTAATAAATCATACTTTTGAAAATTTACAACTTTGTGGCGTGCTAACTTAAGGTATATTCGCAACTATAGTAACTGTTCTTCTCTTTTTTGTTGTATATTTTCTTTAAGATATGCTAATAAAAATATATCCAATTCACGAAGGGACAGCCAACTCCCCCCACCCCCCAACAAGTGCAGTAGTAATCAACCACGGCACCTCATCTAACATTCAAAGTTATACTGAAATTATGCATAGACTGGTTTCTTTCATAAAATATCCATAGCCTGCACACAGAAGATTGTTGTTGTGAACCCCTCATCCCTCTGGAAATCGTGCACTCCTTTAAATTGTTGGGACCCCTCAATCCCTCAGAATTTTCAATGATCTCCCAGGGGGTCCATACGAATATCTATTCCCTGGAACTGCAGAATAACGTGTTTCAAGCTTTTTTTCTTTGCATCTTGTAGATCTGATAACCAATTCTGTGGACTGGATGATTTGTTCTCCATCTGGAAGAGCTAACAGGTCACACGAGTTTTTTCTGTACACAAAATTCTGCAGCACCAAGTGTTTCTCATGACTCTGAAATGATTGAAATAAACGGAATAGTAGGCAAAGAACAAGCTTGCTGTGTAGAACTACATAATATGTTATCTTGCCTTTAATCTTAACTTTGAACCAAAGTCTCCAATGGGAAACAGAGATAATGGATGACAAACTGTAAAGAGAATCTTGATACTAGATTTGAGACTGCTGCTGGTGGGAAATAATTTCTTGCGGGGACATGTTGAATGACCCTGTCAGGAGCAGATCCCGAAAATTCAGAAGGAAGCTTAGTAACAGTTGCCATGACAATTTACTGGGAGAGGGCACCAGTAGAGATGCCAACTCTGCATTCTGGGAACAGTTTTCTTTCCTAGTTGCTCATTATACAATAATATTAATTATCACTTTGTAAATAGCTAACTGGTCGAACTCCAGCCAGCTTGGATTACAATACTTGTTTCTTGGCTTAGCGTGTCTCCAATTAGCGCAGCAGTGCTAAATAACATGACACAAAATCAAAAATCAACACCTCTAAATTCCAATTCAATCTGCAAATGGTGGGCAAAGAACCTCTCTGTGGGATGTGCCACTGCAAATTCCTATTTATTTTATTACATGACTTACTTGTTTTATTTGCATGCCACTGACTGTTAAAATTTGCTTTTAGTATAAATCTACTAGTGCTCTATCATGAATGCCACTCTCTTATTGACTACGTTACTCACTATCTATTCTGTCATAGATAGCGAGCAGTGCAATAGTGTGAGGTTAACAAAATGGTAGCCACTTCATTTCAAAGAGTCTGATGAGGATTTTTAAATAGATATTTTACTAGTCGAGTTTTGAACAACCAGCGGATTTACACTAAAACAATAAAGTTACTTGGGCTGTGTACTTGTCAACTAATACTACACATTCGGTCTGTGTTGACCTTAGCTTCACACATTATCCAATAACAAAAAAATAGATCTTTCTTTCAAACAAGAACAGTGGAACATTCCAGCAGTTTGAATGGAATCTTTTATTAAGTCCATATATTTTCATCAGTTTTTACTTACAAATGTATGTAAGAAGTATGTAGTAGAAATCTCTAGAATAATTAATCATTCACTATAACAATTAGGCCATTAGAGTTTCAAACATCTTCAAAAGTTAATTGATTTGTATGCAAATAATTTGTTCTAAATTATATCTTATGTGCTCTAATTGGACACCTATAATCTTGGTCAATTTACAAGAGGCCTGTCTGGTTAATTACGTAATATATGTTTAATTATAACAAAATGATATTAATAATACCCTAAGAACAGTTTTCACTGAGTGTTGAAGGTAATTTGCATATTTCCTGTGGTTTTGTATCACTGCAAAAAGTGATTGGCTTTATAAAAGTGATGGAACTATTTTGGTTTTCGTTTACAACACTCAAATGAAAATTGCTCTGTTGACAAAAAATTACAAAATGACCAGAGCGTGGAAATTACTTCCTTTGGTTAAAGGGAATATGTCACCAGTTACATTTTCTTAAGTATAAAACTGCCTTCAAATGAAGGGAAACCTCAACAATGACAGTTTACCAAATTATTACAAAAAGGGTGGATGCAAATGAGAAAGACTGAGATGGACTGTAACTGACAAATGTCAAACATTTTCAAGGTGTGTTCCTTTAAAGTGATGTTACACAAGCCGATTTTTAGTGTGACATTGTTGAGTGAAAAGTTGATATCACGTAACATGGTACACATGGAAACTTTAACACAACATTTTATTGTGTCAGCTTGTTGCAGGTTTTTGACAATTCAAAGACCTGCAACAATGTCAGCCAAATTTACAATGTTGTGTTAAAAAGTGTCTTGTGTAGCATACTGTTGCCAACCGTTGCTGCAACAAAGTGCCATTAATTTAGAATTTGTCCCATGTAACATGGAATAAAAATTAGCATTAAAAATCTGCACTAAAATCGCCCTGAGTAACATCACCTTTAACCAATGGGCTGCATATGAACGAAACCTTGAAGTATAATAAACGAAACCTTGAAGTATAATTATTAATATTAATCAGCATAACAAAGTACTGTTTCAGTAGCTGTTAAATTAAATGAACAGTGAAAATGAGGAATGCCAAATAAATATTTTTCTTTAAAAATAGATCAGTAAGAAGAATAGTAATTTCTTAATTCACAGGCAATCATTTTTTGAAAACAAAATAAGAACGATACACATGAAATCTTTATTATGTTCCCAAATCAAAATAACATCTTTGGCCACGATTTTATGTCTGACATGACAAATAAATTATATTTACTTGTGAATTTAATTTTCTTCACCCTACTTTAATTTTTTCAAATAATTTCATTGCAAAATGTCCAGTCATAAATTACTGTAATTCTTCAGCTGTTCCAGCTTTGTTTGACATGGCCCAGATAGATTTTCATAACATGTAGGTCTACAAATAATAAGTTATGTTTTCACTTCACAAGCTGAGATCAAAGCTTTACATAATTAAATGACATACCAAACATATAATACATTAATATACAAATCCCATAACACCAATAGGCGTTGCATAAATATTATATCTTTAGCCTATAGAATTACAAACCACAGCTTTGTTTTCAGCACTAATATTTACACGAAAATATGGTAAATATTTTTCATAGAGTTTTTTTTTTCCTTTATAGATATTCACACCCCAGACTATATGTGACATGACAATAAAAAAAAATAGCTCTAACACTTTAAAGTTCCCTACAAGCAGTCACACCAGTATGGTGCAGTGAGAATTCCTTGTGTCACTTAGCAACGTATCTAAAGGGATCAGTCAATCCTTACACAGTCTAACAGAGGATGTCGGCATCCTCACTGATTGCAAATACCTGTCTAAGTTGACTAGCAGGAGGCAAAACCTCACAGTCTTGGTTTGGTACCTGTGTTCAAAGTTCTTTCTTTACAAAGTACACAGTTATTTAAGACTACACTTAAGGTGCAGGCAAAATTATGCAGTTTTAGTTTTCTTTTCTCAAGATTACCAAGTTTTGATAAATGTGTGACAAAACATGTACCACGTTGACTGATCTTGGGCAAACGCAAATCACACATAAGTTAAGGGCTAGTTTACCAATCAGTGCTCTTGAATGGAGCCTGGACAGATTTGCATTATGAGCTACACTCGATTCACAAATTAAATGTCTGCCTTACTGGCAAAATGCATCATTAATGAAAAACAGCCATTCCTACAGCATTTGGTGAAAATCAACCTCAAAAAACGTGCCTGTGCAAAGCTTAAAGTGGGAATGACATCAAAAGGTAGATATTTCCTATATCTATTTCATTAATTAACCTCTCCAAAATGCCAACAGCTTTTAGAATCTGGTGAGCTGTAGTGAGGCATGCAAAAAACACTTTGTCAAAAAAAAAAAAAAAAAAAAAAAAAAAAATAAAAAACCTAACTGGTTAAAACTTGTTTTATGAATAAAAAAAAAAAAAAAAAAAAAAAAAAAAAAAAATAATTTTAAAAATTAACA
>Ga0126338_10003393_pt1 | contig 11155 bp, 4 predicted proteins | sample OrbCmetagenome_2_FD_92529 | JGI IMG/M metagenome (GOLD analysis project Ga0126338, IMG submission 92529) | Coral microbial communities from Petempiche,Puerto Morelos, Mexico - Orbicella C C metagenome | ecosystem: Host-associated > Invertebrates > Cnidaria > Coral | place: Petempiche,Puerto...
AAAAAAAAAAAAAAAAAAAAAAAAAAAAAAAAAAAAAAAAAAAAAAAAAAAAAAAAAAAAAAAAAAAAAAAAAAAAAAAAAAAAAAAAAAAAAAAAAAAAAACAGACAATGTTACCAGAGGGGAAATAGCACTTAATATTACCAATAAATGAACTCGAACCGTTTTCTATCTTATTATGTATTTTTTAAATTTTATTGCAGATTACTCAGAGCTAAAGTCAGAGCGGATAAATTTGACAATGCAAAAGGAACATTTACTCTCATAGAGCAATCACTATAATACCACGCAGAGACGATGAATGCTTCTGAAGATTTAAACCACACGACAAATCCAGAGTTTTATTGCACCACAAGTCTTAACAAAAATTTCTCTTGTTATTGCTGTTTCGCCATAGTATTAATCGGGTGGAAACTAAACTGGCACTGAACTGCAAACATCGTACGACTTTATTTGCTTACACGAATACGAGTTTGACTGTGAAAAAATGACAAGCAAATAGCAAATGAATACAACAATAATAAGTGAAGGAAACCAGGCAAAAAGAACGAAAACCATAACAAACGCGACTTACAGAAATTTCACCAGAATGATAAAGTAGGAATTGAACAGATCCTGGATATGTACGCGATGCAGTTTCAGTCTCGAACGGATTTGCAAGGTATTTTAAAATAACGAAACCGTAGCTCAAATTCCTATAGGTACACGCGCGAAAAATGTAAATTATTTGTCCCGTAGGGATATCATGATTTGCATAGGGAAGAAAACAATATAAAGCAACATAAGAATGTTACATATCTAAAGATCATTATTTTAGTATTGAAAGTTACTCTATCCGTAACTGCAATTCTGGGAAACTTTTTGATTATCCGTGCTCTTCAGAAGGAGTCGTCCCTTAATCCGCCATCAAAACTTCTCTTTTCTTGTCTTGTTTCTACGTTGGTATCCTTTTCAGTCGCGGATATCGACTATTGTCATTGAGCAAAATGTGCAAATGTATCACTCACTCTTTTGGCCGATAACATGGAGAGCCTGGGTACGAGTTTCTCGAAGACCTCCAAAATTGAGAGCGGCCATTTTGGTTCTTGTGTTTCGCTTGTGTAAATATGTAGTATTTTGCCTAGGGCTTTTGCTCACACGTAGATGAAAGCTGAGAGAGGTATTTATGACTGTGGTCATGTATCGGTCACAACAGCGCGGCCGGAGAGGTCAAAGAATTGTTACAAGTGAAAGGCAGGAAGTGAGATTTTGTTTACTAGACGTGACTCATAGCTTTTTTTTTGCTCGGCTAGAGAATTTGGTGCTTTTCCACTCGCTTTCTCTCCTTCTAGAGTCCAAGGTAAGCCTAAAGTAGCCTGTTAATTTCTGTATTGTATTTTTTTATGTACACATTGAAATTCTGGCGGTGCCAAACCCGTCATTTGATTATTTTGTATTTTCAAATAAGCTTACTTCAACCAAAAAATTCAAATTGCTTAATCTTTTAATTTTTTTGTTCTTCAAACTATATTTCTGCTGTATTCTATGCAGTTCAGTTCAGTTTTGCGAGAGAGATTTACTGTCCAGTCATGTCAAACACAAGCCATGTCAAACAAGCATAGTGGCTGGTGATGTACTTACAAAAATCAAAACTTGAAGTAGATATGAATTGAACCTGTCAATAATGGTTTTGAATATTTCTGCATTGCTCGTGAAATGAACACAAACAATTGCCAAGATAGGAATAAATTAATGTGATTTCCGTTTCGAAGAAAGAAAACTATTGCTATTTTTATTGTGTACATTAGAATCTGCAATACCCTTTTTATTTTGAATTGCATCAAGCTGAGGGGACTCCCTATAGTTGGCTCAAGGTGCACGTTTTATCAGGTGGGAGGCCATTGGCCTTGGAAAGAGAAGTAATGGGTCTACTGTAGATATGTGAAAAGGGTTTCAAGCTTGAAGCTACATGTACATGTACAAAAACTTTTTTTGGTAGAGGATGTAGCAGAGGATTTCATGGCAGAGTATCATTTCAACCAAACTTTTTCAAGTAGATCTTTCTGAGAGGGATGCTAAAACTGTTTGAAATGATTCTTAATTAAATATTTGAGGAAACATTTTTCTCTCTATTCCTATTTACCAGCTAGCTAAAATCATATTGTTCATGTTTGGGATATCTTTTATTTATTTATTCAACTTTGCTTGACTAATTAAAATACTTATATACATAAAATTTTTATTATTAGGCAGGGTGACCACTACAGCCTAGCCAACTACAGTGGATCGAACGCATCCCACTAAAGTAAAATTGTGCAAAATATTCTGGGCATTCTCAAGCTGATTATCTTAAATTTATGAATGTCAAAACCATGTGACATACTTTCTGCATGATTGCAATACAACCTTTTATTAATACAACACTCAAATGTCAACTGAAGATGCACCACAACCAAATTACCTGGACCCAATTGCAAACTGCACTGGTGACTCACTAATATTATAGATACGATAACCAACAACTCTGACTGGGTGTTAATTTGAGACAGGTGATTATGGTGAACCCTCATTTAATGGCTTCCTTGTGCAACAGACTGTAGAAGCCAATTGACACCACATGTTCAAGTTAATATAATAATAATTATTTTCCAATGCCAATCAAAATTAATTAATATATTCCATTACAAAATTTTTAAGCAGCTGTATAAACAGCCTGTAATTTGATTTTTATTGACTTGCCTAGTCACAGTACACAGGTACTACTTGAGCATCAAAAAGGCTTTCAAAAAGTCATTTAGAAAATTACCAACTATAAAACAATTATAGATGAAGTTAATATATGCAGGCAATGTATCCACGACTTCTTCATAGTTTCCTTTGATTAATACTATGGGTGTAATTTTTTGTGGAGTTTCATTGCAGACTCCTACTGCTATAAGTTTTGACAGACTTCTCGCCTTGTTGTTGGAGCTAAGATAAAGAGTATGGGTCTTTATTGTTGTCTTTTGGGTATTGTCCACGGGGCATTGCAGTTGTATCCTTATAGAGGCTTCGTATCGCTGCACGCACTGGCTGCATCCTGCTGATATTTTGCGCAATAACCTCAATCATCTGTCACACGAAAATCTATCTTATACTTCGCCATCGCCAAGCTACAGCCCACGACCACGTGCGCCAAAGGGAGCCAAATGGACGAGGAGTTTCGCTAAGTATATCGCGATACAGAAAGACTGTGTCCAATGCACGTCGGGTTCCGATAACATAAGTGGCTTGTTATTTTCCATCTGGGATACTAGTACCTTTATTTTCAATCACTGGAACACTCATGTAATTGCTTCATATCACTTGGTCAATATCATTGACGCTACTTTTTCTTAACTCGACCTTGAATCCATTGTTCTATTGCTAGAAGCAGTGATGGACACGATCAGACAGTTGTGCTGTTTCTGGAATTAACAGCCTGTTTCTTAAACAATACTACAATATTAACTGCTTATTAACCGAGTGAAGTCTTAACGGGAAAATCTCAGACCCTCAATACGGCAAGGCCGAGGTTTGAGATTTTTTCGTAAAGATCGAACGTTCCGAGGTTAATAAGTAGTTTATTATATGGCTCTTTACTTAGTTTTTGCAGGCCCGTAATCGGCCCGTGGGCATTACGCGAGAATAATGCCCTAGTATCAACCAATCAGAGAGCGCATAATATAATAATAATCCATAACGAGCCAACACAGAAAATACGGTCTGGATGGGGTTTTACGGATAGCTTAGTCCGGGTTAAAATTGTAATTGTCAAAACAAATAGGAATGATGCGATTTTTGGCAAAATGCACTGATAGCTGAGAAATGGAATGAAATTTTATCTGGTGGTGCAAAATTTAACCGATAAGTGAGATCCCATCATCATCATTTAGACTTTCAGAAAACTGATTAACAATGCAGTTAAATATTTTATCCGGTCTGTTTGAACACAATAAGTAAGTATAAGTGAGGCGTAAATGATGCGCAAAGCCTTCGAAATTGTTTACTTATTAGTCACGTGTTACATCAAAATTACATCAACCAAACGATGTTTTCTTTGTTTTTCAAATAAATGTCAAAACAGCGCCACAATTGATTTGAAAATCAGGAAATTTTTGGCATGGAAGAATTGTTATAAACTTAGCATAATGCCCAAATCTGAACTAAAGCAGAAATTTAAGCTTACAACGAGACATCAAATAAAATACCCATCAAATAAAAAAGAAATAAAAAAATTGACGTACTAAAATGCCTCTGATAGCATTCAGTAGGAGTTACCAAGTTTCAACAATATAGCTTTGGTGCCAATTTAATCAGAAAAGTTTAAAAATCAGCGCTAACACTATGTGATCTCGGTCTCCCAGGCTGAATGGGCTTAACATAGTTTTAATCTTACGAGGCCAAATTTTGCCCGATGATTTATGTTTGAAACTCGAATGCATGGTACACATGTGCGAGATCTCTAAACTCTGAAGGGTGAGGAGTGTATAAAACAGCTTTTATTCGAGAGTTGAACGAGGTGAAAGGGGAAAGAAGGATGGGAAGAGAGTATGGAGGTATTCTAGCTGGGAGCAATTATGTTTTAACAATTAGGAACACAGAATAATAACGGTTGAGATAATAATACAATGAAATAGTTGCATCAACGGCTTGCTTTAATACTGATGTTATTAACTGGAACACCGAAAAATATATTTACACAGGTAAGATCAAACTGCTTCCAAACACAGCAGTGAGAAGTTAAATACCTATTCATGAATTTGGCAATTTGGCCCGAACTAGTTTTTTCATTGTCGCTGATTAACAATATTTCCAATAAATAAATAGGTAAATAAATACATCGATAAATGTAAATAGAGCGGTTTTCATTTGAGTGTCGAAAGTAATTAGAATATTACTTTGGTTTTGGTTTTGGTTTTACTACGGTTTGAGATTGGCTGGGTAGCCTAATTGGTGAGTAATTGGTTTGGTTTTGGTTTTACGACAATCAATTGAAAACCGCTCTAAATAACTAAATGCTCTTTGTGTTTGTGATGGTGAGAATTTCCTACATTCTGCACTTATAATCCCATCAGACTTTTCGGATAATGTCTTTTTTTTTTCGCCCTACCCACTGATGTATCTCCAAAAGAAGTAAATTAATAAAGCAATCAAACTTGCATGGCATCTAAAGCATTCAGTCTTGTCTACGTTAGTGATAACCAAGTGTCAATAATTGCGTCATACTTCATACTTTATATTTTTACGAGGTCATAATTCAGTCGAATTATCATATCCCTTTTTGGATTTCAAAAGTTATTCAAATGGGTCAGAACGGCTCCAATGTTTTAAAAATTAAAGAATTTGAACTAAAATCTTTATAAACTCCAAAATGAATTAAGAACAGATATCTACCCTCAAGAAAATCGCCGAAGTTCAGTAAAACACTCTCTGAGAACTTGGTTGCCAAAGAAACGGCACGTCACGTGACCAAACGTTTGACCTACAAAACTGTTCCCTGATAGAGTTAGGAACAGTGAAAAAATTCAACCATTATGTCTTGAATGCTCTTTAAGTTAAATAGTTTTAAATAAGCGCTGACACTGTGTCCTTTCTCTTTCGCCAAAGGCCAAAGAGGGTTAATCCTCGTGTGTACCTGTTTATGCAATTTTGAAAAGTTTCAATCTTTAATAGATAACCTATTTCTGTCGCCTACAGGCTGATGGTATAATATTGTGAGATAATTTAGTTTATCAACTGGGTTGATAATCATGTGTGAATTGGCCAACGTAAAGAGATTCGAGAAGCTCTTTACAGTGGCCAATTCATATTTATCAACTCAGTTGATAAAACCAAATTATCTGGTTATACTCCCCACCGACGCAGCACCACAGTTTCTTTAGAAACTTACCCCCTTAACTTTTCGACGTTTTACTACATCAGTAGGTTTCTTATAATTTAAACATACTTCTGGTCCAGAATATGATTCTGACAGCTTCCAATATTACATAATTATCATAAACATCAATTTTCTCGTAAGTAACAAAAACCTATAAACCACACCTCACTTGTCCTTAAAACCCCCCACTATTTGTCAGCCGATTTTCACCAAATTTTCAGCATATAATCTCAAAGATAAGCAAACAGCTACTCAAATTGACAAGTGCCTAGAGAAAATCCTCTTGACAAAGTTTTAAACAATCCGCGGGTGGAAGGGGGGCGGCATCCACTGACACAACTTTCTAACATTGATTACAATTCATTAATATCTTGCGTTACTCACTTACAAATAACATCTTATCATGCCTGAAGTTAACTAACTTTACTTTTCTATGTTATCTTGTCTAAAGTTTCACACAAATTGCTAACTGATATCGATAGCTGTATTTGGAGCAATTTTGATATCAGTCCAAAAGAAAAATGGTGTTTTCTTGACAGATAAATGACTCGATCTTGATAGCAGTCTGCCCTACCGTCTAGGGTTTCGAGACAGCTAACCCGGAAAACACTTCAAGTTCTTGATGGAGTCCTTAACTGCTCCCCTCACCTCTTTTATTTTCCAACAGTACAGGAATGGATTCAGCGTGGAGTTCAACAAAAGAAAGGTAATCGTTACAGCATGGGCTCGGTGAAGATTTGTTGAGTGTGACCCAAGCACGCCACGCAAGCCTGTTACAACAGCAAATGGTAGATAACAAACAAGTAAAGTCATTTGTACCCACAAAGCACTGGACACGGTCTTTCTGTATCGTGCTATATTCAGTGGAATTCGTGCTCCATTTGGTTTTCCTTGGGACGTATCAGACTTTACTTGAGCTTTGTGACGGTGAAGGGTAAGATAAATCTTTATGTAGCAAAATATGGAGGTTACTAGACATAATAGCATTATTATGGAAGCAATCGTTTCAGCTATGCGACGCTTGTAGAGCATTGCTATTGAAAAGCCAGTGCTAAGAAGCCAAAAAAAGATCACAAGGACCCATACTCGCCTCAAAGTTACCACTTGCCTGTATCTTAGCCTCAATATCAGGGCGAGAAGTCTGTCTACACTTATTGCCGATATTGTTAACAAAGATACTCCGGAGAAAATGAAGCCTATTGTATTTGAAAGTATGGTAGAATAGTAGCAAAGTTTGGAATGTTCTGGAGCGAAAATAAAGGTTACAAAAAGAGGATGTGAAATTAGGCCCACGCAGAAATCTGTGCTTGCGAGGCAACCAAAGAGAAGTTTTGATGGCGGATGAAGGGAAGAGACTTTTTGAAGCGCAACAAAAATCAGAACATTCCCCATTAAAGCAAGGATGGAAAGGAGAATATTCAATGCTGAAATAATTGTTCGATGTGTTTCCTTTAGGCTCTCCAAACAACGGAACTCTTGAATTGTCGTGCAATTTCCAATTTCAGTGAAATTCGGCATCATAATTATTCCCTTTTTTCTGTTATCAAAAACTTCTTATCTCCAGAGTCTTTTTCGAAGATTCCTACTTTAGATGACACAGTCTCATCTGCCTTTCCTGAAAACAACAAAAAAAACAAAACAAAACAAAAAAGTTTAAAGTTAAGTGCGGAAAGTAGCTTTCCTAGACAACTAACATTGAGCAGCCCTTAGTGAACGACCCAGGCATTTGCATCTCACTTCTTATGTCACAGAATATGGACTCACGTATGTCAATATGCGAGTGATACTGAGTAAAAAGAAAGTAACCATTTCACTACGAGCAACAAACTATTCTTCAATCAGAACAGTGTCTTGGCGTTTCTATAATTCTGTTGTGGTTTCTGCCGTGGGCTAAAATTGCCATTTTTATCTGAGAGTTACAACTGCTTTTGCGCGTCGCTTAAAGAAAGACCAGTGAAGTTTGGAGAAGAAATTTGGAGAAAAATGATTCCTATGAGTTCGTTGTCAAGACAGAACACCTGCCACTTGGATAAAATGAGGTAAGAAACCCGGGCCGAACAAAACGAGTAAAGAGGAAGGATTGTTCCATGAAAACAACAAGACGGAACTCACCGCTAGTGACAAAGGCCCATCGTTCCACCAACCTATGGCCTCCAAAAGATTCTAAGTATAGTACTTGGGTAAAAGCTCACCTTACTGAGTTTCTAACAGTTTTCTCGTTTTCTTTCGGATTGGCGGTTGATCGATTTTAGTTGCTAGTTTCGCATTCGTTTTTTTTCCCCTTTCGCTGAAGAGAGTACTTTGTTGCTATTCAGTTTTCTTGTGCCGGAAGCCTTTCTTTTGTATCTCAATTTTCCGTCATCGCAAATCAATATGAATGCAAAATAGTATTTTCCATCAAATTGCAATGGGTTATTTTTACTGCCTATCTTGTTCCAAGCTTGTGTTTCATTGGCCGACAGCATGACAGCGTCGATATTTTTTTTGATAAGGTGTGGTAAGCTTGCAAAAGTGTATGAGACAAAAACTCGGGCTTCAGTTTTGAATCAATATAATAGGGTATATTTCACTAAAATTGACCAAAATGTTCCTCGATTATCAATTCGCCGAAGTGTTTTGTTTTTGATATTTCAAATATGTCCTTACTTAGGCCTTTTCATGTCGCGAAGATCGGCCAAATAATATTATATCCGTCTAATTTAATATATCTTCTCTCATTAACCAGAAGGAATATCGAAAAAGCCTCACGCACTTTTTTTAGTCCTTCATCGGCTGATGGGCAAGATGCAGCTTGTTTTATCGTAAGTGCCAACGCGAATCCAGGCAACCGAGTTCAGCAACCACTGTCAGTTTTGCGTTTGAAGGCTTGCGCCCACTATCAATAACTGAAATCTTCAAAATAGTTATTTCTTCTGATTCTTCATTTGATTGGCTTTACGGTGATATATATTCTTGTATAGTTTTGTTAAAAGTGATACGAGTACAAGACATTTCTCAAAAGACCCCTTCTGAAGGTCTACGGTAACCTTAAGATTAAGATGCAAAACTTTATTTTCCCAAACTTCGTGTTTGCTAACAGTATTTTGCTGCTCCTAGTCGTTTTTAGCGACTCTACGTCGTACAGTATTATCATACAGAAGATGAAATCTTGAGTGAGTCGACATACATTATTGTTGTAGTTACCTTTTTTTCTTGATCCAGTTAACAGAGCTCTTCAACTGAACTTGGAGGCTGCTAAAGAATAATTTTCAAAATAAGATGAACACAGCAAACAAACATAATTGAAACATGTACATGTAAGTTTTTTTTCCGACAAATTCAGGCTGTAGCAGGCAAAGAGAGTCCACAATGTACCACATTTCCATTCTGTTTTTTCAACTGCCTACCTGAGCGATGGGTACAAAATAAAGTGATCTGATCTTCTGGAGGCCTCTTTCAGTAAAATACAGTCTTCTCAACTTTGAGGAATATGAAAATTTCACAAATGCTGCTTATGATTAAACTTCAGTAGCTGAAAGCGTTTCAATTTACGTTGATCCCTGTCGCTTGAAGTAAGATTAATTGTCATAATTTGATGTTCGATTTTCGTGGGCTAAAAAGAATTGAACATATATGTTGACCAATGGCTCTTTTTTGATTACTGAAAAAGACGTCCCCAATGTCAAGTTCCTGAGGTACTGATAAAAACAAAACTCCGAGTAGAGAGCGTATAAACTTTCACTAACAGGAAATCGAACTCGCGGCCCTTGGTGGTCCTGATTACTTTAGGTTGAGACATTTTCGTCGACATTTCCGTGGATCTATCTCATGCGGCTTTAGACCAATGTCATCAAATGTCAGCTTGATGATTCCATTTCCGTAAAGAGTCATCAACGAACTTTGAGCTAATAAATATATCACCTGCGTTATCATTTACATGCAACTATTCAGTCCAATTAAAACTATCTGTTTCGGGCAAAGATATTTGTAAGACATAGTTTCTTTGCAAAGTCGAGGAGAGAGGAAAATTGCTGTACAGGGATGACATAAAGAAAGTCATCTCTATCACCGCCAGACAAACATGAAGCCACTGGTAGTCTAGCTGTTTTAATTAAATTTTCTAAAATTGTTTTCCAAAGTATTCATTTGAAGCACTACTTGAAATTCAAATTCAGATTCAGTTTCATCCCTCAGTTCATTTTACTGTGTATATTTTTATCACGATGAGACTGGTACACAGATAATAACCCTATGTCACAGCAATGAAGCACCTGCTGGTGAGGAAAATGAGAGTCCATATAACTTGCATTGATACTTTCCAACCAACCAGAAGGCAGTAAGGAAACTACAGCTTCTTACAGCTATTTGCTTACTGTGTACTGCCAGACCCCATAGTTAAGAAAACCTGGCATCGAATACAGTTATTCAACTTGTTACAGATTTTAATTGAATCTTTTTAACGGCTACGCACAACTTCTGAAAGTCTGGATATGCTTGGCGGGATTTTAATTATCGGTTAAATTTTAGGTGATAATATAGGGGCGCTTTCCATTTGACCAAACATTCCGGTGTGAATTTCCGGAAATTTTCTGGGGCGAATGGAACAGAATTTTCCAGAGTGGTAAACGAGCCGCGCAGGTTTGTTCGCTTTTCAGTGGAATTTTTCAATGACTTCGAGGCTTAAATCGCAAATATAGAAGTAAACGGAACACTGATAAGTCGAAATGTGACTTTGTACAGAACACAAAAGCGCCAAAAAATCGTAATTGCTGAAGGGACTACATTTAGAGGACGTTACTCTCTTGAACAGAACAGTTATAGCAGATAATTACTTGGTATTTCTAAAATATATCGCAAATAGTACATAAAAGTTTAGTTGTGTGTTCTTTTTGTTTGCTAGGGAGAAAAATAGTCTTCAGGGCTTTTACAGATATTGACAACTGAATGAAACAAACAATGGACGATCTTATCCTGCTTCCATATTAACAGAATCGCGAGGGAAAAGTGAATGATAGTAAATACGGAGGATTGTAAATATTGATGTAATTAACAAACACCATGCCGAGTCTCACCAACTAAAAGAAATAAGTGGAAAATATTTTTTATTACTGCTTTACGTTTATATCCAACCCCAGCTATCTTTTCTCAGAGTATAGCCTTTATCTTCTTTTGTATACAGGACAAGTAATATTTTCGACGTCCACGTAGGGGCCAAACCACCCCCCAAATGTTTCGTCAGTTCTTGGGTATTTCACATTATTTCACATTACTTAAAAAGTATTGACTGTTTCTACACCAAA
>Ga0126338_10003394_pt1 | contig 11155 bp, 6 predicted proteins | sample OrbCmetagenome_2_FD_92529 | JGI IMG/M metagenome (GOLD analysis project Ga0126338, IMG submission 92529) | Coral microbial communities from Petempiche,Puerto Morelos, Mexico - Orbicella C C metagenome | ecosystem: Host-associated > Invertebrates > Cnidaria > Coral | place: Petempiche,Puerto...
AACAGAGGGGCCCCGCTAGGAAAAAACTCGGCGGGGTGGGGAGTTACGAGCGCGTTTCTGCCATGTCGACAATATGTTTCTTATTTCTGTGTTTCGTATTTACAACTAGTAAAGCTCTCAATGGAAGTAAGCCACTTCAAGTTCTGTTGTTATTCTATCGGCGTCCCTGAAAACTTATGACTTTTCCATGACAGAATTTCCATTGCTCAGATTGTTTAGGACTGAGAAATTGCCAACCGGCAGGGGATAGCGGTTTTAAATGGCAGGGGACTTCGCAATGAAGGACGACATCGGACGAAAATGTTACATGTAACCAAAACGTCCCATAATTGTTGAGCGGAAATTGAGACATCAGTTGGAGGCATGACAAGGCAATATATTTTACAACAAGACAGCACGAACTGAAAGAAGGGACGTCACCGATTAAACAGATATATAGACAATGCAGGTCGGAAAGTCAGTTTTCACAAGGAAACAGAACACAAAGAACTAAATCCTCTTATTCACCGATGCTTTTTTTTCTTCCACACTCAAACGATAAAGCCACATTTGCTTGTCGCATTATGTATGTCAGTATAAGAGTGAATTCGGCAGAGTTGTGGGGTTTTCACTCTCGCCACAGTTGTCCATAGAACAGACCTTGCCGATTTAGTAAAATGACCTAAACATTGCCTTACCAAAAAAGAAGCCTGTCGTCGTAGCATGACAAAGAGATTTCATCGAGTTTGAAACAAACGACACCACACAAAAAAGTTCTCCAAAATTATACAAATTGGGCGCACTTCTCAAACGAAAATCTTTCAAAAGCAATTCTACCAGCCATTATAAGCTTATTAGCCAAAAGGCCCTTAACAGAGTAAAATGAGTGAATTTAGGCCACAAAACGCTAGGCGGTCCGCAATTGTTTGTTTCGCAAAATAGCTCGCCGCTATTGCCCTTTGTTCTAAGCGAGCGGAACATAACTCAAAAGCACTTTTCAATTCAACTTTTCAATAGAACTTATTGTCTTAAAAATATCGGAACCGACTGATAAATATTTTAGGAACATTCCGTCACTTAGACAAGAAACCTGTTCGGATCCCGTGTGTTCGGGCATTCTTAAGTTTTAATTGGAAATTTGTTTTGTGAGAATCACGCCTAAATTGCATGCAAAGTTTTGATTTGAAATCGTCGTTGTTTTAGCCCCTTCGAATTTTTTGTTGCATAACAAAGTTCACAAAGGAGAACTGTTGGAGGTTTCTTACAAAGGCGAAAACAAAGCTATGCATGGTTTCGAAAATGGGGAACAAGGCTTATTTTCCTGTGGTCATCACTGGTTTTCTAAAAATTATAACATTTGGTAAAACTCACAGGTCGCAACAAGGAAAGAAAGCGCATGAAAGCTGCGTAACACTGGAAAACATTTACAGAAATTGTTCTTACCAGAATCTTTTGTTTATATTTACGTTTCATATTTTTGAAGCATATGGACGTCAATAGGTTATCAGCCGTTTTCCCTTTTCAAAATGTTCTCCGTCCACACCAAAACGTAAAGCAGGCGTTTTCAAATTCCTCCGGTTTAAAGAGCGTTAACCAAAAGCTCGGTCTTCGTGACCGATTAGTGGACTGTAGGCCTGACCGTAGAAATAAATCTGCGCTTTCAAATTTCTCTGGCGTAGTGTGAACGCATAAAGCCTCCCGAAAGTAAGGCCTCAAATCTTAGACGCAAATATCCTGCCAATAATCTGGAGACCTTTCGAATCTAAACCTGACACATGGTCTTATTTTAGATTTATCTCTTAGAGAAACAATAAATGCATTCAGTCATTTATTAAATGGTTTTTTCGATTTTACAAATCCTGTCAACCCGTTTTTTCGGAGACTTTAAGGTTCATTGACTGACTAATTGTAGAATCTGCTCTTGTCGGCTTAATTTTGCTATGCTTATAGAGTTCTGTCTCGTGCAATTCTTTGAGTAACGGCTAAAGTTCTTTGAGACGCCAAGTCCGTTAATAATATAAGTGCGAACATCATCGAACGCAAAATTCTTTTCGACAATAAGCCCCTCAGAAAACAAGCCTACCCCCCCAAAAAGCCACATCCTTTTCAGTGAACAAAACCAAAGTCAACTACACTATAAGAGTTGTCTGACTGTTTCAGACCCCGTCCGACACTACGCCGGCAAAATTTGAAAGCGCAGCTTTATTTCTACGGTTAGGTCTACGGTTCGCACTAATCCGTCACGAAAACCGAGCTTTCGAAAACGCTCTTCAAACCGGGGGAACTTGAAAACGCCGGTTTTGCGTTTTCACGTGAACGGAAACCATCTTGAAAACGAAGCTTTTCGAAAACGGCGACGTTACGATAATCATGTGATTTCCCAGTCAAAGTTCTCCTCATGCAAACACAAATCCAAAGTGACCGATGATTGCTGCGTTTTTAAATTCCTCCGGCGTAGTGTGGACGGAGAATATTTGATACCTTTTCAGAGTGAAAACGCCGTTTTCGAATTTCTCCGGCGTACTGTGGACGGAGCCCTCAAAGAAATTCTGACGTGAGCGCACATTAAAGCCTCCCAAAAATAAGCGCTCAAATCTTAGACGGAAATATCCCCTGCCAATAATCTGGAGCCCTTTCGTATCTAAACCTGACACATGGACTTATTTTTAGTTTTATCTCTTAAAGAAACAATAAATGGATTCAGTCATTCAATATAATTTTGTTTCGATTTTACAAAGCCTGTCAACGCGTTAGTTCGGAGACTTCGGGAGTTCATCGAATAACTAATTGTAGAATTCGTTCTAGTCGGCTTAATGTCGCTCGCTATGTTAAGACAGTTCTGTCTTGTACAATCCTTTTGAACAACTGTTAAAGTTTTTTAAGGCGCTTCCTTCACAATGTAAGTGCCAACAGAATCGAACACAAAATTCTTTTCGACAATAAACCCCCCGGAAAACAAACTAACCGAAAGAAAAAAGCACACAAACACACATCCTTTTGAAGAAAATTAAGGTCACGTTCGCTATCTACGAGATGTCTGTCTGCTTCGGAGTCTTCACTGCTTTAGCGGGAAGATTTGATACAGTGATTCTCTATATCCGACAAACCAGGTTTCATGCGATCCATTTATCAAAAGCTAATAAGGGTATCAAAAACCTGTTGTCTCATTAAAAAGTAGTTAGACGACTACGGTAAACCACGAACATGGCACTTCTGACCACTTATCTTGATTGTCTCGAAGTTACAGCAAAGTAAATGATGAATTTGTCATGTCCATGTTGGGTTTCCGCGTGGAAAAGCCGAGCAAATCTGTACAAATAGCTGTGCCAATGTTTGTCTATTTTACCTTCGTTCGACTAGCCTGGATTATAACACAGCCTTTTTATCAATTTGAAGTTGGTAAAGATAAAGGAACCGCCATAGACAGATAGTGAGGCTGACGCTTCGATGTTTAGCGCTTCGTTAGTGCTTTACTTGCCCGACGCAACCCAACATTTTCTTTAGCAATTATCCTTTGTCCATAACTTGGGTTTTACTCCATTTAATACGGAATTAGACTTTCTAGCCCCAGAGCAGAAGAATGCTCATGCAAAACGGGTGGAAGTTATCTAATTGTATTAACTGTATTGGTAGACACTCCAAAGGATTACACTCCAAAACCTCAGTACAGGTTTATGCCTTCTTGGGGCCAAAAAAAACAAGCGACGAATTTCCCTCCCAAGAGCAGCGCGCGCTCGCTCGCCAGGACTCAGGGAATGAACAAATATGGATCCACATATTTCCAATCTTCAGGTTTGCGATTTGATATCAGTACTGTGAAAAAAGCCATCCTATGGTCCAATTTATAATACGATCAAGACCTCAGTACATCGAACTTAATGAATGTATATTGATCAAAGATAGCAAAGGTCTTAAAAAAACCCTTTGACTTGAAGGAACGTTCTAGTGAAAAAATAAGAATGTTTCACGCTTGCTTGCACAGGACATAGTTTTGATAAAAACAACTGCGCAAATTCGTTTTTGCATTTTTCCTTAACTCTTCAAACTGTGACCTGCGTTTTCGCGTGTAAATCACTTCTAAATTTCTTCTAAGTTGCATGGAAGAATTAGATAGGTGAAAAAATCGCCAAAAAGAAATTGTTTGTTTACCAGAGTGACATTTTTTTATGACAAAAAAAAGCAGGAAGAATTTTAAACATAGTATTAGCTAACTACGCGTGGGACATTTGCAAGTAAGAGGAAATAGAAAAACATACCCGCCGGACGAATAAGTGGACTCAATTGTGTAAGTAAACATGTAAAATCGGGTCATTTCTTACCTAATTATCGGTCGACGCAATCGCCACATTTTAGGATCTTAACTAAAAGTCATTCACATTTCGTTGCTATCAGTAAAAATAGAGGCGAACAAACAAAAACAAGATTCCTTTCGTTTCATGACTGATAATTGAAATGTTGCGCGTTTTTTCGGATCTATATTCTCTCCGTGAGACGCGCAATAAAGGGACCGGCAAAAAGTGAGGTCTGGTAGAGCAAAAAGGTGAATCTACGTGCAAGAAAATACGTTAAAAAGGCCCAAATACTGACACAGGCAAAGATGAAATTGCTACGAGAAACATGGAGGAAATACTTACAACGCTTCCTTCACGGCCTCCAACAGAAACACCAAGTTGAAACGGAACAGGCAAAAACACAGGTGTGTTCACGCCACCGGAGTATATACATACAAACCGATCCCAGCAATCTGTGCAGTCCTTCTGTTAAGTGAAAATTGATTCGTGGGGCCAATTAGTTGAAGCACTTGAACTGCTCCCACGGCGATTATCCAGATTAATCCTTATGCAATGGTTTGCTTTTAACGAAACAATGTTACGTCGGGATTTCAAGTAGCCCCCTCCCTAGAATCTGCGTCAGAATCTTGAATATAGACGACGAAGTGGACGAAATCTGACGTCGGATCACTTTAAGTCTGCGTCTGGAATAGTTTACCCACCGGCTATGATAGCATTTTGATAAGTTATTATGCTCCGAGCTAGCAATTTTCTGCTGTTATGATAATGAGGAATTATTTCTACAACTGTCTAAGAAAAATAGGATGCCCATGTTGGCAAATATCTAACGTTTGGACACTGGCGTGTCGGCATGGTACATTTCAGTGTTCACAGCGCGTAGATATCGATCTGGTCGCGGGTTTTCGAGATTCTAAGCCAATCAAAGAACCCGCAACAATGGAAAAAGGTAATTTGTCGGAATGTAATTAAACTTCGTAACCTCCCAGACTGAGTGTCGGATTAAACGAGAGCGAAAGTGGAGTAGTTTCGGGATGGGAGACGGCCGAAAATAATTCTTCCTCTCTTGAGAACAATGATAAGCGCCACCCAGCGAGAGTACGCGAGAACTAGCATGGCCTACGGACACTTCCGTGGACGTCAAACAAGATGAGAAAAGCGGCGAAAAATGGCACGGTACGTCGCCTTTAAAATGAGAGAAAGCCGTTGTCGGCGTAAAGAAAACTTCAGCAGATAGAACTCAACGAGAGAGAGCGCAAGAGAGCTGTTGATAGAAGTTGGCATTCCGAAACGAGAGAGAGAGGCAGAGAATTTGAACTTCACTAGCTCTCATTTTATCCCACCTTTACCACGATAATTAACTTAAGCAAACTAACCTCTACTGTGGGTAAAAACTCGGCTGCTGTTTTGTTCCTTTCAGAGTCTTAGCTTTCCGTTGCAGCGAACTCATAGACCATCTTATCTTTACTCGAATGCTGTGCTCATATAGTGCTCGAAACTTTTCCTATTTCAATTTCTCAAAGCAACGAATATTTACCTTATCGGTCCGCTACTTGATAACAAACCAAGTGCTTTCATTCAGTTTACATTTCCGTCGACGGAGCATAACTTATAATTTCTTTTCGAACAACCAGAGAAAGCCGGCGATTTATAAAGAAGAAAATCACATGACGTTCCGCAGCTGATTGGCTTAAAACTGATTTCTTCACAGAACTAAAAAGGCTTTTGTTCTGTAAACTGGGCGGAAAATATTTTCTTTTTAAAGAACAATTTCACTTCGCTGATTGACGGGGAAAACATTTTCTCGACAAGACTACTTTCGCTTAGCTTATTGACTGGGAAAACATCGTGTAACACGATGCAGCCAATAAGAGAGGGGCTGCGAATCTCATCCAATCAGACGAAGGGCCCGTGACATCTTTCTCGCCATTTTGATAGTATTCGGTAACCCCATCGTATGATCAGCTAGCTGTTCAAAGTTGTTTAGGAATGAAAGAGCCCCAACCATTGAGTAGATCGCTGAGGTGTTAAAGTAAATATAACAGTGTCTACCGCTCTCAGAATGTCGCCTTCTTTCAGAATGCACGCAAGTTACACAATCTGAAAACAGCCGGAAATATGGAAGGCACTAAAATGTCCGACGAGGAAGTTATTCATTACAAGATTGCAAGCATTTTGACAATTTTGCGTCTAACTCCATCATTCAGTAATTGCAAGCACTTATGGCATTATTTTAGCAAAAGATAAGACATTATGTACAAATAATTATAGAGAAACAACGCAAAGCAATCATGCGGAAAAATTCTTCCTTCGTTTAATTTTGTGGCTGACATAAGTTGTGTTGATTGCGGTTATGGAACTACCACAGCTTAGTAAAGGATATAAATAGTGAATAAACCTTGCCTGTATTTCACAAGAGACAAAATATATCCGAAGAATTAGTTAGAAAGCTCAAACAGTTCTACGAGTGCCTCCTAATTTAGGAGACTTGAGACATGATCAGTCTTTTAATGGTCGACTTGGGTTGCTTTCCTTATTTAACACTTAGAAAGGGTCCCCTCAGCTTCAGCGATTTGGCCTTTGTTTCACAGCTAAACGCTGAGGAAAGGTCCATTAGCGGATTGACAGACTTGGGAGACATAAACTTGGGAGCATTGCTCGCGTGCATAAACTTCCGTACACTTTGCGGTTTAATTGTAGAAACATATACGACAACTGTGCGCGCTGACAGCTACACCGTCTACTCTTATTTCCAGCCAACTAGTAACTTACCAAAAATGCACTCATCAAAAGCCATCTGACGTTTAACCGCTTAAATGTTCTTAAGTTCTGCCTGTTTTACTGTTTGAACGATTTTCTAGTTCTGCCCGCTTCCAGGACGCGCGCGAAGACCTCTAAATGAACAAAGCGTTTGTCTTTTTTGTTTTGTCTAACCAGAGGCGCACAACATCACCGTTACGACCCTAAAAGAAAACTGCATCAACAGAGAATAACACGTCGAACTACTTTGTTTGCTCGCACGGGGCAACCCTGTGCACGGAACATTCCGTCGGTTATCAAACTTGTGCGGTGTAATCCTAAATCTGTGTCATGTCAAAAGTTCAACCCAATAAACGATTTTAAATACACATTACACTGCAAAAGCAATTTACGAACGCTTCAATTTTCGACTCGAAAGAAGAAACGGAAGTAAGCAACTACGCAGCCGAGGTAGGCTTAAAAACTAAAGTCTTGTCAAGAAAATTTCTTAGTCACGAAAGGGTGTTCCAACTTTGCAATCTAGTGCTCTAGACATTTGGCAATAAGCTTTTTTTCTTTTAAAAAAAAAAAAAAAAAAAACATTCCAGCCTTACCTACAAATGCCTGGCGTTGAGTGTTTTCTGTGTCAGTTGTATCACTGGCTTTGGCAAGTCAGAGGGGGTTTCAGGTTCTTAAATAAGCTATATAGCATGCATGTACACGCCGTTTACAAGTGATACAGTTAAATGGATAGATTTACCAATTTCCTAAAACCGCCCCTTCCGGAAATTCGACCACAGATCAAACTTGTAATGCTGTATACATCGAAGTTTCCGCAACAGGACTCCTCGAGTTGAAATTTCAAAACAAAACTACGTCCAAGACATGGAAGAGAAGGGCCTATTTCCTTCCTGATTTGTAACCCCCAGCGCTCCACCTACAAAATTTCGGAATCTTTTGTTTTGAGAAGGAAATGTTTTGTTTTTGGACAATTATTCCGTCATTAATCGTAAAAAGGCTGGAAAGTACGACGGAAAAGGGTTTGACTTAGAATGAAGACTATGTCATTTTGCGGTTTAGACGGCCAATTTCTGAACGAAACTGACCACATTCATGAAAATTCCACGTGAAAAAGAAATAGTTAGCGATTTTGCGACATAACATTTGCTACAAGTCATCCCGAACACGGCCTTAAACATGGCAAGAAGACAGAATTTCAGCTAAATCCGTTCACCTTGGGTGGTCGGTCTTGACACATTTAGAGCGATTTGGAAGACATTCAAAGAGATAAATGAGAGGATAGACGTATGCCCTTAATTTCATTAAAAAGCCGTTCTCGCATAGTCCAAAGGTCAACAAAAAATGGTAAGTTATCACTTCTATCGTTAAAATTTTCCAAAAAGTTGCTTTAAGTTGCGAGCACCTTTTTATTAAAACCATCTTTATAAAAAGCAAAAAATGTAGGTTGATAACGTCACAAATTCTCCCAAAATATGTGCACTATTTTTGAACGTTTTTGAAAACTCTCTTATAATTAACCACCGTTCACAAAAATTTTAATTCAATCAATTTCAAGGACTATTCGCATCTTTTGAGTAATATTGCGGAACTTTAATCCGTCGGCTCTGGGCATTAGAATTCTTGGCACGAACGTTTTGTGTAAAATTGATCGAGGTAAAAGCGGCAAGGTGAAGGTAAAAGTTCACTGAGGTAAAAAAGGAAAAAGCGACATTAAACAGACGATTTCCGAGCGGAAAACCGGCGGCAAACTATCGCAGGAAAGAAAAAAAAAAAAACGAGAAATGAACACAATGAAAATAATTGTTGTCCCAACTCTAAGGCATATAGGCGACTTCCGGTCAGTTAGGTTGGCGCGAGAAACGGTGAGAGAGACAACATGGCGCAGTACTCTTTCCCTTTTATTGTCTTTCGATCGTTTTCGCGCAGCTCGCTAACTAGCTGAACGCCCAGAACGGGCTATCCTGACAGGTGTTTCGCACTTTGTTACTAGAAAAGCGGGGAAATAAACAAGCATCCCGCTTAAGGGCAGAATGTCTGGAATTTTCTCACCTATAGGAAGAGACATTATGTGTCTAACACGCTTCACTTTTCATTCAAATTTTCCTGATTTACAAGATTATTCTCAAATCGAGGAAAACTAAAAAAAAAAATCAAAAACAGAGGATAAAGAAAAGAAAAGAAAAGGAAACAAACACCAAAGAGATGGAAATAAAAGAAACCTAAACAAGGAAGGCGAGTCAGATTACAAATACGACACACGCCATAAAAAAGACGACTACGTCCAAGTCACGATTCCTTGTCTAGGTTTTCTCCCAAGGTTATAACAATTTTATTCTTCAGTAAAATTCAGTCTCCGACGTCGTTACTGACATTTTTTGCCTGATTCAAGAGCAACGCAAGAACAAAAGCGAAAAGGAAAAGCAGGATAATCACGTGACCACCTCTTACTCTCGTTCTCGGAAAGGACGCCATCTTTAATTTGAACAAACAATTTTGTTCACCAATAAAACTTTATTGTACATTTATGTACATATTCATAAAGATTAGTTAAAATATGATTACAATATGACACTTTTCCGCTTGCTTGTCAGTTTGTTTATATTTACGAGAAGGATATGACCGTTGAGTTCTTCGAGCGATCTGTCACGTCTGCTGTATTAAATCACGCACTGCGGTATTAAGTCACGCACGGAACGAAGGACTGAGGTCTGCAAAGAAGGCATGTCGCATGGCGTCCTCCGCAGATATTCTGTGTGCTGGATTGAGGACCAGGAGTTTCTAGGAGAAAAAAAGAGGGTCGCGTTGTGAAAAGTAGCGTCCTTTTACCTTGCTTTGCAGGCGTCACGCAACGATTGGTGTCACGATTGTCACGCAACGACCAGAAGTGGACAGGTTGCGTGGCTGTCCAAACAGCGCTGTGTTTGGAAAACAGGATTAAAAGAAACAAAGAAAGAGTGTACATTACCAAAAAACCGACTAGCTCCAGGAGACCACCTCAAGCTTATTAATATTGCAGACTATTTTCGTGACCATCTTAATTGACTAAAATTCCAATTATGCAGTTTCATTTTGGTACTCGAAATTGCGACCGATGTGGTTGCCAATGCCACTAAGACTTTCTCCTTGGAGAGTAAAAAAGTCCTCGGAAACTAAGAAAAGCCGTCACTTTGATGAGTATGTATCTCGTTGAAATCAAAGAACACGTTTCTGTAACAACTTTCTTCGTCCTGTTCAGCTTTTCCTGTGAGAAAAATTGGTCTAATCACGTGAATGAAGCGTGTCTACCGACAACGACGCCATTATTGCGAGGCGCGTCGTATAGCTCGACCACTTGACCAGCGGATTTTCGTTCAGAAGATGAGGTCAGGTTGTTAATCCGCCATCTTGGATGGCTTCGTGGGTTCTATCACGACTATGTCTTTGCCTGATGTAATCTACAAACCAAGCTTCTGAAACATTCCAGTTACTTTGTTCACTTTAAAAGGTTGTGGCAAGGTTGTTTTCCACAGGTGTTTTACCATATTTTGCGGTTGAGTCATTTGAAAGGAAAGTATAACGTTTAATTCGATCTGCACCATAAGGTCACAACCAATAGCCAAATAATGAGGCTAGCAAAATCCTATTTGATCTCAAATCAGTTCTTAAACTACCTGGTGACTACCTTTTGTCCTTTTTCTTTGCCAGACACTCAAAAAGCGCCTTAAGATTATTTAAATTATCTTCACTTTCTCTTTGTTTATCTCTAAATCCACTTATCTCTAACTGACCTTTGGCGAGGGTACAATTAATTACACCACCGATAGAGCGGTTTCCAATGAGTGTCGTAAAACTGAAACCCAAGTTATCACTCTAGCCAATCACAAAGGACACAGACAATTCAATGAACCAACCAAAACTCATAGTAAATACATGTAGCCGACGAGAACGGCGGGAAAACGTGTGCCAGCTAGTTGTGATTGATTCTGGTTTTACTTCATTCAGGTGACTCTCAGGTGATCGTTTGAGTCTCCTCGAGATGGCGGCTGGAATTTCGAATAGCGAAAAACAGAGATGTTTTCATAGTCTACTAAAAACTTTCTCTATTTTCCAATTGCCCATAATGCACTCTGTTTGCCCTCCAAATTTTG
>Ga0126338_10003395_pt1 | contig 11153 bp, 7 predicted proteins | sample OrbCmetagenome_2_FD_92529 | JGI IMG/M metagenome (GOLD analysis project Ga0126338, IMG submission 92529) | Coral microbial communities from Petempiche,Puerto Morelos, Mexico - Orbicella C C metagenome | ecosystem: Host-associated > Invertebrates > Cnidaria > Coral | place: Petempiche,Puerto...
AATTTTGCATAAGCATTGTCTTCAGTTTCTCTTGGGACGACTGTAATACCCAGGAGAAATGGGAAACAAAGGTTATGCAGGATTTTGGGGGCAAACAAGGTGTGTTATGGGGGATGTGGAAATAGCGAATAGCCCATTTTACAGCTGTCTGCTCAGTGACCTGGCCTTTGAATGACAGCGAGGCTGCAGGTGAGCTTGTTTCGATAAAGACCTCACTGCTTTTGTCGAGTAAATCAAGTTGTTCTTACGCTGACTAGTTGGCATTTAAATGAGAAAAGCAGAGAGGTCTGTATCAAAGCATTCATGGGTCAAGTAACTACGCACACAACTGTAAAATGACCTATTAATCTTGGCAGGTTTTAAAAATAAAGGAGTCGATTGTCTTAGGGAAAATGTTGTCGTCGGAGACTGCACAACTGGGCAGATTTCAGCCACATATCGTCATTCGTAATTCATCTCAATCGTCTCAAATCCTGACCATCCTTCATCATATTTGGTTTGTTATCATTTTTTGTATATTTTTCTACATTTTTAAGCTAATATTTTAAGATGTCCCAGGATTTAAAGGCTGTTAATACATGTCAAACAATGACTATGCCATTGAGCCATAGGCGTCATTACAGGAGTTCAGTCACGGTATTTTGAATTATTTGGCCTCGCACAAAAATACCTTTAAATTGAAGGAAACCTGAAAATAATAGTTTACGAAGATAGAAAAACACCAAAGTGATAATAATAAATCATAAAGGAACAAGGATGGTTGAGGATGGAGAAGATAGACACGGATTGCAACGACGAACCTGAAACAATTAGGTCAAACATTTAGAGATGCGCAAACCCGGTGTTACATAGCTTCTTTCAGAACTACATCAGTTACAAACCTCCAGGCCATGCATGGAGTCGAATCTTTTGCCACAATCTGAACAGCTGTATTTCTTCTCTCGTAGCTTATCCTTGACTGGAACATAACCCGGCAAGTGCTTTTTACCATGTTTATTTAAGTTGCTTTTGGAAGAAAACTTCTTGCCACACTCTTTGCATTTTAGCGCATCGCTCTCTTGATGAGTCGTCAGATGTTCCTTGAGGTACACTTTGTTGTAGGTCTTGTGGCAGATGGGACACTCTTCCGCTGTCACAGGTGGCCCGTGCTTTGAACGGACATGGTATTGCTTTTCTTTCAGAGTTTGAAACTGCATATCACAGCTAACACACCTGGAACAAAACAAAACATCTCCACGTTAGTCGCAAAGGCATGTTTCCGACTCAAGCACTGCTAACCAAGATTAAAATATCAAGTCTCCTTACAGGTTCCAATACATATCATTTAACGTTGGCACTGAAACTTCGGTGGCATATCAAGTTAATATCGCCAGTAAAACAACGGGTAACGACCAGCTGGGCACAAATGCGACTGAGATTAGACGCGACCCCAAGGACAACGCCTAGTAAAACATGAACTTACATTTTACCTTCGAATTTCGCAATTATCTAGATCTGTTGAGAGTGTCTGTTGGTCTCAGAAATTGCTCGAGCTGTAAATATGTAACGCCAGCATTCAATTCCAAAAGAAAATACGAAAAATTAGCCGTTGTTCGCGTTCTCCAAAATACGCAAAACTTAATCATTTCACGTTGTTGTTTTGCAGAGGACAGCAAAGAAATGTTCAAAGATTCATAGTGTGCGCGGCTATTGACCTGCTCATTAAACCTTTTGTTTGGTGGTGTTTTCGTCGCCGTTGCCGACGTGGTTTGCTTAAGGTCCCTTCTTAACTTTCAGCGTCTTGTCCAATGTTTTGAACCGGCGCTCAAGGAATTAGTTTCGTTTTAAATCCGTATCCTTCCTGCAGAAGGAAATTAACGCGACTTGCGTAAAGGAAACTCTGCTTGGTATGCTACGTCGAGGACGAAAAAATGGTATGCCAAACTGAGGAAAATGTTGTTCGATTTTTGGAATCGCCCATTCGTTAGGCAGGTCTTAGAATTTTGACACAGAGTAACAAAAGTTAGCGTGCCGTTAAGTGTATCCTAATTTAAAGAAAAACTTGAGTTACTTTGGTTGGTGATCTTCTGGTGGAGCACTCTCGTGATCTTGTAATTGTTTCCACTCCTGAAACCCTTCGTCACAAATCTTGCACCTAAAAGAAAATACTTCATTTGTATGATTGTCACAAGCTTGTCGCGAGAAGTGCTAATTAAAACAAAGATAAAACGCGCCAAGGAGGGAGATTTACACAGCCATCATAGGGCGGCTTTCAAGTGAGTGTCACAAAACCAAAACCAAACCAATAACTTACCAATTAGACTACTCTACCGATCTCAAACCACTAGTAGTAAAACCAAAACCAAAACAAATTCCGGAAATTCCGGGAAAAAAAGACAAACTCACGAAGTATACCAAATTTTCGAAAATTTCTGACCGGAAATTACCGTTCTCTTTGATCTTTCCGCAGAATTCACGAAATTTTCCGTTGAATGGTTCACATTTCGACAACATAACAATTTTCCAATTTTCCGGAAACTTTCCAAGGAAATTACCATTTGCCTCCTTTTCGAAAGTTCTGCAATTTCTGGTTGAATGGAAAGCGCCCTTTGCCTAATAAATTCATCTTGCATTTGAACAAGCTCTATAACTACTGCTGCTTGATTAATTCTTCTGCCGATTTGGAGGTGTTATTTTGAAAATGAGGCCTGTCTTCTTTCGTCGCTTATCTCCATGTACACTCAATTTTGAGTGGGTAACCAAATAGTGACGAGTGAAATCAGGAATTCATTTCTTGATTTCATAAGTATACCATTTGATTACCTTTTAATATCATAAGTGACAAACTACGTCTTACAATCCTGGGTTTCTGACTTGTTTATTGTATCGAAAAATTTCACGCCAAACGTTGCCATGGCAATTTTGTAATTTGACATTATAATTGACGCTGAAAGATTGTGCCAAAATTAAAGCGTAATTTTTGTCCCCCATGATATCATTATAAAAAATATATATATTTTTTTAATTTTCATACTTTGGCTTCCCTCCACATCTGTGCCTCTGGAGTACAAAAGCATTTCTGAACTCTTGAGTGCATGTGTCACATCGGAACTGTCTTGAAAGGCATTCCAAGGAAGAACTATGTTGCAGAGCTTTCTCTTTTTGCATAAACTCCTCCAGGCAGTGGGTACACTGGAATTTGGTTGTGTCTAGTGACAAACGTCAATGATAAGAGTACAATTAGTTCTTTCAGTAGAGAGAAATAGATAGAAAATCAGGGTGAATGTAGAAAATATACAATGTACATTGTTGTCATAAATAATTAAAAGTAAAGTCAATGTAAGATTTTTGCTGGGTGCTAACAATATAGACTGAGGTAGATCCAGAAGTGCTAAAAAAGGGATTGGGCTGGCCTGCATAGCCTGCATAGCCTGCATTCACTTTCTAAAGAATGCAAAGGGAAAAAAACTGCAAACAAGTGCCAAAAGACAAAGAGCAGGGGGAGGGGGTGAGTTAATCTCTTTCCTCCCCACCCCCTCTCCCTTCTCCTCCTTTTCATGCTCACCCCCTCCCCATTTCTCTCCAAACTTTGCTCACCCTAGGCGTGCTCGTTTGCTCGCTACCTTGCTCGATCTCCCCACTTGGAAAATGGAAAGGAAACGTCTGGTACGTACATGTAGACTAGGATTTGGGGGAGAATTCCTTGCCTGAGAATTTCGGAGAAGGAGGGATCAGGCTTTGTACATTTTGAAGTTTTCAGGCATAAGAGATGAGGATGGGGAGTGGGTAGGTTCCACTGGGTTGACAGATCTCACTACCAGCCTGAACTGAGGCCAAACACTCCCAGGTGAAATGATGAAAGTGACAACAGCCAGGTAACCATGACTGCCCAACCTGAGCTACATTTGACTACCACTAACTGACATAAATGCACATCAAAAATTGAATTACATGTACCTGAACCGTTATCCGCATCAACAATGGCTATTTCTTTGATGTTGGGCTTTCTTTTGCGATGAACTGTCTGCTTTTCTCTATGATCCCCTTCTCCCATCACAGTATCATCATCGGTGCTTTTATTCTCCACCACTAACTTCACGTTACTCTTAGGAATAAACTCATAATCACTGTCATCCATGTCATCATCATCATCATCATCATCATCGTAGTCATCGTCATCCTCATCACCACAGTAATCATCATCACTGTCATCGTCATTGTCACCATCGCCGCCATCATCGTCATCAACATGGTCATTACCCTCATCATCATCATCATCATCAACATTGAAGTCACTTTTATCATCATCATCATCATCAATTCCTATAATTTCCACATCTTCTACATCTAAAGGTGCAGCTGTTTCATTGTCATCAGCCTTCCCAGCTCCCTCCTCCTCATTATTATCATCATCATCATCATCATTAGGGTTAACATATACTTTAGTGTGATCCACTTCTTTATCGAGTGGCACCACTGCTATCTGTCCACCTCTTTCATCTGTGATGAAGGAGACGGGTACGCTTTCAACATAAGCTGGATATTCTAACCCTGAAATGTAACGCATACCAAGACTGATCGATACATGACTTTTCATTACAACATCAAAGCATTATCAGGTAGGTAGGCATAAGAAAAAAGAAAACTATCAGAAAAGGAAGGAACTATATCATCAATATTGTCGAGGCAAAATGTATTATATACATGTATGTGGTCCTCTGAATGATGAAGGGTACGTGTACTTTCAGGGGGTTTCATTTGATTAACATTTTCAGCAGGAAGGCAACTGGTTTTCATAGGCGGGCAAAACTTTTTGAACTGAACATCTTTGTAAGAAAAGCTTTCCTCTAGAGAGTCAAACCAGGTAGGGAAAATCATCCTCACAGTTGGTTAATTTGCCCAGTGCCTGGCCCTTAATGAAACCCCTGTATTTTTATGACTTGTTAATCCTTATTTCACTTGGAAACATCAATCGTGACTTTCCAAAATAATTTTCTGTTACTGAAAGAGAAGCACATGTTAACCTCATTGGCAACCATATGATTGTGAACCAATGATTGATAAGCCCCAGGAGAGAGAGGAGGACCGAATTAACATAGGAAAAACATGTATATTATTATTTGCAAAATAACTGAGATACTATGGGCACTCTCATTGGTCGATAGGTGTGTTTAGATGAGAGGACATAACCACAATTGTGACGTTTCACCTGAAGATTTGCAGGTATTTTTGAGAAATATTTTATAAAAGCAATAGAGTACTTTTTCTGTGTTTACACAGCCTCATCTAAAAACTTGGGGGGTTAGCAGAACTCTCGAAAGTTATGCAAACCTGAGACATACATTGTAGTCTTCACTGTCTTGAATTCTCTGAATCCCCCTTGTGTTTAGAAGAGGCTATGTAAACACGGAAAAAGTCCTCTACTGCTTAAATGGTAATTCTACAAATACCTTTAAATGATTTATCAAACAACACCATCAACTCCTCCCCTGCCGCTATGTCTTTAAGGGCTTCAAAGCAGACCCCTGTGGAACAGTTATAAGCCACAACATTCTGTTGTTCTTCTGATGTTGCACTCTGAAGTCGACTGAGCCAGCCACATTTGTCTTTCTCATTCTTGTGTGCGTAGAAAAACTTCAATGATCTGTTTCTGCTGTTTTTATCTTCCACCTAAAAATGCATGTATTAAGGTATAGATGTATAATCATAATGGTACTGCACAGTCATGCATATGCAAAAATATGATGAAGTACTGGTAGAAACTAAGTCCCCCTGAAAAACTAACTGGGTAGTTCTGCTAAAATAAATTTGAAACAAAAAATCATTTCCATCTGCAGGGATCTATATTCGCAGTCATCCAGTCATCCAAGATGACTAAAAGACGTATGGGTGACCAAACAATATGAAAACTCATCCGCTGGACAAGTTTAGTTTGACTCTACCAAGCTGTTCGGTCCAAGTTTTTAAACATCTTCTTAAGGCCAAACTTTTAGAAAAATTTTTAAATTCTTCTCAAGAACATGTACAGGTTGTACACCCTTTCTTTTATATATTTTTCTATTTGCTTGGATCTTTTCAATAGTTTTATTGTATTTTTTTTTTATAATGTTAAATGTAATTAGTGTAGTTAATCATTGTTCCTGAAAAGCCCCATTGGGGAAGCAACAATAACGCATGTATGTACATATGTATGTAAAAAAAAATTCTGAATTTTTCTTATGAGTTATCTGCATTCTGACCACTTGTCATCTATTTGGAACTTTTAGAAAGCAAAGAGTGATTCGCAGATTTCTTTTGCAATAAAATTATTCATTAATAACTTTCCATTACCATGTTGTTCAGTTGGCATTCTTCCCTAATGAATGGGCAAGTAAAATTTTGTCTGGGCAAGTATGCCATCTGGCATACTTGCCCGGCTGACAAATTGGACAAAAAACAATATGGATCCCTGCATCTTTGAAACATGAAACTCTTTCCACAGTTAACTTTGAGTATAAGGCACTATATGAAACAAGATTGTGAAGAAAAGAACAATATTATCAGAGGTCTAACTTTGTAAGTTCAGTCAACAACGTCTCTAAAGTGAGAGTACTCATGCTACATGTATACACGAGTCCTCCAAATTTTTTCTTCCACCTCTATGTATTTCATGACTAGCTCACCCTAGAATCTTATTGCAAGAGACAAATACAGGGTAATGTCACTAAGCACCAGCTGCCAGCGAAATTTGCCGGTTGAGGAAGATGTGATTGCCGGCTGGATTTTGGCAGGCAATCACTCGGTAAAGGACAATGAGCAGTTTTTAGGTTATGCAAATACAATCATTTGATATCCAAATCATATCGAACAGTCTAAATGAAAAGTTTGGAATAAATTACTGACTAACTTGAGTGTCTGTGTCACTATAATGAGTAAAGTAATTTAAATAAAATCTTGCTTTGAGCACTTGTTTAGCATGCTTTCTTTCAATGTACTGCATCTGCCATCTTGTAAAGGAAAACTTGGTAGCCCCGCATTCAAAGCATTGTGAAAGATTGGATCAGGTCTCTCGCGAAAAATGGTGACCGGCTCAATGAAAATCTTACCCATGAGAGTATTTTCTTGACTGCAGCCCTGCAAATGATATTTCTATTTGAATTCTACAGTTATACACACTTACCTGTGATACAAAAAAGTGCATTTTGTCTGGAGACTTTCTTCTGTCCATGATTTTTCCATTAAATGGTCCAAAGTACTTTCCCTTTGGAATATGCATGTGGGCCAAAAGTCCTGCACTGCGTAATTCAGGGGGGAGATGTGCATCTTTCTTTTGTATCTGAGAAGGCCTGCCTATAATGAATATTAAAAGAAGTGGCTTCCATGGAAAATTTATTTTCTGTTTATTATCTGCTAGTCTACATGTATTCAAACTATTCTGTTTGGAAACAAAGTTTTTTGCTGAAGACTCAAAAACCTTTTCTAGGATACTTCAGGTGATATATCCCAACCTTTGCAAGAAGTATTCTGAACATAGAGGATAATGTGCTAAAGTCAGGAGAATGTGACAAGAAAATTTAAATAGGAATTTCCATACTACACAAGGTTACATGATAATTATATTAAGAAATAGAAATCACGTACTGTGTCTATCAAGTTATAGGAACACAAGTGGAAGTTTGGGAGAAAGAGAAATGCTGTGGGAACACAAGACGAGAGACAGGTGTTTCGGCAGCTTTTTTAAGTTCTCCCAAACTTCTACTTGTAAGTGTTTCTTTAACTCAGTAGGAACATGGAGAACATATTTTCCATTTCTCTTAGAAATTTAACGATGCCAAAAAATAAAACAACTTATTTACTTTGATCATCAAAATGTAAATTCTCTTTGCTTGCGCCATCATTACCTAAACAACTCATCCTAGTTCTGTGTTTCTATATTGAGTTATGGAAACACAATTTTACACCAATCAGTGGGCGTATTTTCTTCAGGCTATTTTCTAAAGCTAATTAGAGGTACCATCAAAGAAAATTTATGTTTTGAATTTCCAGTTTTTATTATTAGGCCAATAAGAAGTCGGGGGGGAACACGATGGAAATTACAAGCTTATAGTTTATCAGCTTAATTAACGCATGAATCGAGTTTTTTTTCTAAATTTATCAAAAAACGTTCCATAGTCAAAACACGTTGAACGTAGGAAATTAAGGGAATATAAAGAAATATTAAATATGTTTCTTTTTTTTACCGGCGAAAGAACACTGCTTTACACGCAGGGAAAGCTGTCAAAATTTTCCCACTTCCTCTCGTTCGCTTTGCCAAAAATGCAAATGAGATCATATGTCACACGGATCAACACACGCACATTTTCACATTAGCAGAAACTCGAATATTTTCAGGATATTAACAGCTGATGTGTCTTATCTCCGTAGGTAACTGAACAAGACTTCTTTTTACTTTTTCAAAGATATTTCCGCTGCAAAACAAGGAGATTTTGATCAAGTATTCGCCGAAATATTGATCCGTCATTCGATACACGGTTCCACAGTTCCTACATTGCAAGCATCAACTTGAATACATGTACTTTCGATTTCAACAATGCAAGCAACAGGGTAAAATCCATACCTTTCTTCTTCTTTCCTTTCTTCGAAGAAGTCGATGGCTGTTCTTCCGGGCTATGCAGTCTCACACGCTTACTAGCAGTCGGACTTTTCCGCCCTGCTCGTAAACCTTCTCGAACGCCGCGCTCTTGCGATTTCCTTTTCGTTGTGCGTTGGGGCCTTGACTTCATTCGCGCCATCACCTCAAAAGCTCTGAGCCAATTTATAAACTCAAAATGGTCAAATTAGTGCTTTCTCGTTCAATAGCATTACCAGATGGAGAAAACTGTGGCAGGGAGGAAGCGAATCGCTTCAACAGTCCACACCCGCGTCTCAACTGTCCGCCATAAGTTCATACCATTCCGACGAGTTTTATCTGACTGATCACGTGATTAGTCTCCCACCGACGGAGACTGGAAACGCTTTCACTCGACGAAATTTCCGGAAATTTCTAATGGCGAATGGAACTGCACTTCCGGAATTTTCGGGCAACAGGACAACCTCGCGAGGTATACCCAAATGTTCGGAAATCTCTTACAGGGAATGTATTTCGCTACTGAAATTTCTGGAATATTCGGTTGAATGGTTCGCATTTCGGAAATAATAATTTAACGATTTCCTGGAAACTTACTTTCCAAGGAATTTCTCTCTTTTGATAATTTTTGATGAATGGGAGGCGCCCTGGGTAAGAACAAAATGGATTTTTGAAATTAGGAAAAGCCAAAATCAGCTCCTAATGAATTTCAGAAAATTCGCTCGTTGGTTGCCCCGTAACTTTATTTAAGCTTATGAACAAGCTCAATACACAGCTACTCATTTTTGCATAGCCATTCCAGCAAGTGCCCTTTGTGGCAAGGTCTATGTAGCGAACGACAAAGGGCTTATGGGTCTCACGCGAAATCGCGGAATAAATCAGAACATCAAAAGGGACCTCTACGCCAACATGGCAATGTGAACACCGCTGATTCAAATCGAGTAAATTCTCTTTTTCTTTGTCCATCGTAAGAAATAACACTCAAACTGCGCTGATAAATATGACAATAAAACGCATCGTTGGAAAACAGAAATAAAACTATATCATTTAACTTGACGTTTCGTATGTTTCGACATACATCTTTAGAAGTGACCGTGTAGTTTAGCATAGAAGTAACAAATAAATTTTAAATGTAAAATAAGTAACTAATTAACAATAACAATGACAGAAGCTGAAAAAAATTTACATATGAAAAGATGCAAACTAATTAATAACAATAAAGCTTTTCGCGGTCCTGATGCATGCACCTTCAAAAAATGTTTTAATTTATCTGCTATCGCACACACGTCACGTCAACTGGTCACAACTTAAAATGAGAACACTTTGAAATATAAGTAAAAGGTCGGTCAGATACATATTGCAAGATAAAAGAGACTCTGCTAATTAGGGAATTGAAATCTAACCGAAATGATAATGTTAGCCCTTGGAGAGTTGGAGCACGCACTTGATAGAGTGATGACGTCACAAGTGGTATAAGGACAGTGTTGCTCAGAATGCTCTTTGGATGGGTTTAGCTGTAAGTCCACTTTTGTCGCATTTTTTATTACTTTGCTTCAATAGATACAGTGAATACCTTGTCTTGACAGGATATGCACGCTCAAGGCTGTATACCTCGGTCGACCCATTAGCGGGGGGCGGAGGTGCAAAAGTTGATCTTTAACCTTACCACATGACAAGTTTGAAAAATATCTGAAGTGGGAACATTTTGTTGGGCACAAACGTCCTTAAGCAGTCAATTCTTGTCAAAGAGAGAGAGGAAAATAAATGCGTTTTGTCAATTTTTTTTTGCCTTTATTTCTTACCTTGATTCAAAGGGACACTGTAACCATCTTTAGCATCTGATTTTGGCAATCTCAAAAACATAAATCGATCATTGGAAGCTGAAAAATATTGGTTTTATTTTGCAGAGCGGTACTCGACAAATGATTAAACCCATTAGGAAGTGAGGATGGCTAACGATGGCGAGGATGGAAACGGATTGTGATATGGATTTTTGAAAAAGCGTCAGGATGTCAGTTTTTCAAAGGTTCAAGTTTGGCTCATAAATCGTTGAAATTTTGCAAAAATGTTGCTACAGTGTGGACAATCTTCAAGAAATTGCTTTTAATCATTTAGTTAGAGCTAATTAAGTTCTTATTACATAAATTTAGGGACCATTTCGTGAATTTATAACAGTTTTCAGCAAATATATCGTGACAGTGTCCCTACAATCAATCAACTACAAGCGTGCGTTAACAACTGAGATAATAGCGAGAATCATTCAAAAGCTTAAACCCAACTTTCGCACGTAAAATACGTCAGCTAAATACGAGTGTCTCTCTCTGGCAACAACTCGATACCAGGACTCACGCCAGTACATCAAATATACTCTATGGTACACTGATCTTTGTTCAATGTACATGATTGCTCGCACGTCTCTGCCTTACTCGAACACTGCAGCGCGCAATTGCCTCTGGTACATCTCTGTTCACATGCGGTTCCGTGGCATTCCAGACCGCATCCTCCACCGGTACAGCTCTGTTCACAAGTGTCAGCCTTACAGATAACTGAGGCGCAGTCACCACCGGTA
>Ga0126338_10003396_pt1 | contig 11152 bp, 4 predicted proteins | sample OrbCmetagenome_2_FD_92529 | JGI IMG/M metagenome (GOLD analysis project Ga0126338, IMG submission 92529) | Coral microbial communities from Petempiche,Puerto Morelos, Mexico - Orbicella C C metagenome | ecosystem: Host-associated > Invertebrates > Cnidaria > Coral | place: Petempiche,Puerto...
ATACCGTGCAATCAGTCGACCTTATCGCCTGAAGAAGACTAGCAGTAAGCAGTCGAAACGTCGCGATCTACATCTCAAGTGACTACATCGTGAGACAAACGATAATACACTTTATTATAGCATCTTTTTTCTAAGGTTACATTTATTTTTCACAGTATGAAATTTCAGAGTATGACTTTTCACTTGGTGGGAATTTCCATTTGCCATGGATTTATTTGACGATGATTTTGCTTCATGTTCATTATTTTTCTTTCATGATATGATTTATTTCAGAGTGAGATTATTTTTCTTTGACTCCATGTTCATGGTGATTGAAAGGATTTTGATGGAAATTCCAATCAGTTTAATCTACTTCACACTGAGAATCAATACATGTAGCTGTCTGCAATTTTGTTTGTTCATTGAGCGAACGATAATGCTTGGTTTGTTATTACTTTTTGCATTGAATTACTTCTATTCTGCATTTTGTTGAATGAAAACTGCATTTTTCTTATCCAATCAGAATGGAAAAATTTTTTCATGTATGTTATGAAATGAATGAATTATTATTCCCTGGAGAGGGTTCTAGAGTCAATTTAAATTGTAATGGCATTGTAAAGTGGTCAAATGTTGACACATGTATTTTGTTATAAGCTTTTTTGTGTCTGAAGTGTAGCTCTTATGTAATTTCAATTCACTCAAGATTTTCTTAATGTACTTGTGGAGAGTTTTTCTTTTGTTTGTATTGCATTGTTTCAAAGTTGTGTAGGTGTTCTTAGCAAGTTACATTTTGATTTAGATGTAGAACTTAAAAAAATACAGATTTCAAATCAAGTCAGATAACACAGTATTGATTTGTCTTTCAGCTTATGTTGTTTGTTCTCACTTAGTGTGTGCTAGTGGTTTAAGCTTATGAATGCAGGTATTAATAAGACTCTGCATACATAATTTCATAGTACCTGAATTGTATCTGGATTTCTTCTTGGGACAGCAATCTAGAGTGTAGAATTTGGATTTTTATTTAGACATAGATTAAGTTAATGTGTAGTTCCAGAAAATATCCATACCTCAACCACAGAGGGAATTTCATATAAGCGCCCCTTCTCCCTGGAATTTCCATTTTGTGAACACAGAAATAACTGTCCTCTCCACCCCTCCAGAATTTCCACAAATATTATGTAGACACTCCTCGTACCCTCTGGAAAAAATAGTTTTGGTAAGAAAGTGTGTTAAAAGTTAAACTTAACACTCCAAACTTGTAGCTGTCTACATGTACATTGCATGTCACTGCTGTTTATTCTTGATTGATTTGGCATTTGAAGATACATTCAGTGCTTTCAGTAAGATTTGAAGTAGGTCTCTCTCTTTTGTTAGCAACCGCCAGAGCTGATAAAAGGGACTGAAGGCCCCTTCTCCTCTAGGGGGGTATAGGGGCATGCCCCCCGGAAAATTTTTGAAATCGGGAAGCTTGGAAACACAATTTCCGATGATTTGAGGCAAAATATTCAGAGCGAATTTTTATAGTTAGCAAACATAGCGCGGCAGAAGTTGAAAAATCGGTTACCATAGTTTCTCAGTTATAAGGCGCATGTTTTTTTTGAGGAAAATCTGTTTTTTCTTGGGAAGTTTTTGCCAAAATTGGGGTGCGCCTTATAGCCAAATATTTTCGTGCAAAAAATCTAATGGCAGCAATTTTACCGGAACTTACAGTTAAAACTAGACAAATAAAAGACACTAAACATTGGTCATTGACTTTTTTAAGATTTGGTGGTTCTGAAAAGAACCGGGTGGCTCTGAAAAGAGCCATTGTTGTTGATGTCTAGTCTTCCTCCTCGCTATCCGTGTCAAACATGTTCTCCAGTTCATCATCTGCTTCCTCCCACACAGCTTTGTCCTCGGTGCCGTCCAGAGCATTTGATATTCCACAGCACTTGAATGAGTTCACGATCAAATCAGTGGGTAACTCTTACCATGCCTTTTGGATCCACTGCAAAACCAGTTCTTTGCTTGGCACACGCTTCTTCCCTGACGGAGTGTAAGTAAACGGACCGTTCACCGTCCAAGTCTGGTATTGGGATCGCACCTTGGTCTTAAAAGGTTTGTTGATACACTTGTCCAGGGGCTGCAACACGGGCATAAGTCCACCAGGAATAACTGCGACTTCTACGTTTCGCCTCACCAGAAGATCTTTCACGGCGTTTGTCAAATGCCCACGGAATGAATCCCACATGAGGAGAGCTCTTTGGTCTGGGGTGTACTGAAGATTGCGCCGAATCCACTCCATTACTCCTAGAAATTAATAGAAATAGTCTCAGAATGCTAGAAAGCTATATTATCAAGGCCGCATTGTGTTAAACAACTGCACGAGAAAAGCTAACAAACTGAAATTTGCATACACGCGTACATGCTAAACAGCACGTGCTACGTAACACGATACATCAACAATGAAATTCGAATCTCGTTTCTGAGAAACAAGAAGTTTACTTGTCTCGCTCGCTTGTCGAAAAGATGCTGCTCAGAATAAACAGTGTTTTAGCTTACCTTCTTCGTCTATCCAGCCCTTCTTGTGAACGGAGACCTGCATCCTTGGTGGCACGTTGATTTTCAGCTGTCAAACTCCTTTGAATATGACCCTCGGGGGAAGTTTCTTGCTGTTCGCTTTCACCGTTAGTGCAACTGTGAAACTCTGCTTGTCCGCACCGCATGGCAACACTGGAACTGTTCTATTCCCGGTGAACTCCAAGGTTCTGGTGGCTGGCAGCTCAAACTGCATTGGCGTTTCGTCCATATTGAGGATACGACTTAAATCATACCCCCAACGCTGGCGAGATCTCAGAACGAATCGATGAAATTGGATGACCTTGTCTTCCAATGTGGCTGGGAGTCATTGAGCAACAGTGGTCTTCGCTCTCATGGAGATGGAGTGGCGACGTTTCCAGTTCGTGTACCAGCCATCGGATGCTTTAAATTCAAGGTCGGTGCTGAGTTCTTTTGCCTTGAGTCGAAGCATCATGCCACTAACTGACAGACCTGCAACAACAATTAAAATAAAATGTCAGTTCCTTGATCAAATACAATGAACATAAACAGATTTATGGATCATCAGTGACAAGCACATTACTCCAGATAACTGAAAATGGAAAAATAAACTCAACAATGCTTACCTTGACTTTGCTGATCGCTGAACCAGTCGGCTAATTGCTGATCCATCTCAGCATACTTCGGTCGGAAGCGTCCCATAGATGCACGCTTTGCTGTCATCCGCAGCTCGCCAGAAAACAAAACGTGTTGTTGGTTACGTCATTTCCTAACCATGGATTCTGAAATGCCGTATTCACGAGTGATTTCATGGTTGTTGTTTACCGCCTCGGCCTCTGCAATGATTTTCAACTTGAAGTTGAGGTCGTACGAATGATGGCGAGAGCTTGGCATATTTACAATTGAGATTTGACTGTTTACGATGAGAACGTATCAGTAAGTTTTGCAACTGTGTTTAAGTTCGGCTTGTTGATGTTTTTATAATACAAACTTGGATCGTTGAATATTTATTAGAATCTTTATAAAAAACAAAATATGTTTCCTAAGCAGGAAAGCTGAAATTAACGTGTATGCGTTGTTTGTTTACACTCAAGTTTATCATTAGAGGTGCAAACTTTTAGCTTTTGTTTTCGTGTATATCATTTAATGTGTGACTTTTTTCACTTTTGTTCACGTTTACAGAGAGTTTGCATGCTAATTGTGCCAAGAGAATAAAAATTTATCTTTATGAAATCTTCATTTCTTGGTGCGTCTTATAACCGAGTATTTTCACATAATTTTCAGTTTGGGAACTTTGCATGATTAAGTTGCCAAGTTTGGGGTGCGTCTTATAGCTGAGTGCACCTTATAACCGAGAAACTACAGTAGATATGAAACGTGATATAGTTTTTTGGAGCCCGAAGCGCTTTAAATTTGAGAAAATCGAGGAAAACGATTTTCGCCTCGATGGTCACCAAAATGACTGATCAAAAAGGCTTAAAATTAGTAATCTGAACTTGATTTGCGTTCGCGTGTAAAGAAGAACCAACACTTATCGATACTTTTTCTTGAAAGACAGTATTCAGCTATCCAAAACAGGTTAGAATTTGACTTGAGCGCCATTTGAGAATAAACATGCAACTTTTTTAAAAAATCCCTCTCAGTTACTGGGTCGAATTCCTAATTTACAAATAAAATTCAGAGATTTTTTTCGACATGTGCCATAACTCCAACTTCCTTGAAACTTCGCCTTTGGAGCCCCTTCATGTTGGTGTAAAACATGTATTATAATCAGCTTGGGTTATTTTTCGAGTGCTTTTTGAGGCCCGGCTGAAAAACCCTGATTTTACCTAAAAGATCACGAAAATTAAACAATGAACTTCTGCACGTTGGTCGGAGGGCAAGCGGGTACAGGCATTCAAGTCCTTATATTACTAGTTCTTTGTAGTAATAAGCAAATTGTTTGCTTGCACCTGTAATATAACGGTAAAACAGTTCAATCTCAACGCCAAAGTGACTTTATCTAATCCGAGTATGTTTTGTCACTTCAAATGCCAGATATTTGTGACGAGATGTCGATTTCACACCGAGGCGAAACAGGAAGTTAAAAACATTTTACTATGCAGCCTTCCAATAATTAATTTAAGATAACTAGTCGCTAAAGGAGATATTTACGGAATTAAACCTGACAAGAGTTGCGTTTTCTGTAACCTATCAAGTTTGTTTGCAAAAAGTTATTTCAGAGTCATTTCAGGACTGGCAATACAGGTTAAATTTGGTAGAGAAATCTTCAGTTTCATTGTTTATTTTGATTGCAAGTCACGGTTTCATTCCCGGCCGTGGAATTTACTATATATGTCCCACAGAGTGCGTTGTTTTACAAAAAGGTGGCCGTTTATTTCCAAAGTAAAACATGTTTCCAATAGTCTTTTGTACTTTTGTCAATATATAGTTTAGTTAAAATTGGTATCTACAAACAAATCGGAGTACAAATTCCAATTAAAAGTTCAGTCAGAAATATTTCCCGCCAAAGCGAACTGTTTTTTACTAATGTTTTCACTTTTTTTGCCTTTCTATGATTGGCAATCCATGACTCACTAAAAAACCCACTTGCAGTAGTTAGCTGGACTGCAGGATAGATTATTTAAGCATGCCAAATCCATTTACGCTAATTAATTTTATCCAGTATAAGTTGAATTTTCCCAAGAAAATTTTATTTTAGACATCACGCTGCATGTAAAAACGATATGTCTCCTCAGTTCTCTTGTTCTTTTTTTGCTTTCTATTTTTGTTTTTTTGGTTCTTTTGTTTTTTGCCGTCATGTAAAACATACTGCAACCATATAATGATCAACGCTCTACCCTAAATTTATTTTGAGACTTTTGCTAACACTTTGTTTGCTTTCGGAACACGTGACGTGTCATGTATATAGCCGATTGAAGGTCGGACGGCAGAAGTTTGCAATTGCGGATCTTTTTTAAAGGTTTCTGTCGTTTCTCCTTTGGTATGTTTCAAAACCACGAACTGTTCTGTTTTTGGATCAGATGAATTGCTAAGCAATGCTGGTGGACTCTGGTTGTCGAGGAAAGTCAGAGGTCAGCGAATCCTATTTGGTAGTGATGTGAAAAGACAGGTTGGGTGACACCAATTTGCCGCTATCCAACATGGTATCCGTTCCATGAAGAGGTCACGAAGGAAAGAAGATATAGAATGAAAATCCCAAGACTTATAAATGCTGCTATGTCAGGATTGCCAGCGGAAATCTTTCTTGCGATCAATTCATGAATGTTGTTTTTGTCGGCACAGGTTAGTATACCTTCTGTTCTACCAGTTTTAAATGGACACCTGCTCGCATTTACTTTGCAAACCCGTTTTCCATATTGAATTGAAGTAAATTAAACTCTGTAACTTTGTTTATACATACATGTACACAGTTAAACAGGTTGAATTGTTTAGAATTACGGTGCTGTGATTGTGAAATTTTCACATTGTCCATTTGTCAGTAATCTAATTAGCGAAAAAAGATTGAAATATTCCTTGTGAGTGAAGGTACTTTTGAATGCATGAATAAACTCCTGTTATCATTTTATTTTACTTTTTATTTTACTAACCTGCAGAACGAAAATATTGTAATGAAAGAAGTTAAACCGCTTTACTTCAGCAGACTCTCTTGGCCTCAGAAAAACATGCAAGCATTCGATTGTTTACTTCTTGCTGATGTTTTCATTAAAATCCGGTTACATCAGCGGCGCGTTAAAAACCACTTGATGAATAACCCAAGCTGATTTTGATACATGTTTTACAACGACATAAAAGTGTTGAGTACAAGGAACCAATAATACAAGGACTTTAAACGCCTATACCTGCTTGCCCTCAGACCAATGCACAGAAGTCCATTGTTTACTTCTCGTGGTCTTTCAGGTAAAATCAGGGTTTTTCAGCCGGGCTTCAAAAAGCACCCAAAGAATAAGCCAAGCTGATTTTGATATATGTTTTACAACAACATAAAAGGGTTCTTAAGGCGAAGTTTCAAGGAATTTGGAGTTATGGCACATGTCAAAAAAAATCTCTGAATTTTATTCGTAAATTAGGAATTCGACCTAGTAACTGAGAGGGATTTTTTTTAAAATTGTGTGTTTATTCTCAAATGGCACTCAAGTCAAGTTCTAACCTGGTTTGGATAGCTGAATACTTTGGCTTTCAAGAAAAAGTATCAATAAGTGTTGGTTCTTCTTTACACACAAACGCAAATTAAGTTTAGATTACTAATTTTAAGCCTTTGCGATTGGTCATTTTGGTGACTGTCAGCCAAAAATCGTTTTCCTCGATTTTCTTGAATTTAAAGTGCTTCGAGCTCCAAAAACTATATCATGTTTCATATCTACCTAAGGGCTTTTTGTGGAGAAAAGAGAGAAAAATCGATTTTTCGACTTCTGCCGCTAAATTCAGATTTTGCTTGGTTTTCAGTGACATTTGCTCTTAAAACCCAAGCATTCATTATTTTTATCAGCTTACTAGCCCAATTTTTAAGATTTAGTATTAATTTTGTAAAGTATTGTTCAAGGTGCAAACATCGATACTGATACTAAATAGCAAGGCTCTAACACAAAAATGAACTTTTCAGAAAGTTAAGTTACATACTTAAGTCAAGACCCTTTAAAAGCCAGTCATTTGTGATATATAAGACTTGGCTTGATGTTAACTTCTTAAACGATATTAAAGACTTACCTGATTGTGTTTGTGAGCTTTTTGAAGTTGAACTAGAAGCACAGAAACGACAGCATGGCCTGTTGCCGCTTCATTGTGGAACTGACGATGTATGAAAACAAGGATGTTTAAAACACAAGATACATCATGATGTAATGTGCTCTGGAGTGTGACCTTTAGTGACGAAGATGTTTATGACAACATTACGTTTAATACGCAAATGAAAAACGACTACTTGTGGCTTTTAAAGTTGTAAAATCACAGGGTAGTGTATAAATTAACTATTTGCAATGGTTGGTTTTTTAACGTTTTTATTAGCTTTCCAATAACAACTAACCATTTAATAGCCTAAGGTGAATTGCTAGTTCCTTTTTATTTGAGTCCATAAGCACATTAATGCTGGAATACAGGTGGCGATTCCCAAGAGAGTACCTGTTGGAGCTCCAGCGGGAGCTGGGTCTTACTGAAAGCACTGTACACACAAACAAAACATACAGCAATTTATTCAAACATGCGTTAAAAGAAAATAGATAAAATAATGACTTGTCAAATTACCTTTCTATATGACTAAGTCCATTTGTAAATGTGGTTCAATTTCATTTGACGGACTGATAAGATGAATGTAAATGAAATTGACACCATACTTTTATCGTGAAAACAGTCGGTAACACCCTTGCGACAAACGCCAATTTTACAACAAAATTACATACATGATGGACACAGATAAACAAGAAAGAGAAATTCGCGATTTTGTGAAATCTTAACATCATTTCTGCTTTTAAAAAGAAAGCAATTTTCATGAAAGAAATCAACTGCCACTTGACAGCTTTGAAAACCGATGCAAAACAAACAATCTAGGTTAGTCACCAGTGCTTTTCAGTACACAAAGCTATTTCATGTGATTGGTAACAAGTAATGGCGGCCATTTCCACATAACAGCACATTCTTTGCATTTCTTAGCTTCTAAATTGTTTTTGAAGAAAGAAAATTTATTTCAAATATAATGTGATTCAAATACAAGTATTCAAGCTTCTATTTTTCCATGTGAAAGATCTATTTAATAGGTAAGAAAGGACTTTTGAACAGTTAGATCGATATTTGAATCCGTATTGAAGTGAAGGATGTCTGAAAACTAAATTAACCATGCAACCTCTTACCCCTCTGGAATTTCCTGGGTCTTTGACCCCCCCTTCTCACTCCAGAATTTCCAATTCCCTCCATGGTGGAGGTATGGATATTTTCTGGAACCATCTATACAGATTTTAAATCAATTCAGATAACACAGTATTGATTTTGTCTTTCAGGTCATGCTATTTGTTCGTCATTTAGTTTCCGCTAGTGGTTGAAGCTAATGAATTCAGGTATTAATAAGACTCTGCATACAACATAATTTTACAGTACCTGAATTGTATCTGGATTTCTCCTTGGGACAGCAATCTACAATGTAAAAGATTTTAACCAAGCTCTATTATCATTTTGGTTGAAAATGTTTTCATTTACTGTAACTGATGCAGACCTTATCTTTTAACTATTTATTAGTTAGTATTATTGTAGTTCACAAGTTAATAAGTGGAACTTGAATAATTTAAAAGGAGACAAAGTGAAGTATGTTTACCTGTTCCTACAACAGCTTGTGTTCTCTCAAAGAAGAACTGATATTTGTGGTGACCTAGATGTATAATTGAGAGATACCTGTAAGAGTTTTTGGTTACATGTAATCACATCGTTTTCACAGTTAAATTAGGCTATTTTTTTGGATGGTATAGAATGGCTAGTTTTATCTATTAGACACAGCTACAAGGAATTAACTAAAAGGAAGTTAAGTCTTCCAAATACATCCAAGAATTACAGTTGTGTAGCAATGTTGAATAGAATTACTACGAAATCTTAGCATTATTTTCCTTAATGGTGATTCGAGAATTAATTTGATGCCTTCTATGAAAGCTGTTCTGTACTAACCACTCAATTGCTTCAGAAATTTAGTTTGGTTGGTTAGTAGGTTGACATTGCTGTACAAGAAACATTGAGCTGTGAATCTCCCCTCTTTTTTGGGATGGAATCTCCTCTCTTTCTTGGGATGATAATGAGTATTGAATTGTATTTTGTGTATATACCTATCCTATTTCCTGTAATTCTACTAATATTGCCTGAATTGTTTGGTTGTTCATTATCTGATGGTAGTAAATGCTTTGATAAAGTACTGTTAGAGTCATGAATAACTTACATTCTGGTGCAAGTCTAGGGTTGTGGTCATACTACACGCAAGGGATTTAACTTCTGCAGAAGTCTGAAAGAAGACATTTTAGTTTGTTTTAGAATTTTTTTCATAATAGAGGTATGATTAATGTTACATTTCATGATTACAAGAAATTAAGTTCTCTTTTTACCATAGTGCATGTTGTAGCTGTAGCATCTTTCAGTAGTTTGACAGCGGTATCCATGAGGATTAAATTCTTCAAAGTATCGGTATATAAATTTTCCACTCATTTTCTTGAAAGATAAGTTGAATAAGCAATACCCTTCATTTGGTCTGAAAATATGTTGAGATCCTTGTGTACAGATGTTGTATAGATTTGTTCTGAGAACCAAACAGTTTTTCAAAAGTATTGTTTCAATGAAGAACAGTGTTTTGCGTGACATTTCGTGTGACGTTTTGTTATTGATTTTAACAGTTTAATATTACACTTTCTATCAAATGTGATTACATTGATTGACATTGCAATTTGAGCAGCTCGATGTAGGAATCGTTTTAAGTTAGTTTTACACGTGTCGGAATGGATAGCTTCTCGTCTTAAAGGTTTTTTACAGTCTAATTAGACTCTGGAATCCCGTCACGAAGTGAGTCAGTTTAAGGTATTCCTGGAGGCTATTTTAAGCATTTTTGTTTGATATCTTTTGTAAGAATTTTCTAAGATATATTTACTCAAAGTCTGCCATATTAACACCATTGAATAATCATTTCAAGTACCTTCTGACAAAATTGTTTTTTCTCAGAAAGAATGTAAAATATTTCTGGAATTTGACGTATATGTGGGCGTGGCCGTAGCCATGTCACATCAAACTTTCCTAAAAATCTTGAGTAAAATTTATCCATTGGGCATAACCTTTGGCCAAACGATGCCCATCAATATTTTCTACATTGCTTTGGCAGTGCGCCAAAATTAATAGATACCAGAATATTTTAAGCCGCTAAATCTGATATCTCTAGTCCGTGAATTTTGTGGAGCTACCACCATTCATATATCTGAGAAGAACTGACCTGCTGCCAAGGAACTATTCGTAGATAAGTTTAGTTCATATCCTCCAAGTTTCAAGTCTTTCTGTCAAAATCACACAAAGAAGTTACAACTGGCAAAGCTCTCCTCAAAATTTGGAGGCCATTTACATCAAAAAATCATTCACAAATTGAAGAGAAATAGATTAAGCAATCATGGCCCGAAACCCCATGTAGCGACGAAGGTACACTGTATTGTGCAGAGGAGGAAAACATATTTCGAAGATTCCACAATGCCTAAAACGAAAGCGTCTATAAGCAGAAAAAAGCATCGGAAAAGGCTCACAAAGCCCGAGGTTATGGTTCGAAAGCAAGAATCCGTTTAGATTTTGAAAAGTTGAGAAATGCAGGATGGACAATTGAAGAATGGCAAACAAAATCTGGCTCAACAGTTCACTTCAAATACCGAAATCCCGATGGTAAAACTATCAAAAGTGCTAGAGAAGTTGAGTGTCAGTTAGAAGCTGAAGGAACTCTCCGCAGTTTCATTATGGATGAAAGTAAGGGAAAAAAATCGATGGAGACTCCTCAACAAGCAGATGACTCGTCATTGTCTGACGGCTCCGAGGACTCTGATTATGAGCCTCCTGAAAAACAAGCGCCAAAAGAAATAAAGGCCACTAAATGGTAAGATACTACATGTAAAAATTCATTATATAAAACTCTCTGTACACA
>Ga0126338_10003397_pt1 | contig 11150 bp, 5 predicted proteins | sample OrbCmetagenome_2_FD_92529 | JGI IMG/M metagenome (GOLD analysis project Ga0126338, IMG submission 92529) | Coral microbial communities from Petempiche,Puerto Morelos, Mexico - Orbicella C C metagenome | ecosystem: Host-associated > Invertebrates > Cnidaria > Coral | place: Petempiche,Puerto...
CTGAAATCGAATCCTGAAATCGGAATCCGGAATCAGTCTCAAATCAAAGAAAATAAGTTCTTCAAATACGCGAAAATTACGTTGCCTGTAAAATTAAAGAGGCCAATAAAAAGGACCCCTAAACTTCACTTCTATAGAAACAAGGATCCCCCGCCTGTCGAAATTCGTGCAACCTGGTGAGAGCTATTGTCATGGGAAAATTTACCAGAGTGGCCTTCATGTCCAGAGAAGAAGCTAGCAAATTTTAATTTTATAGAGAACAGGCTCTCCGTCAGTGGCAACAAGCTGTACCTCGACGCCTTCGACGGTCGCGCCTCTCACTTTCGATATCGCAAGGCTAACCTGGCTCGTCTAAATAAGTTTGTTGTTCCCATCATACGCCGAGATGAATTCTAGAGTAACACTATTGTCAGACCGATACTATTACAAATCAGCATCAGATATTCTTGTAAGCCATCATATTAAAATAATTTATCGAACTGTTGCACACTTACTTCCTTGTCCTTCTTGCTTGCGAACGGATCGGACCATATATGTTGCTAAAAGATGGTGAAAAATTGCCAGAAACTCATCGCACGCAAACATCACTTTGATGTCAATGCTGTGACAATAGACCCTTTGCACGATCCGGTCACATGGTACGGAATTAATTACGCTGGGACGCAAGTTACGTAGTGAGACTTCCAAAACAAAGGGAAGTCGGGCTGGACTGGTACAAGTTCCTTTGTTTTGGAAGTCCCACTGCGTAACTTGTGTCCCAGCGTAATTAATTCCGTACCATGTGACCGGATCCTGCAAAGGGCCTATAGCTTGTTGCTGTTGTGCAACTCGCTAGTCTTTTCAGGGCAATGTAATCGGGACACTCACAGGAACCGTGCTCCCGCCGGGGCCAGGTTCAACAAAGGATGGCAACTCTATCCACCCGAAAAATCATCAACCCTGACTGGATGGTGATTTACCCAATGGATAGATTACGTTATCCACCTTTTTGTTCAACCGGGCGAGATGTACAGCTAGGGGTTGCTCTGAACAAATGTTTTGTTACAGTTCGTTGCCAGTTCAATACTGGTCGTTACTCTGGTTTCTAGGATTCTAGTTCCGGATTCCATGCTTTAGGGTTTCCCGACATTACATCAATCAAAATTATTGAATACGGAATATTTCACCAGAAACTGAGATCTTTCTCTCACGAGAAACGGAAATGAGCCCACGACCGAAGGTTTGTTTGCAATTATAAAATGTAATTTAAATGTTCGAATGTCACTGGAAGGGTTCACCTTCACCACCTGTCGGCCGACACTTACAACAAGAGATGACTGACAGTGGCGCAGCCAGAGCAAGAATTTTACTGTGAACTGATATCACACACTAAACGTGTACCAAGCTTCGACAATCCCGTTTTTAAAACATGAACGTGGAATAGATGGTACAGGGAAGTGACTAAGAGAATATTCGACCACTGAAAAGAACCGCAAGAAAGGATAAGGGGAGGACAGCATACGTTATTACAATGTTTCCTTTATTCCTACCACAGATCACAACATTCTCTTAAATTACCTTCATTAACACTAAGATTTTAAGGATAAACAAAATACATTACAACACGTTAACGACATGACTTCAAGCAGGCACAATTTCTTCCATTTTTTTAAAATTTTATATTTTCCTTCCCTTTCGTCTATTTCTCAACGTGTAAGGTAAAACCAATCGCTAATACTAACCAAGCTGGTTGGTGTAGGTAGTGGCGAATGCCTGTAGTTTCAGTACTAATCTGTAATTGAAAAGTTAGTCGGTGCAAAAACTTTGGCTCCCTAAATTTGATGAGGCAAAATCTCAAGTCATCCACGTTCTTTAGTTACTCTGGATCAACAATTCCCTGAGACAATGAAACCAAAATATGAAAGTCGGGGTATGATTGATATTCACGTTTAGAAAACACCCTGTAAGAAAGCGCGCACCAACAGCACCAGCAAAGACAACATACATTTTGATAATTGAACAAAAGATTTTTCTTTCTTTCCATCTTTTTCTCACGGTGCTTTCCAAAAGAAGTAGAGAACACTTAGTTCTTCGTGTTGCTATCGAGATATAAGATCACTTTTCAAAGTTTGGAAGAACTCGGAAAAGCTGTGAAAACACTCACCTATCGGCTCGTGTTCCCACAGCATTTGTCGTTCTCCCTAACTTCTACTGCTTTTCTATTAGAAAAAAAAATGATTATGAGATCAAGATTTCTGTAAGGCAATAATTGATGAGGCCGCAGGCCGAATAAGCTATTACCTCATAGAAATCGAGAGCGAATAATCACATTGTTTTAGCAGAATTCTTACTGAAATTTGCTTCAATTTTTTCTATTATTTCAGTCCAATTATTTCTTGTCATAGATTTACACCTAATGCATTAGAAAAAGCGCGCGGATGGATTTTTACTCGATTATCATTTATCTATTTATTTTATCTATCTTCTATTTGTACTTAGCTTATCTTAAATAATTACATCTTGTTGTATAGCTGTACGTACGAGAGCTGACCACTCATTCACGGATCAGCTTTTCTATATACCTTTACATAAATTAGTTACAAACAATATACACGAGGGTCTTCGTTTTGCACAAATTCTTAGGAAGAACGTGAAACAGTGTTATTTGAAATCGGTAATGCGCTTTTCTCTTTTAAGTTACTGATTATTTTATTCACATAAGGAAAAGAATAATCAGGCCAGGTAGTTTTACAAACATACCTACACCTTGGAATAAATAAACTCTCAGAGAGTATACCTTGAGAGGAGATTCTCCCATTCCTTGCCTATTAGTTCCCGATCATCTTCTTTCAGACACTACTTTCAAGCACTCCCTGCGATGCCAAGCAATACTTTGAACAAAGATCTTGTGTGTGCCGATCCTGCATTAACGCCTGTCCCAACGCAGCGTATGTAGCACTGGATCCTCGAGCTCTTGTCCAGCTAGTCAGCATACCGAAGCACTTTTCAAACAGTGTCTTCTGGTCGTAGTCAATGTGTTCCACTTCCTTCTCACCCAACAGAACGCGACCTAATGAATCCCACTGTACGCCCACGTCACGTGCTATGTGCAGCAGATCATTACTGGAAACAAGACCAGGTTTAAAACGAAGTCCATCTACAAGACAATCAATTGTATCAAGTTAAAAGCATAACCGCTCAATCTTTGGAAACTGTGTAAATAACTCATTTTCAGGTAGATATGGAATAGCAGCTACATTCCTCAACATTCATTTTTATCGTAATCAACTCTTCCCACTCAACATTTAACTGCAGACTAAGAAAGTCTACCAGATTAGGGATGAGCACAAAACACTAGAATCTTAGCTGGGAAGGAGAAATTTTCCTACCTTGCCGATCTTTCCTTTACTACTTACCAACTCTACAATAAAATTACACCACTCATTGACAACTGAATCACCAGCTTCACAACTGTATCACCAACTAGCTTTTATTCCCATAGGTAAACCATGTTTACTCTTTAGAAACTGAAAGATTTTATTATCAGGCTACAAGACACGTTTACCTGTTTTCTGATCTCTGTAGTCGAAATACTGAGAAACGAAGAGAAAACAAATATTGGACATTAATAAAAACTTTAATCTTTAAAACGACTAAAAGCTAGCACGATTATGTTAAACGATATCTTTAGCAAGAACATTGAACTTTTTCTAAAACAGGGATGTTTAAGGTATGTCCCTTTCACTCGTGCACTCATCAACCTTGTTTTCAAAGCCGTTTAGTCGAACATTGTTTACAATTGCTTTGTATATAACCATTGTACACTGTTCACTGAGGTTTATTGACTTGACAGTTCTCCTGATAAACCACAAACTTGTGTCGGTCTCATGTAATTAAGGCTTCTTGGAAAAGTTATTACAATCCGTAGAACAGACTTCAAATAGAATTAAACCTAGATCGTCATAAAGGCAGCTAAAAAATCTTCAAATTGAGCCGTGCACCATTCTCTTTAGTGGGCTAGTTCCAGTTCAGCCTGAGAGATGAAAATCGTCAATGTTTGGAAAAAACCTCGTCCCTGGATCAACTTACAAACAGTCCATTATATCAAAGTTACACTGACAACTTACAGAATGGCTACTTAACCTGAAAAGGTGTTTTGTGGAGAACAAACTCAACGCCAACCCAGGCAGACTTCAAATCCTTCACGATTGATTCTATAATAGTAGATTATTCTCAGTTTGTACGTACCTTCATCCAGGGTTGAATCTTGTCCACAGTAAGTACGGAGTTCAGCTTATAGGTCCTATCACATCTTAAAGGTTGTGAGGCTAAGGGAATGAAGTGCGCGCAGTCAGGGTGAAGACAGGAGTGGACATGATGCCATGAACAGCCCTCAGGATCTTCATCTTCACCAACACACAGATCACAGCGAGCACACAGCTGCCATGTCATGGAGTGTAGCCATGGACACTGCTCAGCAAGAAACTGAAGAATGTCTTCAACAAAACTGAAGACGACAATAATCAACCATTACTACACATACGGTGATCCTCGCGCTAAAAATACATGCGCGTCCAAGCTATACACTTACAGAGGAAAAAAATGAAGTCAAATAAGGCCCCCCATAATAACACGAACAATGTACTCGTCTATACCAAATCAACCACGCGCAAATAGTTGATTGGTTAAGCTTAGTGTAACGTACACAAAAAACAGGATTATGACAGTGTAGGGTGCTTTCCATTCAACATTCCCAGAAATGTCTAGTGGCCAATGGAACAACAGTTTCCACAGTTTTCGGAAAAGAGGACACATCCGCGAGCTGTACCCAAATTTCCGAAAATTTTTTCTGGGAATTTCTGTTCCTATTGATTTTCATCTCGGAATTTCCGGGATTTTCGGTTAAATGGTTCGCATTTCTGATCAATCAATCAATCTTTATTTGTACTCACTCTTGCTAAAAAAAAAATCACAATGTTCAATGAAAATATTAAAAGTTTCACAGTGATTTCCTTTGTTTTGACATGCTCGGAACAAAATATAACGGCCAAACTCTCGCATGTAAACAAAAACAAACGTGTGGCTGACAGGGATCCTTTACGGTAAACTAAAAGGTTTGCTCAAACTCCAGTTCTACAAACCTGCAGACTTGCTGACAGATGGTAACAGTCTCTTGGCCGTCCTCTGACTTGCCCTCATGAACCAAATGAATTGTGATGACACTCTTGAAACAAGCGAACGTCAGATTGTAGTTGTTTCTCTTACAAATAAAAAATCGGGCTGCATTTGCGGAAAGTTTGGGCGGTCGGGCAGCAAGATCGTGGGAGGCGTACTGACCAAACAACACAAGGAATCTGGAAAACAAGCCATAAGGCACATATCCAGTGTGAAACTGAATGTAAATTGGTCCAACTGAGCCTTGGCAAATTAATCCTGATATTTCCTCTTCTGGCTTGGCAGTCATCATTGAAGGCACAAGAATGAGCACCTTGTCCTTCTGAACATCCCAGCGACAAATGAGGTTGGATTTTTCCATGATCGAAAGAAGCGAGTTTTGGGAAAGTGAAAGGCTGAGGTTCTGACAAGCATAGTTGATAAGTTCTTGAGACAAGATGCCATCTTTAGCAAGGGTCCGGCGATGTTCACGGATTCGCATTGGTTCTTTCTTGCTTGGAACAACAGTTATGATTTGACAAAAGACATTGATTAACCACTGTGGGTCCAGAATAACCAAGCTGCTGGAATTGTCAGCCTCGTTGAAGTAAAGAACTGCACCACAATCACACAGGAAATGAAGCAGCTCTTCACTATCTTCCTGGAATTCAAACTGACATATTCTGTTAGAAATGGCTTTGAAATCCGTCTTAGTAATGTGCTTGACGCCACTGCTGGCTAGCCGATGGAGTACTTTCTCAACGCGAAGCCACTGCAGAGGAATTTCTCGCTTTGTGTGAGGTAACGTTGCAGCTACGGAAAGAATCTTCTTCCTCAGCCTCTGGACATTTTGATCTTCATGTTGAAACGGTTGACCAGCACGAGTATTGTCGACCACAAATTTCTCGTCAACAATATGCGATGAAAAGGCCTTTCCCTCAAAACTGTCCAAGATGACATTCATAACGCGCCATGGATCACCGACCACTTTGTCTGCATGCGTTCCAACTAATATGACAGGTGGCTGAGCAATGTCTACGGAATCCACACTGCTGGGATCCTGAAAAGAATGAACCAAGTCCATCCATTTCATGAGATGATCAAGACCGGAGTCGCCCCTGTTTGACATCTCCATCCCCCGCTCACGCGACTGTTCACAAGGTTTTGCACGAGTGTCTGGCCTTTGGAACAGGTCTTTGCTTAGGTCAGATACCAACAGATATACAGCCTCCCGTGACATGAATATCGGATGTATGGCATGATAAAGGGATTGGCCTGCAAAGTCCCAGATTACTGGCCATATCTCGTCGACTGCAGTTGTTTGATTGTCTTGTACGAGGATACCTTCTACCAAGCTGATGATCTCCTGTGGCAGATCACCAAACGGATCGTGATCATTAGTGAACACTTCATCTTGAAAGATTGGCGAGGTAGGCTCCATATGACTCACTGCTAAAGACAAGGAGAAATGATTGTGTGTGACAAACAACTTTCACCCTTATGTTGGAATTTAAGGAAGGATCCTTAAATGAACATCAATGAAGCAACTGAAAAGTAACCAGTTACTATGTACACAGCCAAACCTGGCACACTCTAGGAGAAAACATATAAGCGAAATTCCCACTGCTACGTTATCTCACCCGCGTTAAATGGCTTGAATTTCAAAGTAAAAATCGTTTTAAATAAAATGATGAAATTTAAAAACTGGACGGCCTAGGTCCATGGAAAAAAATGAATGTGGTTCAACACGCGCGAGAAGACGCGAATGTGGAAATTCACCTTTAAACTACAAAATGACAGTGCCAAGCTAACAACAAAACAGTTGGTTGATGAACAGTCAGGGGCATACAACATCATTGCCATTATTTTCACTTCCCTGCTGATGTACTACAACAAGGATTAATTAAGCACACAAGACAAACAAATAAGGATGCAAACAAAAAACAAACTTAATCAAAAACGTTGCGTAAAATGGAAAATTAGTTTCTAAAAATAAGTACTTAGAAGTACTTTGATTCATAAAATCCTTTCACAGTAGGACTTACAACTGCATGTACCTAGTCAGTCCCTACTAACTTGCATGTTTTAACTCGCACCACTTCTAAGATTCTACAACCTAAGTGCTAATTTTAGTACTACACATAATCCAAATTGATATTTACCTCCCATGGGTGGGGAGAGTGGTGAACCTTGAGAGCTTCCTATCCCATTGGATAGAACACTGGTCTGAGAATGAAACTTTTCCAAATCAGCATTAGATTCAGAGCTGCCTACTCCATTAGCATGACATTTCTTTTCTACAGGACACTCCTCAAGCATATCACAAGAACTGCGTTTGGTGGGCGGCTCTTCCAGTTCATCAGAACTTCCTGACAGCTGCCGAGCCACTAGCTGTGCACTCTTATGATCAAACACAGTAGTTGTTTCATCAGACTGGGATGCTGGCTTCCACGGCCGTTCTCCAACGCTTAACAAGGGAAGGTCCATCTGCACTCCTGCTGTGCTGGCTTCATCTCTGTTGAACTTGTCACCCTTCAAAGATCTCTTAACACTTGTCTTACCCGCATGGTCTTGTCCAATCAGCATGACTCGCACACGGATGTCACATGTTTTACCACGTTCTAAGGCTCGTCTGTATGCTGCTTTGGCTTTACTGCCTCTTGCAAGAATGGCTGGTGGAATAAGACCTGCAAAACAGAGAAGAGTAATTTTTCACTGGCTGAGTGAATGACATAAGTGAAAAATGTTCTTCTCACACACCGCTAGGGGCCTTGGTATCGGTCATGTCACCTGTGGGGTGGGCAGTCTTTTCTGTTGCATCTGCCACTGTCGACTTTCCCACCCACTCACCGGAAGATTTTAAAGTATAATGTACAGGTGTTTTCGTTATTTGTATTAGCTTTGATTTTGCAATAAAGGTCAGGCTGCAGCAGTCAGCTTAACATTGCTACCAGTGGTGTGTGAGAAATACTTGTTTTGAGCCAGTCAGTCTCTAGTTACTGATTACCATACATTTCTTTTTAAAATATGTTCTGTTTGGCAATTTTTTGATACAGTAAAGAGTGATGAGTACTAAAGGAGACAAGGCAAAATTGGATACAATGTACTCTGATTCCCTCTTTCTGTATATATCAAAGAATACTTTTAACAACTATTTGTATGCAACTCCATGTAAAAACTCTTGAACTTCAAATTGTGTTTACCATTCACACCAAAATAATAAGATATAATCTGCATTTACCTCTCTGTTCTTTGTCCAATTTCACAGGCTTAGTGAGTTGTGTTTTCAGAGAACCACGCTGGTGTTTGTAATACTGGAAAGTAAATATCAATGGTCTAGTTTCACAGTAATATTCTAGTTAAGAAAACAATTCAATCAGTACTTCCTGTATGCAAAAATGTAACCCAATATAACCATTTTTTCTCGCTCAGTCCCTCCTTCCCTCGTGTGAGAGCATATGAGCTTCTTCTTACCTGCCTGCCTCCTTCCTTTTCTCAACCTCAATACCTCTCTTTCTTATATCCACTGGATAACCTAGCTTAGATATCCCTTTCTTTTCTTTATCTAGATCTTTAACTTAAGGTGGCTCGTACCAGTTTTCAGGTTTTTGACGGCTCATAACTTTGTAAGAATAGAACAAAAAGGCAGACCAGGGCCATTGTAATATTTTTGTAAGTTTGGATTATATAATTTATACTTGATCTAAATAAGCTGTTATTTTGTTGTCAGTAGTTACCATGGCAACATTCTAAAATGATTTTCCAGACCTGATTTTTTGCTTATGTCACTAATAACTAAAAAATTGACTGGTGACCCTTTAATCAATAGCTTTTGGCATCAGAAAATGAATATGCACAACAATTTTAAAATAATTTTACGGAGCCAATTTCTTGTAAACTTGGAAAAACGACAATTTGCACAAAGTGCAAATTTCCTTCCGTAGTATTTTTTACTTTTTTTCTGATGCTTCCTCTCAATAATATTATATTAAAACAATAAAAAAAAGGGGTCACTGGGTTTGCTTTCATGTAAAAGCCTTCGCGAGTTCCGTTACTCCCACGTGCATAGACACACATTCAAAAATCCAGACTTTATAAGATCAGCAGTTGCTCATGAGCTGTTTTGACTACCACTGACTGCTTCGTGTGCCTGCACAGGCGAGCGGGCTCCGAACAGGCGTTTTGTTTTGTTTGCTGCTAAAACTTCATTTACAGTTGTAGTTGTTGTTAAAGACAACCTCCTGGGCTTACTCTGTAGGATTTTCACACAAATTCTGGGTAGATTTGCGATGTTTTGCGAGTCCCTTATACGCTTCCGGTGGCTGTCAAGATCGATCAAGTTTCCTTTGAAATTTGGGAAACATTGAATTCCCGAAACAATTTTTCTTAAATACACAGAATTGACTAAAGTTGTTCTAGCAGGTAAAGCCTCCTTTAAATGCGAATTTCGTACTAAAGTGACCGTGCGAGGTAAAAGCCCCACGCCGCCATATTTGTTTGGGACTTTCCGGTTTTAAATCTTGCGCCTCTATCGTACGTGTTACTCACGCATGACGCATGATGGTGATCTACTCACCGCGCGAGGAAACTGGCACCAGCCACCTTAATATACAGTGTACTTCTCAGACAATTGACTTATCATTATTCACAGCTCACCTCTACCAGATGAGACAAGCTGCTAAATTGCTGCTTGTTATCAACAGTGAACATGTTTTTCTTGTTGAGTACTCTGTAGTGGTTTGACTTGCCTTTACACCTGTGGATACAGCAATACAAAGAGCTTGAGGTGTAATTAGCCCAGTACTGACAGCTGAGTGGCTGAAAGGTTTAAGTGTTTGCTTCTCATCTACTTAGGGTAATTTGGCTAATTTATGACAAATGGGAATTAATTCAATCTTAATTATTAAGATTTAACAAGGAATCAAGTGGAGTAAAACTTTGTACCAAGATTTTTTACATTGTATTGCAAACGTCTGTGGGACTGTTTTAATTACCAACAACACCAGATGTTGAAAAGCATTTTGAAGTTCATATTGAAACACTTGACAGTACTGGCGAAATGACCACAATAGTGAAATGTTACCTGTGAAATTTATTTTGCTTATTTTCAGGCAACTATTTGTATCTTAAGCTTCTAAAAAATGAAAAAAGGACCATAGAAATACTTAAAATTATTCTGGTTCAAGGTTTCTGTCCTCTAAAAGCTGAATTGCTTGATTTCCTATCGGATTTCATCTTAATGTTTTTGACTCACATTAGGAAAATAAATGAAACTTTACAGATATTCAAGACACAATACCATAATCATAAATTAAATATGAGCCTCAAAAGGCTCTTAAAAGTGTCAAATAGTTGCTGGTTAACTAAATGTTCTGGGCTAAGCCCTTCTTCTTCGGGCTAAGCCCGAAGCATTTAGTTAACCAGCAACTATTTGACACTTTTAAGAGCCTTTTGAGCGTCATATCTAATTTATCGGCATAGTGTCACACATCTTATGAGTTTTTTTGCTCATTCCTACCATAATCTAACTCACCAGACATAAAGATAATAACATCCTGGATGTGATATGCTTTCTCTGACTAGGAACATTCCATCTGTAACATCACTGAGCTGACTGACAACACAGTCTATATCACTGGCTGACATTTTACCAACGTACCAGCTGTGTCAACAAAACAGGACATGCGCAATGACATGGACTACTGGTTGGTACTATGTATCTGTTTACCAAATTGTGTTTGATCACATCTGTTTTATGTTACAACACATGACTTTTTGTGAGGTACAATGTACTGAATATAGGATAATCTGTCCTAATGGAAGGTTCTGACATAGAAACCATGCATGATTATATAATATAATATGTCTCTAAATATATAATTTATATATCATTATCATTGCCATTGTCAGTGTCAGTGTCATTATCATTGTCATTATCATTATCATTGTCATTATCATTGTCATTGTCATTGTCCTTGTCCTTGTCATTGTCAGTGTCATTGTCATTGTCATTGTCA
>Ga0126338_10003398_pt1 | contig 11148 bp, 4 predicted proteins | sample OrbCmetagenome_2_FD_92529 | JGI IMG/M metagenome (GOLD analysis project Ga0126338, IMG submission 92529) | Coral microbial communities from Petempiche,Puerto Morelos, Mexico - Orbicella C C metagenome | ecosystem: Host-associated > Invertebrates > Cnidaria > Coral | place: Petempiche,Puerto...
ATATCCTCGCGCTTGAATTTACGCAAATGTGTGGCCCTTTAAAAATGCGTATATACGCGATCTAAACGGTCGTATATATGAGCTTAAAGCCCATACGTAACGTATGTAAACAAGTATACGCAATAGAAAAACCCGCGTATACCCTGTCGTGATTTTGAAACGAATGGCCAACCATAAAATCGTTGATTTGAGCTGTATCACCTCCTGCCTGGTTTTGCCTGGTTTTGCCTGGTTTTCTCGTGGACACACTCTTAAAATTTCTGGAGTATCTGTCTCAGCCATACATACCATGTCTGTTTGCATTTCCTCGTCACCCATGTCGATTTGTCTTTCTCCTTCCCCGTCTTTCGCCTCTGTTACTCCACCACCACCTTTCACTTTTTCATATTCAGTTTCTGGAACTGTCTGTTCTTGTGATAGCTGGGTTACCTCTGTTGGCCATTGATTGGGGTCGTTTCCGTGGTTAGCTGAAAGCGGTTGTACTGAAGTGTTTTCCTGGTGTTCCAAACCATTTAAAGACAAGTCGGGACAACTCACCTAGTAAGTGCGAGTTATACAAATGAGATTTGGCTGGCTAAATCAAAGCAGTGAAAAAACGAACAGAGTGATCAAAATTGTCAGTACTTACACTCTGATAGTTTTTAACAACAACTCTCACTTCTTTCTGGTTCTGTGTGTTACCTAGAAAACAGATGACAATAAATTCATCAGTAATGCAAATAAGTTTTAAGCATAAAATTATGCAAGTTATCATCTACTGAAGTCTCAATCTCTATTTTGTGGGCTGTAGTAACTCTGCCCCTGTCGAGCGCGGTCGCAGAGCTAAAAAAGTTTCTTAATTGCATTTTCGACTACAAAACACGGAATATGTTGAAGTATGAGGTGCTATTCCTTGCGATTTTGCAGGAATGTGCTGGATTAGATCCTATTTTTAAACCTCCAGGGCTGATATTGAGTTTGAATTATGATCTTTTACTCTGAGATAGGGTCGCTGAATGCGGAGTTTATATTTTGTTAAATTTACATCGTTTCTGCTTATCTAAGTCACGTCCACCGAACCCATAAATTTAATTAGAAAGAACTTTTCTTGATAAGCAAAATAATTTTTCCTCACTTGAGTATTGCCCGACCGAACCGTGAAATTGTGGACCACTGAGTACTGGGTTCGTTGATGTGTCATTTTGAACTCCTCCTGATCTGGTTTCTTCCATAGTGGTACTCTTAAAAGAAAGAAAAAAGAAAACAGAAGTGATTTTGTACAAACTAATCCATTCAAACCATCTTAAGCAGTCCATTACTGCCTTAAAGATCCAAGTTAAGACTTTTTTCAGACTTAGGTATTTTAGGTAGACCTGAACATAAGCCTCATTGGCTTCCCTGGGCGTCCTTGCCTAATATACATTGATGTGTTGTTGTCACATTTATAAATGGCAAAAATAAAACAAGAACAATAACAAGTGAGCCAAAAGTGGCGATTACATACAGATTCAATAAGAAACACAAATGTCCTCTATTGAATTTACGCCTACAGTGACAGGACAAACTAAATACCGTTGCAGTTGCAGAGTTTGTTAAAAGTCTACGCATCCCGTTAAACAAAGGCTTTTTTCGACGTCAGCACTATAGATATTTATAGTAATGACTGTACGCTGCAGCAGTCATGACACTTTTCTCAGGGAATAATATTTTTAAATAGTGTAAGTAGTTTACAAACGCATTAGCTCATACCTCAATTAAGACGTATACAGCTCTGTTTGATTTTGCTGCTCGTAGAATGTTCTTTCCATTCCATTCCGCCGAGTGGTCTTTTCCTTCACACTGAAGTGAACAAGGACAGAAGTACCTCTTTCCTGCTTCATCCTTTGTGAAAAACGCAAACCTAGAATGGACAAAGATATCAAGAGAAAACATCACATGTTAACTGGAATATCATAAAACGTAAAACTTCCAGTGGAACGCCTACATAATGAGCAGCCTATCTCTATAGAACTCTAGCTCCAGTATAATGAGGAATTATCGGTGAATAGCATTACTGACCGCCGGTTTCAAGTATTATCAGAAGAAGCGGATCCGAAAATTGTAAATAGTTACTAATATTAAAAACATGTACACTGTATATACCCCTGTGTAATAACATAATCTGTAGGAAAGGCTATTCTTACCGCTTGCTTCTCAAATGTGGTAATTCTCTAATGAGAGTTTCCCTTATCTCTCCTTCAGTTGTGTTCACATTTAATGTAATCTTTACAGCGGCCTTCTTCCTTTCATCTCTATTCGATGATGTTACGAATTCACTTGAATATACTCGAAACGTTTTCCGGAAAGGCCTTTTTCCTCCAACACTACCTTCGTCCTCTTCAGAAGTGGAGGTTAGGTTACAGGCACCTCCTTTTCTTTTGGTTCCCATAGTTACTGAAAAGATGCAAAGGAAAAACATCATTGATAACGAAGCAAAGACCATTTCAGTAATATTACAAGGTAATATTCCGCAGTTGATGATTATACGAAAGATGTTAATTCACCACTGAAGTAGAAATCTTCAAATTTGGACGTAAATCTAACAGCTGTAAACAGACATTCAGCCATGTCGTTTACATGTATAAACTTTCCGTAAATATTATGATGATAAATAGCCGAATTCGATATATCAAACAGAGAGCAAATTATCATTATTGTTTATTTATTTGTTTTGCATTTTTATCTATTAAATCACATTTAATTAGCCCGACTTTGTAAACAGCAATAACATCGACTGAGAGTCAGCAAGTAAAGCTAAGAAATCGACTTCAGTTATAAGCACGGCACTTTCATCACAAAGCTGGTTTCAGTTTCCATTGCAAAAATTTACTGCCGGAACGACTACGTATTTTGTAAATGTTTCCACGTTACAAGAACGTTGCTTGAAACGGCCCTGAAAGATGTTAGACCATGTGAGAAATGCAATATCGTTCGATACATATGCATGGTCAAATATTATCAGCCTCTTTGAGCCACTCATTGTTCAGCCCCGAAGATCGTCAGGGCATCAAGCTAATAGTACGCATAAGTTCCGCGACTAATGTTTCGTCGATAACTAAGCGAAAGTCAAGGCGCAGGGTGAGACGCTCCGAGTAATCAGAAGACCTGGCAAGTAGACTTTGATCATGGTGAACGGAGTACTGATTCTCAGTAAATGCGGAGAAAGAATTAATTTAAATTTTAATAAGATATTAAGACATGTGTACTGGAGAAAATATTAGCTCCAGGGTCCAGTAGATAAGACTGTCAACTTATGTAGTATTATTCCATTATTTTTCGTTCTTTTGTATTTTGAAACCTCAAATAAATAAAACTAAACCCGTCATACACTTCTATCCACCATGTAGCCAAAGCTGTGTTGCCAAAGCCTAGCGTATTGTGAAAAACAGCTCCTCTTTTCTCTCTAACACTGTGACAGTCGCGACTAAAATATGCTAAAACGCAGTAAGTGGTAGTCTTTGGTTGTTTCTATGGTAATCATTCTATTGTTATTATGACTCAATCACGTGACGATAAAAAGTCACAAATATCAAACAAATTAGCACATATTAAATTTAGACGCCGACAGAGAATTTCGGAGAGAACTGAATCTTGGTCCAAGTTGTACAGCCGGTAATTAATAAAAGAGAAACCAAAACGACATTCCAGCGTCTGCTTTATAGCAGAACTTGACCCGCTGAAGGCAGGAACAGATCCGGCAGACTAGCTTGGCAACATACATAAATTGATGAACGTTTATGAGCGGATGAGACATGCTTTGAATGTCGTTAACTCGAACTCCGTTGTCTTGAGTTCACTTCTGTCATTTCCTATTGAATATGCTTTTTTGGTCATTCACTTCGGCCATCTCGAACCGGCCCTCTATCCATCTCAAAACTATCCATTTCCTTTTGCTGAGAGTTCAAATATTGACTAACTACTTCTGAAACAAGGAAGTAAACAGGAAGCGACGTACTCAAAGTTTTACGCATGGCTCGGGTATAAATTTCGTGATTCACGGCAAATAGATTGATGTCTAAAATATCCCAATGTTTCTATTTACAATCCATTCAACAATTCTTGTGCATGATGCACGATTCATTCGATCAAGATGAGACGCCGCAGACGTCCAAACACGCTGTAAAGGAACCTACTTCACTCGGTACTTTTCGAGATGCTCGATCAAAAATTTAGTGTCAGGTTTTTCTCAAGCACTGCTCGAATTCAAGTAAGAAAATTAACTTGCTTTACCTCAGAGTACTGAGGAGATTGCCTCCTGGAAGAGACACTTTGTTTAATACAATGAGCGTGGACTTACCGCAATCGCAGGATGTTTCAAGTGATATTAAAGTCTAAAGTTCCCGAAAAAAACACCGTCTTTACGTGGTTGTTCTTCCAATTTTAAGGTACCTGAAGCCTTCAAACTAAGCCATCTTCATTAAAAGCACGGACAAACACAGGAAGACTATAAAGTGCACACCGAAGCAACTGCTAACTGAGAAATGTTCACATGTATGCATAATAAAATATGCCACTGTGATCATGTGATCGAACCAAGGGATATCATTCAGTGCAGGAGACAAGATACCAAGAGGTCACTATCAAAAGTTGATGTTTATGTGTCACGCATTTAGATTGTCTTTACAAAGCAGGGAGCCGGAAGCAGGGAGCCGTGTAGCTAGTAAAAGGCAAACCGAGGAACTTGCCTGAAGTCATTTTTTCCTCGTTTTTGTTGTTGTAAAATACGTGCATGTACCTTGCTGCGACTGGAAAACAGCCCAGTTCATTGAGTCAGTCAAAATCAAAACAATACACATTCTGGGTCCATATTGATGGTGAACAAACGGAGCAGGTGAACAGTCACAATTGAGACAGTCGTATACTGTTACACCTAACTGGGAAATTGCCATAAATCGATAATAAATATGAATTGTCAGAATTAAATAACAACGTGTTTGACTTATCCGACAAATAACATGTTAAGTGGCCAGTAAATCCTTATCTTAACTACATGAAAGACAACATTTTCGATAAAATCAACGCTTTAGTTAACCATCTCAGTTCACGTTATGGTAAATTTTATTAGTATTACGGTTTGTAAAGTTGACATAGTCTTGGAGGAGTAACTTTAACTAAGTCTTCTTTTATACGCAAATTGAGCCAGCGAAAATTGATCCGTAGTTAAATGTCACACGTACATGCAAATCTTGACAATTATTATTACAATAACATACAGCTCGTTATTAAAATTGAGATGGCCCAAAAATGTCAGTTGTGAACCGAGGGAGCGCGCTCACTCGCTGCGCACTGTTTCTTTCTGTCACATTTCTCTCCATAACAGACTCTAAGCAGTCCCTAACACATACACAATCAAACACTGGTACTAGGAGAAAAGTGCTCAGTCAAGTGAAGGAGACAAACTTCACTCAAATTTCACAAGACTGATCTATAGTGAAATGGATTTCAGTGAAACAACCACTGAAATAATTGTTCAGCTCCGTCAGGGTATCAAGCTGATAGTATCCATGCGTCCAACTTATGTTTGATCGATGAAACGAAAACAGTCAAGGCTCGCGGTGAGTCGCTCCGAGTAATGAGAAATACCTGCGTTTCCTTCCTGACAAGTAGACTTTGATCACGGTGAGCGGAGTACTGATTCTCAGTAAATGCGGAGAAAGAATTGATTTAAACTTTCATAAGATATTACGGCATAAGTACTAAAGAAACTATTAGCTTCAGGGTCCAGTAGATAAGACTGTCAACTTATGTAGTATTATTCCTTTATTTTTCGTTCTTTTGTACCTTGAAACCTGAAATAAATCAAACTAAATCCGTCATATGCTTCTATCCACCATGTAGCCAAAGCTGTGTTGCCAAAGCTTAGCGTATTGTGAAAAACAGCTCCTCTTTTCTCTCCAACACTATGACAATCGCGACTAAAATATGCTCACACACAGTAAGTGGCAGTCTTTGGTTGTTTCTATGGTAATCATTCTACTGTTATTATGACTCAATCACGTGATGATATAAAGTCACAAATTTCAAAACAAATGGCACCACATATTAAATTTAGACACCGACAAAGAATTTTGACAGAGAACTGAATTTGCGTTTACGTTGTACAACCGGTAATAAAAGAGAAACCAAAACGACATTCCAGTGTAAGCTTTATAACAGAACTTGGCACGCTGAAGGCAGGTACTGATGAGAACTTTATGAGCGGATGATATATTTTAAACGTCGTTAACTCGAACTCGGTTGTCTGGAATTCCTTCCTATCATTTCCCCCTTAATGCTCTTTTTCTGTCATTTACTATCGGCCATCTCGAACTGGCCTCCGATCCATCTTAAACGATCCGCTTCGTTTCCCTTAAAAGAGTCCAAATATTGACAAACTACTAACCAAGGAAGTAAATTAACAGGAAGCGACATACTCAAAGTTTTACGCATGGCTCACTTATGAATCTCGTGATTCACGGCAAATAGATTTGATGTCTAAAATATCCCAATGTTTCCATTTACAATCCGTTCAACAATTCTTGTGCATGCTGTACGATTCATTCGATCAAGATGACACGCCGCACACCAAAAACGCTGTAAAGGAACTTACTTTACTCGGTGCTTTTCGAGATGCTCGATCAAAAATTTAATGTCAGGTTTTTCTCAAGCAGGGCTGGAATTCAAGTAAGAAAATTGACTTGCTTTACCTCAGAGTACTGAGATTGCCTCCTGGAAGAGAAGTTGCGTACATGCTATGCTACACAACAATTACACACTTTGTTGAATACAATGAGCGTGGACTTACCGCGATCGCAGGATGTCTCTAGTGATATTAAAGTCTAAAGTTCCCGAAAGCTCTAAAACCGTCTTTACGTGGTTGTTTTCCAATTTTGAAGCAGACCTGAAGCTTTCAAACTAAACCATCTCCATTAAAAGCACGCACAAACACAGTAAAACTATAAGGTGCATACCGAAGCAACTGCTAACTGAAAAATGTTCACATGTATGCATAATAAAAATATGCCACTATGATCATGTGAACGAACCAAGGGATATCATTTATGCAGGAGACAAGATACCAAGAGGTCATTATCAAAAGTTGATGTTTACGTGTCACGCATTCAGATTGTCTTAACAAATACATTTTTGAAAGCAGGGAGCCGGGTAGCTAGTAAAAGGCAAACCGAGGAACTCAGTCATTTTTTTTCGCTCGTTTTTGTTGTTGTAAAAAACGCGCATGTACCTTGCTGCAACTGGAAAACAGCCCAGTTCATTGAGTCAGTCACTCAGAGGCAATCAAAACAATACGCATTCTGGGTCCATATTGATGATGAACAAATGAGCAGATGAACAGTCACAATTGAGACAGTCGTATACTGTTACACCTAACTGGGAAATTGCCATAAATCGATAATAAATATGAATTGTCAGTATTAAATAATAACGTGTTTGACTTATCTGACAAATAACATGTCAAGTATATCCAGTGAATCCTTATCTAAGGTACATGAAAGACAACATTTTCGATAAAATCAACGCTTTAGTTCAGCATCTCAGTTCACGCTATGTTATATTTTATTAGCATTACCCCTTGTTAAGTTGACATTAGTCTTTGAGGAGTAACTTTGACTAAGTCTTCTTTTATGAGCAAATTGAAACAGCGAAAATTGATCCCATTACGTGACGTAGGTAAATGTCACACGTGCAAATTATGACAATTATTATTACAATAACATACAACTTTGTATTAAAATTGAGATTGCCCAAAAGTGTCAGTTGTGAACCGAGGGAGCGCGCTCTCTCACTGCTCACTGTTTGTTCCTGTCACATTTCTCTCCATAACAGACTCTAAACAATCCCTAACATATACATATTCAAAAATTGGTCCTGGGAGAAAATTGCTCAGTCATGAAGTGAAGGAGACAAACTTCACACAAATTTCACAAGACTGATCTATAATGAAATGGATTTCACTGAAACAACCACTGAAATCATTGTTCAGCCCCGTCAGGGTATCAACCTGATAGTATGCATAAGTCGTGCAATAACTTATGTTTGATCGATGAAACGAAAACAGTCAAGGCTCACGATGAGACGCTCCGAGCAATGAGAAATACCTGCGTTTCCTTCCTGACAAGTAGACTTTGATCATGGCGAACGGAGTACTTATTCATAGTAAATGCGGCGAAAGAATTAATTTAAACTTTCATAGAATATTAAGGCACAGGTAGTAAAGAAGATATTAGCTCCACGGTCCAGTAGATTAGAATGTCAACTTATGTAGTATTATTCCTTTATTTTTCGTTCTTTTGTGAAACCTCAAATAATTTTAAACCTGACATACACTTTTATCCACCATGTAACCAGAGCTGTGTTTAATACCAAAGCCTAGCGTATCTTGAAAACCAGCTCCTCTTTTCTCTCCCGAACACTGTGACAGTCGCGACTAAAATATGCTCACACACAGTAAGTGGTACCAGTCTTTGTTTCTATGGTAATCATTCTATTATTATTATGACTCAATCACGTGACAATAAAAAAGTCACAAATTTCAAACAAATTAGCACCATGAACATATTACATTTAGACGCCGACAGAAAATTTGGGAGAGAACTGAATTTTCGTCCAAGTCGTACAGCCAGTAACAAAAGAGAAACCAAAACGACATTCCAGCGTCTGCTTTATAACAGAACTTGCCCCGCTGAAGGCACCAACAGATCAGACTAGCTTGGCAACATACATAAATTGATGAACGTTTATGAGAGGATGAGATATACTCTGAATCAGTGAATGTCGTTAACTCGACCTCAGTTGTCTTAAATTCACCTCTGTCATTTTCCCTTGAATATGTTCTTTTGGTCATTTACTGTCGGCCATCTCGAACCGGCCCCCGGTCCATCTCAAACTATCCCTTTCGTTTCCCTTTTAAAAAAGAGTTCAAATATTGACCAACTACCAGATGTAATCAAGGAAGTAAACAGGAAGCAACATACTCAAAGTTTTACGCACGGCTTGTGTCGAATTTCGTGATCCCCGGCAAATAGATTGATGTCTAAAATATCCCAATGTTTCTATGTGCTATCCGTTCAACAATTCGTGTGCATGCTGCACGATTCTTTCGATCAAGATTAGACGGTGCAGACCAAACACACTTTAACTGGTACTTTTCGAGATGCTTAATCAAGAATTTAATGTCAGTTTTTTCTCAAGCAGGGCTGGAATTCAAGTAAGAAAATTAACTTGCTTTACCTCAGAGTACTGAGGAGATTGCCTCCTGGAAGAGAAAATTGCCTACACGCTATACTACACAACAATTACAGACTTTGTGGAATACAATGAGCGTGGACTTACTGCGATCCGCCACAGGATGTCTTAAGTGATATTAAAGTCTGAAGTCCCCGAAAGTTCTAAAACCCACTTCAGGCGGTTGTTTTCCAATTCTAAAGTACTTTAAAACTAAACCATCTCCATTAAAAGCACGCACAAACACAGAACAACTAAGATGCGCATACCGAAGTAAATATTCACATATACGCGTAATACAATATGCTACTAAGATCATGTGAACGAACCAAGGAATGTAATTTTATGCAGAGGACATGACAGGTTCGAGAGGTCACTAATTTTTGTATGTTTATGTGTCACGCATTCAGATTATCTTTACAAATACGTTTTCGGAAGCAGAGAGCCGGGTAGCTAGTAAAATAAGAAGTGCATACCGAACAAAAACAATCAACAGTCCTTTAGTTACACACGATTCGGTTTAAAGCAATAGATTTGCTTGTGGGGTCGTGTTTACACTAAAAACAGAAATACGTACAGTAATAATATGATAATTCTACAATTCTAACAATTGTACAATTTTACGATTCTAATAATTTAAAATTGTAAAAAAATGATTCTATAATTCTAATAAAACTTATCAAAGCAGATCCTAAGAAATGATCACATGTACCCATAACAAAATATTCTGATAAGATCATGTGAACGAACCAAGGTAGGGTATGTAATCTTTAAGCAGAAGACATGACAAGATTAGAGGTCACTAAAGTTGGCCCGCTTTTTTTTGGATGTTTATGGTTGTTTGCCATTTCCTCGGAAAAACCGGTTGGTCGACAGTTGTATTAAATGGGACGTGTCAAATCCCGAATGGAAATTTCCATTTTCACGACTTTTTCCCGGAAGATAGGAGCAAAGGCGATCCAAACCAAAAGGCCAGGAACTGGTAAAACGAACAAATAGAACGCACATTTTCCATTCGGAAAGTCCGTTTGGGAATTTTGGTCTACCTTTCAAGAAATCCCCTTTTCCAGAGAAAATTTATGTCCGGGGAGACAAAATTGATCTTTCCATCTAAACGCAAATCAACGCAACTGCACAGTTTCCCGCTAATCCACGTAATGATTTCTCACACATGTCAGAGAAAACTTTTTCTAGCTAAAAATCAAATTTTATGAAAGTTCTTTGACATAGGAGCGCCATATATATTTGTAGCCATGATAAGTACTAGTTGCACTCTTTTCAAAATAACAAGATATAGTGGAACCTCCTGATATAACGAAGGGCCAAGGAACTGGAAAATATGTTCGCTATAACGAGATTCATTGTATTGAGGTTCTTTTCCATATATTTTACTTTTACTGGGGCCAGGAAAATCGTTCGTTTTATCGAGGACTTCGTTATATAGAGGTTCGTTAAACCAAGTTTCCAATGTAGAAAAATCTCAGGGTTTTCAATGTGACCGCAATAAAAAGCAGTAACTAATTTCCACCGGGACCCTTACTCTTAATCACTCGGGCATTGTTAAGTTATGGGAAACGAGGTGACCCCGGGGGTGAAAGGGAGTAAGTGTTCTAAGTCTGCGAGCGTGAAACTCGTCGCTGGGGGAGGAGAGAAGGTCGCTGATCCGTGATTCCGGTCCTCCAGCAATTCACGAGAAGACAAAGTACAGTGGCATAACATTAGACCACCAAAAACAACTGGGCCCGTTGAATACAAAATTAGGATGCTCGTTCGTGCGGGCCCCGGTGAGAATAAACCGAGATGGACAAAGACGATGGTCAAGTAAATAGCAGAAACACCAAAAATAGATTTGTTGAATTAGATGTCCCAGTTTCGTTATCCTGTCTGAGCTGCTACTGCTGCTACTGC
>Ga0126338_10003399_pt1 | contig 11148 bp, 10 predicted proteins | sample OrbCmetagenome_2_FD_92529 | JGI IMG/M metagenome (GOLD analysis project Ga0126338, IMG submission 92529) | Coral microbial communities from Petempiche,Puerto Morelos, Mexico - Orbicella C C metagenome | ecosystem: Host-associated > Invertebrates > Cnidaria > Coral | place: Petempiche,Puerto...
CTTTTCAAGTTGTGTATTTTGTCTATTACACAGAATTTTGTCTATCCAGCTATTTTAGCAAAAACCGTGGGCCAAGTCGATTTTAGTCTAGGCTTAGTGCCATTTTCGCTGGTAAATCAGTTGACTTAAAATATCGCTGATTTTATATTTTGTGAACTTTTTTCCGAGCAGAAAAGACTTTGGCAAAATTTAAACCATTTGGAATGCGTTCTTCTTCTCAGTCACTGTAAGATCATCTCTTAAGATCGTTGTTCTGTTTGAGGATTTTGATTGAATGGTTTTTGTTTACATCAAAATATACATGGTGGCCTTGAGGTTCTTCTGAGACCAATTATCACTGGCCACCTCAGTGACTGTTCGCCCACAATTTCGAGTGAAATCCCCATGAACGAAGAAAGTCACAATAGTTTAACTGCAAATTTACATGAAAAAATAATTAAATAAATGAACAACGTTTTGAACAATTCTCTGTGGCATATAACAAAAGCAAATAGTGCGAAAAAGAAGTCAATCTTGGCTGATTGATTTGCCGGTGAATGAGCCTGAGAGGGAATATTTAGTGCGAATTCGCGCCGGAGTAGGATAGACTAGGGAGTTAACACGCACGTTTTTGAGCCACTGACCTTAACGGGAAGTTTATGTTCTCGCTTTAGGCGCTCTAGCAATTGCCATCAGTGATTTGGAAAGCTCTCATCTTGACGTTTTTTTCTTTTAACGAAAAGATTATAATATAATAATTCCACCTCATCTCTTAAAACCGTGTGTGCTTATCTTTTTTAACGATCACCGCTCTTGATTCACGAACGGTCGAGAACATAAAAACTGTAGAGCGCGAATATTTTAAAACCGTTTACACATATGAAAGTTGTGAAATTGTTCAATAAATGTTCCTTATTCAGTATTGAGTTAAATTGAAGCAGTTATATCAGTTGCTATCGGCATTGATCTCTCGCTCAAGGTAGTAAGTCTATAGCACTATACGATGGCCTCCTAGATTAATAGATTTCAAAACAATCTCGGCTTCAAGTTTATTTGGCCATTCATTCACATTGAATTTTTCGTGAATTCACTTTGTAGCAAACGACAACGACAGTATTGCAGCAATGGACAACGGGCACACATAATTATGCTTTCTTGTTTGGCTCTTGGAAGAAAGGTACCATACGCAAGTATATTTAAAAGCGCAGTAACCGCTGATTTCACTAAGTTACTGCTTCCTTGGGTTCAGTGTGTGGAGAGGACAGAAGATGTTGGTAACAGCTATAGCGCCTTTTGTAAACGGGCAAATGCTACTAAACAGCGCATTACTGAGTCTGCTTACATTGCTCATCTTCAGTTTCCTTATCTTTGGCCTCAGGGGGATTTAGACCACGAACTAAAACTGAAATAGCATATTTAATATTTCTCATTGAAAGGTAACGTCAAATATTTGTCGGACGTTCGACGGGAATTTGTCATAATATTTAGTTATCTTATTGTCAGTGCCGTCGTTTTCTAAATATTCTTTCGCAGAGAAAGAATGGTCTTCATTGTTTAGTAGCTTAAATATTTGGGGAAAGTAACTGAAAAAAATCCCGTTTGCGAGAAGTTATCAAACCTAATGAAACCGTTTTGGTTTCAATTAGGCTTAATTCTTGCACATAACTAACCATCTTTGTCGAGTACCTGATTTGTTTTACATTTTTGATTGCTATATTGGCATGGGTTTGTTCCTCGAGCTTTCTACCGTGTTCCTTAAAAGGGATCAGTTCTCTACACTGGTGTTGCAAAAACAAAATCTGAAGGTAAGCTCCGTCCACTCTGTAAAACGAATGAAGAACGACCCAGAATATCTTAAAGCTCTATTCCTGAGGCCTTACTCCGTCGTCTTGCCTGCGAAAATTTTACCACAGAATTAAATCAAGATTTTCGTTATCCCTTGCAGTACACTCGTTGGATTCCAGTCGCACTTAACTGAGCGTAAATCATCGCGGAAATATAATGATGTCCATTTCAAAAAAAGAGGACATGCCTCGATCGAGAAATATACAGTGGGCATTAGTGAAAGGTAGCGACTTTTATGTCAGCAAAATACCAAGCAATCAGTACCGAGCATTCCAGTCACTTTGCCATATATGTTAGATCCCTACTATAGCGACAACATTCTGTTATAAAATGCAACAAAAATTGTCAAAGATGTAGATTCAATGCATGGGAAGAAACGAATAACTTGTATTTACGATTAGCTTCCACCATTTGAGTGGTGTATGGCTACATGGTTATTATGAATTCGAAAGTTCAGATTAGTGATCTGTTTCACGTTATGTATATCTTACCGTGTTATAGTCATGGAGTATTGTATAGTGGTGTTGAATTTCACTACGGGACGTCGCAAATACAAAAAAAATCTCTTGATTATCCTTTCTGCGTCAGAAGCCTCAGAAACTGAAAGAAGATTCATCATTTCTTAAGCAAACGTGTTTCGCCAAACACAACCTAGAATGACAGATGTCCGTTGATTTTGTGGCTTCATATTGCTTAATTAAAATGTACGGATTCAATTTACCTCCATTCCTCTGATGAGCACCTTTTCTCCAATAAAGGTTGTCGCTATTAAAAAGAAGTTTTTTTCTAGTTTCAAGTAAGAGATTGGCTCTTGTCTCTTTAACTTGCCTTGTACTTTCAGAGTGAAAAGTTTTCAATTTACGGTTTTCTCGGTAATTAAAATAAACCTTGAATAGCAAGCTTTCAGACAAAAAAAGAAAATTCAAAGACTGGGTGGCTTGTAAATTTCTCACAAATGGCTTTTTACTGAGACTTGTCCTGGCATTCGCCATTTCAGGGTCAGTTGAGGGTAGGTCCTGTTTTTTTTTCTGTGCGATAAGCGAACAATCTGAGTCGACAGTGATTGAGCCGAACATTTTTCAGCCAGACGTTTTCTTGTAAGCTAGCTAGGCCGTTAACGGATCAACTAAAACAGGAGTCGACCGAGAGAAAGTCATCTGACGGAAGTCTTAATTTTTGATCTGTTATATTTATTACAGACTATGTTTTCTTCGGCTCTGCAGTCTGCAGCCCTTGCCCCTAATTCTAAGCTTAACAAGCGAGCAAGAATGAGCGAGGAGCAGGATAAAAAGCTCTTTACGCACCCTTAGCCCTTTTCATTCGCTCTTCTTCAATCCCCTGGCGGGTTTCAGTTTGCTCGCGCCCTCCACGCTCTAAATAGTAACTAGGTGGTGAACAGAATATTTTTAAAGTTGACCTTGTATCACGAGAACTTGGGATAGGCAATACATAAACAATACCTTCCATTTGGCTTGAAAATATGCTTGGATATTTGTCCGCAGACATTATCTGTTCCGAGGAGAGGGAAACCTGTGAGCTTTGAGGAACAGATATTGTATAGCTCTTGTGTAGTTTGTGGATCTGTGGAATGTTGTGAGCTGTGTAACCTCTCCACCAGTCGTTTTTCAGAGTTCAGTTTGGATGAAACACGTTGTTAATCGCTGGATCAAAAGGAGTTGCGTTCTCGAGTTTTGGCCCCAGAATATTACATTGGCGACGAGGTACGGACAAAAACATGGCATTGATCGGGAAGATGGAGGAATACAACGAGAACGACAGCTGGATTGAGTATACCGAACGACTCGAATACTACTTCGCGGCGAGCGAGATTAGGGACAACAACAAGAAACGGGCGGTTCTGCTCGGCGTATGTGGAGGGAAAACGTACAAACCCATCAGGAATTTGGTTAATTCAAGGAAGCCAACGAACAAGTCGTTTGCAGAGCTGGTAAATCTGGTAAAGAATCATTTGAATCATAGACCATCGACAATCGCGTATCGCTTCAAATTTAACAGCCTCTTTTCGTCAGCAAGGAGAAACAATACAACAGTACGTCGCCGAACTGAGGAATTTATCGGAGCACTGCGAATTTGTGACCAGTTGCAAAAAAATTCTTCTCGATCAAGTGGTTTGCGGTGTGAAAAACGAACGCGGACAGCGGAGATTGCTCGCCGAAAGTCAACTGGACGTTAAGAAGACAATAGAATTAGCCATCGGGATGAAAACGACCGACAAGAATACACGTGATTTGAAGAATGGGAAACCCCCAGTTAAGCGCGTGACTAAGGACCGACCGAAAGAATCCTTAGGTTGTGGAACTCGGTCTCACGATGCCGATAAGTGCAGGTATACAGACGAGGAGTGCAGTGCTATAAATGCCGTAACAAGGGTCACAAAGTGAACAAATGTCGCAATAACCTTTCGAAATGGTAGAAAATCTGGAAACACGCATCACATGGAGACAACAGAAGAAGCGGGAGAGGAAGAATGAAGAAACTACACGATGTATACGATGTAATAAAGATTGATTGATGTTTCACATGACCGCTAAGAAGAGAGAACCGTATCAAGTTCAGTTACAACTAAATGGAGTTCGGACGAGTATGAGAGTGGACACCGGAGCCGTTGCTAAATCATCAATGAAAAACCTACAAGAGAATCAGATTGAAGGGAATCTGGTGAGGAACCGACCCCAAATGGAAACTGCTAAAATGAAACTCTAAACGTAGACTGGTGAGTTAGTCAACTTTGAACGTTATTGTGAAACATGAGAAACAAGAAGTTGAACTGCAAACACTCGTAGGGAAAGATCCGGGCCCAATTTACTGGGAGGGCAATGGTTGAGAGTTCTTACACTCAACTACAAGGAGTTGTTCAAAATGGAAGTGGACAAAAACAACCAAGCGTCTTCACTTGGAAAATGATAGACCAGTACTCGGAAGTGTTTAAAGAAGGACTTGGCACATTCAAATGTCCAAAGGTAAAGATCCAAGTGGAACCAGAGGCACATCAAAGTTTTTAAAAGCAATACCGATGACATGCGCCATCACAGTGAAGTCTGAAGTTGAACTCAAGAGGCTAAAGATGAGGGAACAATTTAACCCGTTCAGTTCTCGGAATGGGCAGCTCCCATTGTACCTATTTTGAAACCAGAGGACTCAATTCGCATCTGCGGAGACTACAAATCAACTGTCAATCAAGTGTCGAAGCTGTACAGTTATCCTATCCCGAAGGTTGAAGATCTCCTAGCAACACTAGGAGGAGGTGAAAAAGTCACTAAATTGGATATGAGCCAAGCCTACCAGCAGTTACGCTTAGATGATGAATCGAAACAACACACCACCATCAACATGCACAGGGTTATTCCAGTGCACTCACCTATCCTGTGTATATCATCAGCACCAGGCATATTTCAGCGGAACATGGAGAATCTACTGCAAAACATTTCTTACGCAGTCGTATGGGTGGACGATGTCCTAGTGTCTGGAGCCAGTGACAAAGATCACTAAAACAACCTGAAAGTAGTCTTGAAACAACTAGCAAGCGCTGGCTTAAGACTTTGGAAAAACAAGTGTGTGTTCATAGAACCTCAACTAACCTGCCTGGGTCACAAGGTCAGCAAGGAAGGTATTAAATCGTTGGAAGACAAGGTCGACGTCATCTCCAATGCACCAGCGCCCAAGAACGTGTCAGAGCTAAAATGGTACCTAGGAATGATCAAAAACAACCAGAAAATTCTATCTAACTTGTCAAGCGTGTTGGCTCCATTGAATGAGTTGCCGCGTAAAGGGACCCGCTGATATTGGGGTGAAGAGCAAAAGGAAGAATTCCAGAAGTCGAAAGAATTCCTAAAGTCCTCTAGACTCCTAGTCCACTACGACAGTCAGGAGTTAACCTTGGCATGTGATGCATCACAACATTGCTTAGGAGCTGTCCTCTCGCGTCGAATGGATGATGGCTCAGAGCACGAAATTGCGTATGCTGCCAGGACCCTGTCCAATGCAAAAAGTATGTTTAATCTTGAGAGAGAAGCCTTCGCCCTGACGTTCAGCGTGAAGAAATACATTTATGGTAGACATTTTAACTTATTGACCGACTACAAACCATCGGAATCATTGTTTAATGAGAATATGGCCACACCAACTATGGCAGCAGCTGGAATTCAGCGTTGGACCCTGACTCTGGCTGCCTACCGATACTCCATTGAGTACAAACCAGGACTAGAACATGCCAATGCTCATGCCCTTAGCCGAAGGAAATGCCGGTTAGTCGTCCGAATACTCCGTTGCCTACAGAAACTGTGTTGCAATGGAACTTCTCAATTCGACGCCACTGAGCGTGATTGAGATAAGAACCGGAACTAGATGTGATCCGATACTGTCAGAAGTGATCAAGTATGTTCAGCAAGGTTGGCCCAATCACAGCTCAGATGAAGCATTGCAAGAAGCCCTATTTCAACAGGGAAGATTAATTAAGTGTTCAAGATGGATGTTTGCTATGGTGCAATCGAGTGGTGATCCCCCTAAAAAAAGAGCAAGAGTGGTAGAAGAGTTACACGAGTCACCCTGGAATTTGCCGTATGAAGGCATTGGCGATAAGTTATGCGTGGTGGCCAACAATGGATACAGACTTGGAGCAGAATGTGTGCCAGTGTAGTCCCTGCCAAGAAAACAGAAAGTTGCCGCCAGAACCTCTTTTACATCTCTGGGAATGATCTCATAAACCCTGGATTCGACTTCACCTAGACTATGTAGGTTCGTTTTTTGGAAGAATGTTTCTCATCATTGATAGTTAATCACTTCAAGGAGGCTTTTCCAATGAACACGTCGACGTCCTATCATCTAGGAACGTTTAAGACAAACGTTGTCTTCACAGACAATGACACCAAGTTCGCCAGCAAAGAGTTTGAAGATTTTCTCAGACAGAACGGGATCCATCGCATCAGAACCGAGCCAAATCACCCAGCATCTAATGGAGTGACTGAGAGAGCGGTACAAACACTCAAGGAGGGAATGAAGAAGATGAATGGAGGAAATGTGTAGAAGCAAACTTCAAGAGTTATAGCTCGTTACAGAATCACCCCTAAGACTCAGAGAGAAGTCTTGGCTGCAGAATTGCTCCTAGGAAGGAAACGCAAATCACGACTAGACCTAGTCTACCCGGAAGTTGAAGGAAAGTCCGGGGAAGCTATTCTTCTCAGAAACAGGCACAGGACTGGCACGATAAAGAACGTACCATGTGGGAAGGAGAAGCAGTTTACGCAAGCAACCGCAGAAGAGGACCAAAATGAATACCTGAGGCCCATTTCTCGAAAGGCCCGGAAACCGCAAAGCCATTTTTAGTTCATCTGTATCTAAAAACAGAGAGGTTTATGCGTCTGAAACGTCTTGTATGAAGGGTACCTCCGTTTGGCATATGTGAATAAAACAGCTCTGTAATCAGAAGATTTGAGATTTTGCTATAGCTCTCCGAGTGCGTAAACCTTTCGGGACATTCGAGAAACGGGCCCCTGAGTCGACCGTTCCAACGTCGCTTGCGAGAAAAACTGGAAGATGGAGACCGTCGCGAGGACACCAAGACCACCTGACACCGCAGTCCAGCGTTCCGCAAGTGCGTACTGCTGATCAAGAGGTTCCTGCAGACCCCATTCCAGTATCGCATGCAACTGAACAGTCATAATTGCAGCTGGTAGAAGTCCCAATGGAGCCAGCCGAGCCTGTTCAATCACCTCCTAAAGGCATCCCAGGAAAGCGCTATCCTACTAGGAACAGACACGCCCCTCAATACTTGGCTGATTTTGTTGCTAAGTGAATTATTAGGTTATTGGGACAGAAACACTTAAGAACTGCGGGCTAAGTTTTGTAGTGATTTGTTCTAATAGTTTTCACGGCTTAGTGGGGGAGTGTGGCATGTTGTGAGCTGTGTGGCCGCTCCTCCAGTAATTTTCCAGAGTTCAGTTTGGATGAAACACGTTGTTAGTCGCTGGAATTAGAAGGAGTTGAGTTCTCGAGTTTTGGCTGGTTTATTGGCCCCAGAATACTACAGGATCCATTGTAATAACTGTTTTATTAATCTTTTCTACTAGGAGCGTGGAAGAATCTGATTGGTACTTGGACCGACAAAGGCTTATCATGGACAGGAAGTATTCCCTACAATAGCGCTCAATGGCACTTCGGACCAGGCTTCAGATATTCCAACTTTTTGTTAACAGGGAATCGCATAGCAGTCTATTCATACCTAAGCGTAAAAATGTTCAAAGGCAATATTTCCCTATTATTATATGGCTCTGTCTCAAGTACTGGGAACTACCTAATTCACAAATTTGACCAGCTAAAATCGACATGAAAGCGGTCTAGATTTTCCCATCCAGACCGGCAGCTAGACCGGTAATTTTTTGGCAGTGAAAAAGTTGCAAACTAAAATGCAAAATCATTGACTATTTTCTTCTAACAATATTTATTTCGGGAAGTGCCAAAAAGCCTGATGAAAAAAAAAGGAAAGAGCACGAGCAAACTTTGGCAGAATTAAATTCAGGCTATCGCCGTTCGCAAACAAAATGTTTGTAATGTTAGTACAAACCAGTTATATTAAACGAATTAAATTGTTCTTGCTTACCATATAATAAACATCTTATTAACCAAGCTCAGTTGGTCTGTATGGGAGAATGTGAGGTCTGTACACACGATCTCGGTCAAGATTCTCTTATACAGACCTCCTGCTGGTTAAAGAGAGCTAAATATTAGACTTGCTTTGCGTGAAAAAAAACTCGCTTTGGGTGTTCATATCCCCTTGAATGCTGCTAAATGTTAATATTTTAGTAGTTCCTTTGCGACAGTAGCGGCGTGAAACGAGAGCTGAAGGTGTCTCTGTGCTTTTGAACCATAACTAACCATTTTGTGATTCATAAGTTTCTAATGACGATCGATTTTCTTATTTTAAGTGATCACTAGTCGTGTACAAGTGTTAAGTGGCAAGGCTTGTGGTCACATCTTTAAATACAAACCAGGAAGTGCGAGGACACAATCGTAAGTATTTTGTAACATTTTTCAATCATTCAGAGATTAGCTATAGCTCGGGAGTCAAATTTTTTTTACAAGAAAAGACGAAAAGTAAGTTACCCTTCTTCTTCTCTTGATTCGTGCTATTACTTAACAATCCTTTCCTTTTCTAGGTTGGGTTTGGTAACTAGCTCTAATCCAATCCAATCCATTCATTTATTATTCCATTCATCCATTCACTAAACATTCTTCTAGTCCGTAGAAATTAGAGTCATTATAAGTCGATGGCAGGGTGTTTTTCGGGTCTTATGAATGAAATTAATTTAATTTCTGATTTTTCAGTTACATCAATCGAGGGCAAAACATTTTCCGCTTTTTTTCTTTTAACAGCCAGGTAACAAAAGCATGGGGATATTTCTTTTGGGGCGGTGATTCTATGTACATAACAAGTTCTGGACCAGAGAGCAGTCCAAAAATCAAATTTCCAGTATCTTCTGGTGTCTGGTATAAACTTAAGTCCGTAGTCAGAGGTGCTAACGTAAAAATATACGTCAATGACAACTTGGCCAAGGAAATAACAATGTCAGGAAGCGGAGCTGATGATAAAAGCAACAATTATGTGGGAATATGGTGTCACAACAAAACTCCGATAAAGGGCGACAGTTTTCAAGGTAATAAAAAATAAAAAGTTTATCACATTTATTTATGGGCAAAATTGGTATCTGAGTTTCCAAAAATAATCTATTGAGCAATCAGATTGGCACGATTAAATCAAAGGAAATAAGTTTAAACAGGATAATGGACTAGGTCAAAGGACTCGAGTGACGAAAGTCGGAATAGGCGAGTCTTGCTTGCTGGTTGGGCAATTAAGTAAGGCAACTTCCTGTCTCTTGTTTTGCACCGTGTAAAACTACCAAAACTCAACCACTTTCAAAAAATTCAACAAAACAAATTTCAAATTTATATCACTTCAAAAATGGAACTTTTTACGAGATAATCACACTGAAGTCTAATTCCATCACAATACACAAACAAACAACAAACCAAAGAACTGTCTTTGAAATGTATATGATGCATTTCCAGTTACAGTACCGAGTTGTCCAGCTCTTACCGTTGGCCGCCTTGTCAAAGCATCACCGAACAGTTGTCTGACGTCACAGGTGAAAACCAACACGAAATGTTCGTTCTCGTGTCCACAGAGATACCAGCTACAAGGTCCATCTTATAAGCAGTGTGGAGCAAATGGTCAGTGGACGGACAGAGCTAAATCGGTTTCATGCATTGGTTAGTGTATTGCTTCAATAGTCATATTTTTTTACCGAGTTAAGATATACATAAACAGCAATTCTAATTTATTTTGATGCGCGCGCCTCGCTGTATATTTGACTAAGTTTTTCTTCAATTTTTAGTTGTACAGTGTCCAGTTCTTACTGTTGGCCGACTTGTCAGAGCTACACCGAAAAGCTGTATGACGTCACAAATGAAAATCACCAGTAATTGCTCGTTCTCATGCCCAGAGGGATAACATCTACAAGGTCCATCTTATAAACAGTGTGGGGCAAATGCTCAGTGGACCGATAGTGCTAAGTCAGTCTCGTGCAAAGGTGAGCTTAAGATCACAGGTGTTATCGTAACGACTGCTACTACTCACCGCTAGTTCCCTTTTTTCTCATTTTCTCTGATTCTGTGAATAATACATGAACAATATTCCGTTCAGATATTGACGAGTGCACGGTGTCAAATGGCGGCTGCAGTCACAAGTGTGTTAATACTGCAGGAGGCTACAAATGTGAATGTCCAGATCCGGAATTGAGCTTAGCATTGGACAACAGTACATGTCATGGTAATCAACTGATGTGAATTTTTAATGCAAGACAAAACTAAGAAAATAAATGGTTTTAGGTTGAAACTTGTAAGCTCTGTTTGTAACTTATTTTAATTCGTATCCTTTTAGCACCAGGTGTTGACGTTCAGTGCAACAGCGACAACATGACAATCACCATTCCCAAGTCCCTTCTCCGTGGTATTGACCGCGAGCATATTCGACTGCTGGACACTACATGCAAAGCAAAAGAAACAAGCGCTGACTTCTCTCTAACAACACCGCTAACTGGCTGTAATACAAGACGCAAGCAAACAGCTTCAGCTATTGTCTACTCCAACACAGTCTTGGAAATCCCTGTGGCTGCTGAAGATGTCGTGACACGCGTGCGTGAAATAGAAATACAGTTCAGCTGTTTTTATTCCAAGTATGGCGTGGTATCATCGGTTGGTTGGAAGCCAAGTAACAGGAAACTTGTGTTCAGTGATGAAGGCAAAGGAAAC
>Ga0126338_10003400_pt1 | contig 11148 bp, 6 predicted proteins | sample OrbCmetagenome_2_FD_92529 | JGI IMG/M metagenome (GOLD analysis project Ga0126338, IMG submission 92529) | Coral microbial communities from Petempiche,Puerto Morelos, Mexico - Orbicella C C metagenome | ecosystem: Host-associated > Invertebrates > Cnidaria > Coral | place: Petempiche,Puerto...
CCATTTCGAACTATTTTCGCGGAACTTTTTTCATCAATAAATGCGACGGAAAATGCCGTAGTTAGTTGTTTATTTTACCCATCTTTAGAGTTTTCGGTAACCTACTATACAACAAAGAATGGGGTAAGACAATGGTAAAAAACAGGGGGTTTACAAGCAAAGGGCAAGACGTCTACCCTTTAGACGGGCGAACTCTGTTATAATATCATCAATGTCAACGTCCTGGTACTTGCGAATGTGCAAGCTTGTTGAAGAGCTCAATCTCCCGTCTGCCATGGTACTTCGTGAGGGCGTTTTCAGTCTCTTCATATTGCTGAAACTACGCTCAGCAGTGCAAGCAATCTCGTTCCCAGAGTCTCCGTTCCCCTTGACCAGCGGTTGGAAAACGAGAGCTCTGGGAGCAACCATTTTGAAACAACCGAATTCTGCCCATCCAGTTTCACTGCGCAGTCTGCATCTATGGCGCACGCCTGAAATGGTTGCTTCCAGAGCTCTCGTTTTCCGACCGCTGGTCAAGGAGAACGGAGACTCTGGGAACGAGATTGCAGTGCAATTTGACCCAGGATACGTCAACAATGTTATCACAGCAACATGAACTCCGAGATAGAATTTAGGGTTACCATGATCAAGAGTCTCAACCAAAGTCTTTGGCTTCACATTACCATCTATTCCACTCCACTTTTGCCTCCATCTTTTGACCTCGGATTTGAATTCGCCCTTAGAGATGTCCATGTCACTCCCGAAGTAGCTGTAGATATCATTAACGGCTCTTTCTGTTAGCTCAGTGAGCTTCGCTGGAATATAGAATTAAAGCTAAAAGGGTGTTTGCTTCCTAAAAAAACTAGAGAGTTAACAAGTCTAGGAAGCCAAATAACGTTTCTTGTCGTTTATGGATTAATTAAAAGGTACTGGAAAAACAAACACACAGGCCAGTATAATCCGAAATTTATAAATCGGTCCTATTTTATGGTAACTTTGACAAATGCTACAAGGGAATAATTTTTTTTCCAGATTTCAGCTGTACGCACGAGCATACGTGCGTATATGGACGTTACGCCCCTGTTATTATCACTGTAACTAACCCTGACTCTCCTGAGTGGACGATTGTCCTTGGCTCTGCAGTTTGAAGGTAGAGTAAGGTTGAATTCTAGCCTAAAGTTTAAACCGTCACCCTTGTCACAAAGAGTTCGGGCTCATGAGATGTGAGCCACGAGGCTTCTCATAATTAAGGTCTCACACGGTTGCCAGTTGTTTCGTAGTCGTTTATACTCAGGCTTCACAATTTTCAGTTGTCATTTGAGAACAGTTCCAAAAAGTTATCTATTTGTAACAAAGTAAAATGAATTTTCCCATGGACGATTTCTCGTCCTACAAGCCTTGGCCTTTCTAATTCAGTGTTAGATCAGACCTGTTTAGCCGGCATATGTGACCTACTAATTTTGGGAGAAAACTCAGTAAATATCAACCTAAAACCATCTGGACTGATCCACTAAAGATAGCCGGCCTCAATACTCCTGTGGCTTGCGGCTAAACCTATTTGTTTAGAACTCATTAAGGAATACTGAGTGATCACCATGCCAACCACTGATATATCTTAAGACCGATAGCCGTGAGTCCGGGTGCAGGTCAGTTGACTCTGTACAATAGAATATAACCAGTCTTCAATTGTGCTCGTAAAAGTCAGTTTCATTTGGGAGCAGTACGGTGCAAGACGTGAATGATTTCGGCTTCTGGACCATTGCTTGTTTTTCCTTTTATTTCAGTGAATAGTATTTGTACAATTCACTTGCAAATAACTATGACAGTAGCAATATTGATTCGTGTAACAGATCCAAACTAAAATACTATAGTATATGCAAGGAAAAAGCCATTCTTGCCAAACCGCAAAATGTTAACAGTTAACTTTTTTCGGTTTGATACTGACTCAGATATACTGACAGCGCAGTCTATTGCCAGTAGAGTACCATTTTAAGATTATCTGCTAGAAGCAATTGGTTTTATTGTGCCATTTGTCACTCTTTTTATTATTGCTATATTTAATAACACTGTCTGCACTCCGGGTGATGGTACATAATATCCCAGCCGTATCCTGATCGAGTTCATCTTGTTAGTATTAGCAGAATATTTGAAGCCCTGTTTCGAGGAACTGATTGTCTTTGATGAGACAGAAAATTCCAGCAGGTCAGATTGATGTACTGCTAAGTAAAACACCATACTGATGTAGTTATCTGTGTTTAAAACTTCTTGAAAACCAGTCTGCTGAAGGTTCATTAGTGACCTCTGCATTCCGGTATTACATGCCAACTTGAAGGGAAAATGGCACTTAAAAATTAGCCATATGCAGACCAGAAGTGCCACTAATGAATAAATCCCTCGCGAATCTTAATTATTTGACGCCTCAGAGCCAACTTGTAAATATAATTTTCTTACAGATCTAATAACCTGTCGGACTGCCAGTCAAACTGTGGTCCGTATAAACTAAGAAGATGGCGCAATGTTTGGTGAAGTATATTAGCTCGGACAGTTCAGTGTAAAAACGCTTCGCAACATTAAATACTTCGTCGTTATTGAGTGAAGGACTTAGGATAACTGAATCACTCGAAAAAGCGGAAACGCGTTAGTTTTTAAAGTGTTTCAATCTCTCCACATTTTTTTACAATGGCTCTTCAAGAGGTCAGCTGGCTTATACAGCAAGAAGAAATTAAATGGTTCTGGTCTTCAATAGCTCTCAAGATCCAAAATTGAGGGAGTTATTTTAAGGGATAAGGCATTTAAATTTAGCAAGAAATGGACACATTTACAAGGTACTTGTTGACCGGAAGACATTTAATTCTGTCCCTTCATTCAGTTTGCATTCCATAGTCGCTGAAGATAAGATCACCGCCAGACTGTAAAATCGATAAAAAAAAAAAAAGTTTGGTCCGGCCTTACCTAACGATTGAGAGCTTTATTATTTACCCTTAGTAATCCACAGAGCTTTTCATTCCGTGCTTGTATGTTTGGACACGGGAGATTAGCTTAGTTTGCCGAGAAGTTTCTTGTTTAGCGGCGGTTTACACGTGCATTTTGTGCTGTCGTGTTAGGATCCTTTGAATCTCTGTGATATTTGATGCATGCCAATTGTAGTTATTTTGACAGGCCATCTATTCTCCATTTCCGGTATCTAGGAACATTCTCTTGTACCTCATAAAAAAACACTCTAACCGATGGCGTCTAAACGTGAAACGTGGTAAATAGACGTATTCAAGAACGTTTTATTACACGTTCAGCCACCGGCAAAAGCGCTATTCGTATTCGGCTGTACTAAAGATATTATCATTGTTTGTCTTCTATTGAAAACTGGTTCATTATTGAGAGGCCTTGGATTCTTGGCTTACAGATAAGAGACCACAAGCGTCTCTCAGCTTCCTTCGTTCTCTTTACACTAGGAACGAAAACTGATTCCGACAGGAAGAGCGGAGGAAATTAACCGATCGTGTGTTGGCGCGAACTTTTTTGCCCTTCCACGCGCAAATGAAGGGAACGTGGTAAAAGTCGCTCTTTCGCTTCAAGTGATCAACGTGAAGAGAAGGTCCCAAGAGACTAGCCTGCCCTCTTTGTTCGGGAATATTGTTGATGATCGGATAATTTTTATGTTGACCGCCCACCGCTCACAACAAATCTGCCCTGAGGCTCTTTGCTCTGTTTGTACGTGTGGTCTGATTGATCCAGACGAAACTCTTGTGTCGAAAGGCAAGGCACGTTCGTCGACTCTCTGGCCTTTGTTTTGAGGCTCTCGCCGGAGAGGTTTTGAAGAATCTTGACTGAAGTCGAAGTGTTGACAGAAATTTGCCACATCACTCTTCATTAACACTATTATCTAGCCGAAATCAAGCATAGAGCGTAAAGTTCTGTTGGGCTTCGTGCGTGGTTTCGCATAACCGGTCGAGTCTATTACCACTGTAGGATTTAGGGAGCCCAAAGAGTTCACATCTTCTGCCGACCTCAGCCTGCGAGATGTACCAAACAGTCAAGTTAAGAGAGCTCAATCCTTTCATTATTTGCGGCATTTGCAATGGGTATCTAATCGACGCTACAACCATCACGGAGTGTCTGCACACGTGTGAGTATATTTTCAAGTTTGTGATTTTCCTGCTCTTTCCCCGAGGTCAAATCGGACCTTGTCTCTCGGCTTTTATGTTTACTCCATTCTTATTGTTTAAACTTCAATTGGATGTTACAATTTTGGGAATCGAGGCGGAGAGTTTAAGGCAAAAGATCGGTCGTGATCCGTTGTAAAGCTTGTAAAGTCATGTTTAGGGTTTAAATGCTTTTGATCTCTACGCAAAAGCCTTTGAAGTTAATATATCCACCTTCAAATATAGCGAGGAAAAGTTTGCTTCACGAATGACCGGTAAAATAGTCGCTGCGCTCTTACGACAGCGATCCAACGGAGACTTGAGCTCGTATATCACAGCCTCGCATTTCTCAACGGCTGCGCTCGAAAGATTTCTATTATGCGGGGACTATTATTTCACTTTTCTTCGTTTGGACAGTGAATTTAGCATTTCTCTTATTTAATTTATTGTAAAATCGTAGCGGCGGTAGAAAATCTCCTTGCTCGTGTGCCAAGCTATCTCTCCTTCACGTTCACGACTGACTAGCATTGTACTAAAGGACTGTGCCCGTGCCTGATTCTACGCACGGCGGCGTTCACAGCTGCCTTAAGAACCTTCCAGCTCAAATGGCGTGAATCACGCGTCAGCCGGTGTGCTGTCTTCAGAGCAGATGCTTGTAGGCATTCTAATTTGCGTTATTGGGGCCAAGTAATATAAATTTTTTAGTCTTATTCGAGTTCGATGCCAAGTACGTGTCTCCCAGCGAGGCGTTGGCAAGGCTATAAGATACCTTCTCCAGAATTTAAGCATTTGCTAGTTGTGCCATATAGTAGATATTCCACAGGGCACAATGGTTGTCTAAAGCTTCATCTTGTATGCTCAGGATGCGGTAAGATAAACAACACCTCTTTATTGAAATCGTGTTTACCGCGACCACTTTGACGAGGGACTTAAAAAACACACCCTTGGGACGGCAGCGACAAGCTTGTAGTTGACCGATATCAGTTGAAAAACAGCTCGTAAAGCTGTTTTATTTATGTGTTGGTGAAGTTGTGTTTATTGGGCATGTTTTGCTTTCGTCCTCAGTTTGTAGAAGCTGCATCGTGAAACATTTACAAGAAGACAACTTTTGTCCAACGTGCAAAATTGTGATCCATCAAAGCTACCCCATGAACTACATTAGGTAAGGAAGATTGTATATTGTGCTAAAAACCCCGAGAATAATAAAAGCAGATCGTGACTCTACACATGGAGTGGGATCAATCCATTTACAATGACATGCCACATCCATAGTGGAAACAGAAATAGGGCTTTCTTGAGCTGCTCTGGTCTCACTCAAGCTCTTCAACGATATTATCTTTGTCCGTATATTCGTCACGTTTACCTGGGTAGCTTACAGTAGAAGCACTATTCAAGTTGACGTGTCTGGTATATGAAACCTTGAACCAGGCTGTTATTTATTTTCGTGATCTAGCTGTTTTGTTATTCGGTAATTGCAAATGAATTTGAAAGTAATTTGGTATGGAAATTGTCTCTGATGGCCTATTAATGAAATTGCCTTCTTGTACCTCGTTTACTCTTCACCGTGCCTCCGTATTAGGGACATTTTCAACTCTGCACTTACTCGATCGTATTCCCCTCTTTCTAGCACAAGAATAATGAGTTTCGAAAAATACTTTGCAACCATTACACAAGTGTCACGCTTGAGCTAACCACTGTACGTTTACTGATAACTCAGTTTAAATTTACCCCTTTGACACTGAAATTAAACAACTTGCCCGTCTCTCAGAATTAGCATGTTTTGCATTTCACAGTAAAATATTTAATTTGTCTACGAGGTTAATTTTGCATATATCCTTCAGTTTAAATCGGCCTTGATAGACGATGAACGAATAAGCTAGTACTGAAATATTAGCCTCAACTTTTTTTTTATCTAACATGGAGTTAAAAGTTGTGCCTTTGAAGTTCCGGCTCACTTGTTGTCATATTGAAGCCAAAAGAAAGCTAGTGGTACGAAATATTAAAAGCTCTCTTGTAACAAAAGGGCGTGTAATTAAAAATTGAATTTTGTGAATTACTCAAGTAACAATATTCTCAGCCAAAGAATTTTTCATGTTTATACTTGAGGATTCTTTCTGAGAGATCCGTCTTCCATTTTGCTGATGCTAGTTGATAACATGGCTTGATATTGTCTTGCAGCCCTGATCGCACTATGCAGGAAATTGTATACAAGCTTGTGCCGGACCTTCAAGAGCGTAAGTGTCCATATATGTGGTTCCAGCGACATATTTGTATATATCTGTATGAGCCGATGAAAGAGTTGAGAGAAAATGCGTGAGAAAATTGGAGGCACTTTAAAACTGAAGATGTTCAGTTTTAAGACACCCTGTTACCAAAAGTGTTTTCCTTTTATATTGCACATGTACTACAGCCAAGAGAAATAGAAATTAATGGTAGTTCCTTCGAAAGCAATATCTTTCAGTTTTCTTTCAATGCATTTGCTTGACTTTCACTATACATACTTGAACTAGGAATGTTACTCTAGAAACACTTCATTTCTAAATAGAGTTGTTATTGTTTTCAAATGACTCCTTGCTCCACGACACACCACTCAGATCATTCCACGACCTTTAACCAAGCAATGACGACGCAATTTCTATTCTACACCAGCACTATTTAAACTTCAAGGGTTAGTTTACAACTTCAGTCAAGGGAAAAGGCAGCTTTTTGTGATGATTAAGACTCGAGTGGCTTCAGTTCCAGAATTTACCTTTAGAAAAGTAAATATTTTGATTATTGCCCCGGGCAAAAGTCGTTATCAAACCGCTGCCGTTGATTAATGAAAGATTATTTCACAACGAAAGTCTGTTTCTGTGTCGCTTGTCTTTTAGCCCGTAGTCATGCATTTCAAAACAAGTAACCACAACTTTGAATTATGATTGATGAGCAAACTTCAATTGTTTTCGAAAAAGCAATATAAATCGTCCTCACGTGGTTGCGGTTTTTAAGATCTTTTCTTGTGGGCCTTCCGTTTTTCCAGACGTTTTATAATTCCATTTACACGTGCTCTTGAAGTGATGATGTGATAATTCTGACACAAAACAGCTCTAAAAAGAACATGGTGTGATTACGTAATTTACAAATCGAACTGGCTACCGTACCTCAATTTGTATTCACCACTCTCGCTGTTAGAAATTCTGCGCCTTGAATTTGTGGATCGCTTGGTATGGCACTTGTTTCTAGCGAGTGACTAAGTAGAATTTATTTTAGGGATTATCCTTGAGATTTAGATTTTAATCTACAGATACTTAAGTTACCAAAATAACAGCAAAATACCTGTTCAAATTTCCTATCGAAAATAAAATAACTAAAGAAAACTATGAAAGTCATCTATTTCTTCGTCGAATGTCAGTCACATCGAAGAGGAACAAAATGATCGGATTACATGACTCGATAGAGAACATCACAAAGATCGACAGGTATCTTTAATCACAAAGAAAAGATTTGTAATTACATCGTTTCTGTTCCACAAAAAGTCTTAAAATAAAGCGTCACTTGGCCTGACAAATTCCAGCTACCATTATATTTTACATCGATAGAAACGAAGCGTTACTAAACTAGTGCACTGAAGCCATGAAAAGGAGTTACCATGTCATGAGTTACATACGCACAACGTTTTGATCTAAAATTGAAAAGTTGAGCAGCCTTTTTCAAATTCTGTTGTTGTGTCTCAGAAAACTCTCTTAAAGCTAATTATAATTTGCTTAACTTTCAATACAGTGTAATACACTCGATATCTTTATCTTGGTTCTCTGGGCACATTTCGGGAATGAACTAGTCATAACTTACCACCGTTTTACAAAAAAATTGCAGCAATATGGTCGTGATAGTGGTCCCTTGTAATCGAAGTGCATCTTGATAACTATTTCACGGGGTAGTATTTGTCGTCTGGTCCTTCTGGTTAGCTACCAACAAGAAGAGATTTTCAGTGCCCCTGGTCTATAGACCTTTTTAATCTAAACGCAAAAGCAAACAACACTAGGCTGTTCTTGTCCCAGTTTTCCTTTTCCCCCACAAACTGAAGCCCAGCGACCTGCCTGTTGAAGATTCTCAAGGAGTCCATTCATATCATGAACATGTTGCTGATACCAATAAATAATAAATAAATAGATACCTTAACTGACCATTTCCCCAGTGGAGTTTTTCATGGCCAATGGAAACAAACAATGAAACAAATCATGTAAATCAGTGAACATAACATGGTTAAATATCCCAACTGGTATGAGGCCGACCAGCTAGCTATTTACAAACGTGGCTGAGGGCCGGACTACTGAAGACATCACCAGCTAGTGGTCAGAACGGGGCGCATTTAAAACCCGAAATGGCGAAATGGAACTACGAGGTTAGCCTAAATATCACTGTCTCGACAGTGGTTAGCTCTCAATATTGTAACGGTAACCCTTACAGACGCCCTTATACCACATTGACTCTTACTCGTAGTACCATTTTGCCATTTCTTGTTTTAAACACGCCCGTCGGAACGGGAATTGACCCCGCCACCGGTGGATTTCAAGGTCGGCGCCCTAACTACTCGGGCACGCTTCCTCCACGGTATCGTCTTAGACTGTATCGGCATGTATCGGTGTAGGGAAACGTTCAGCCCATGCCATATATACCTTTACCCAATGTTTTTCACCTCAGCAATTTGTTTCAATAACATCGTGTGTAACAAAAATGGTCAATATAAATAGGACTGGCTGTTTAAGTTGTTTTCGAATTTCGTGAACAGTATCCTGTGAGCAGGCTCCGGCTGGAAGGGTCGCCTCCCCTTCTCTCTCTTTTGTCCTCTTTCTTCCCCTCTTTCTCTTTGCCCCATCCTCGACTAGAGAACCTGTTCACTGGCTACGTAAGCAGCTAATGCTTCACTGTCATTTAGTGAAACAAGCATCTCTTTGCTGACTTCTGTTATAATTTTTTCCTGTAGGGGAGCTTCAGAGACAAAAAGAATTTGAAGTAGCCATGTTTATGTATCGCACGGGGGAACAACAGAATGCTTACAACGCCATGAACTCAATAAAAACACATGGTTAGTTGGTCTATGTTAACGGTGTAATTGTGATAATGGTGTTTATGTTTTCAAGATGTTTGCATTCCCTGCATTCTGAACATTAGGAAAAAGAAACGAAAGTTAAAGTTCTGGCGTGCTTTTATCTACATGTCGACCGGATTTCAGTCGTTTCAGTTCTACTTGCATAGATGCATAGAAGCTTAAAACCTTAATCGTAACTGAAACTGCTGTTTTTGGACGTGTCGTTGTTCCCCTTCCCTCCCTACTTCAATGTTGATATGATCCCTCAAAAAACCCTTTATTTTTCGTACTGTTTCTCTAAGAATTACAACGAGCAAAGGAGAGCTGAAAGATGTTTCTGTTGCTTGACTAGAATTTTACTTTTCGATAGACCGGAGAATTAAATTCGTACTTAATAAATCGTCATTGTTTAATATTATTTTTGATAGCTGATAATCCGTCTCCGTCGTCTTCATGTACATCAAACGAGAAAGAAGAAGTTCAAGATTATCACCGAGGTGATGAACAAGTCGCCATATGTATGGAATGTTACAGGTAGAAATGTGTTTTGTAACCCTTAAAATGTACTTTAAAATTGTAATTAATATGGACGAATTACCAAGGATTGTCCTCAAATGTTGAAATTAAGGCGTGGGCTTTTGGCTTTTTGGGTTTGTTGCATTTGGATAAGAGTGGCTAACTGAGGAATGATAATCAAAAGCGTTGGAAACAACTTTAATAAAACACAAAACGAGCTCTACAGCACGACCTTCTACTAGTCCAGGCTAAGCATGTTTGAGGTTGAAATACGGCCTTTTGATTTCTATGTGACAAGATCAAAGGTTGGCAAGCACCTCTTTCCTCTATTTTCCTGTCTTTTAATTCACTCTCCTTGTGTGTTGCATGCTCAAGACAGAAGGAGGCTGGTGGAAACGGCGTGTCATACGATTACAAACACTTAGCACACTTAACACTGATATTCCCAAAGCAAAAAGGCAATGACACGTAATTTTCTGCTTTTCTCCACAGAGCAAACGGGAAATATTCACTTAAGGTATTTTAGTTTCATAGTTATCCTTTATGTTTGCAAGTCTTAATTATTCGAAATAAGTATAGACCCTCAGTAACAGTAAAGTTGAATGATCGAATAAATAATTAGAACGACAAGGCGAGAGTGGGTCTTAGACTCTGACTTGGGAAGAGTCGGTTGCGCGCAATGTTTCAACCTTTCCCAGTCCATCTGTAGACGAAACATAACGATGCTGAACTCGTGCGCGCGCGGACTCGTTGCAATGGTCACTCCGTCTTTAGATTAGTCTACGACCACGAGATTGAGTACGAGTACGATTTTCGATGTTCAGACCGGTGACGTTTCCAGAGCCCTCGCTCTTCATGTTGGTTTAGGAAGAGAGGGTAGCTCATTAAATGGTATGTGACGTGATAATGTGGAGCCTGCAAACTAGAATTGAAAAGTCGTTCCCGTAGTTAATCTCGTGCTCGCACTCAAATCTAAACTCCCTTATTAGCTAAGACACAAGGATGGTATCTTGCGAGCAGGCTGTTCAATTAGTCACACGCGCGGGCGAAGAGCCAGGCGTCGAGCTAGGCGATCAGGCGGGGAGCACTTTTCTCGAGGCTTCGTTGCTCGCGCTTTTGCTCCCCAAACTTGAGCCTGCTCGTAAGCCAGAAGAATGCGAAAGAAGTCACGGGATGGCCGTGATTTTAATGGGTTTTCGAGGGAGGTCGGCTCCTTTTCAATTTCTACAACGTAACTGTAGACGGGTTTATACAGGAAGCCTACATACCTGTAGCCTGCGAACGCAGACGTATTTCCGGCTGTCACTTGGTTCCGCCGAAAATTAACGTCTGCGAACCCGAGCCAGAAAACGATTTCTGTGACGTAGGAATTCTAAGCCAATCACAGTTTAGCTCAAATAACCCCAGAACTACTGCGCGAGGTATTCGCTGCGAGGAGCACTCGAG
>Ga0126338_10003401_pt1 | contig 11147 bp, 5 predicted proteins | sample OrbCmetagenome_2_FD_92529 | JGI IMG/M metagenome (GOLD analysis project Ga0126338, IMG submission 92529) | Coral microbial communities from Petempiche,Puerto Morelos, Mexico - Orbicella C C metagenome | ecosystem: Host-associated > Invertebrates > Cnidaria > Coral | place: Petempiche,Puerto...
ATTCGGCTCGGGAGAATTGTAATTGCGTTAAAATAAGACCCTTGAATTTATTTAAGAAAAGTACAGAGAAATTGCAAATTAATCACAGCTTAGTACATAGGTTTCTTAAAAGGCGTGAGGCGACTTTGTGGAGCCGAACAGCCAAGATAAGGTAGGATATTAAGACGCCGTGTTTACAACATTTAACGAGATTTAAGTAGATTTTGCTTGACCAATATAGTTCAAGGCTTTTACCGGATGTCCATTCCTCTTTGGTGGAAATTTGCCGTGTCATATCTCGTCTTTAATGGAAAATTAAATTTCTTTATATTGCTGTTTCTTCATAACTGATTTAGACATGGATAAAACAATTCATTGTGTCAGCGACTTAAGAACTTAACTGTAAACATGTCATAATTAATGTGGCTTCAAAAGAATAGAGCAGACAATTTGACTCCGAGTCATTCTGCCTCGAGGAAACAACATTAAAATGAATGAAGCTTAGCGAAAGAGTAGGTTTATTTGATTCGATGAAGTTCACACATTTCAGTCGGTAGCGGAACAATTCACAAAAACTTTTGATTCTTGATAGCAGCGACAGATGTGTATCTTCGTGTTCCCAAATTCACTTACTGCGTTTTCCATTCCCCAGTGCTTTCATCATATATTTCCATACAGTTTCCTTTGAAAGGCTTTTTTCAGGCGTGATTTGAGTGGCAGGAAATGGTACTTGAGCATTTTGCTCCTCGTAAGTAACTGTAAACTAATCCCTCTTCATTTGGTTTCCCTTCATTGAAAAGTAAAAGATCGACACGAGATTACATTTGGTCAGCTTGAAATCAGCTTTTATTTGGTGCGCACTTGTCCTTTCTTATAAGGTGTTTGCTATTTATTTTAGCTGATCACGTTTGCCTCTCAAACGCGAAAAAATCAGATGGCAAAATGGCGAAGATTTAATTTCTAAAGGTAGGTGTTTGTAAAAATCCGGTGATTACGAAACGCAAAGCGCTTTTACTCTTAGCTTGTTGGCATTAGTCAAGACTGACCATCCATCGATTTTTCCAAGTCAAAAACAGCTTTCAAAACGACATAGCCGGGAAATGTCTACTAAAAAACGCCCTTCAAATATCATTATGATTTTTTGGAATTTCTAACATCGTTGACAAAAAGAGATTACTGGATAGCCATTTATGTTACATAAACCTTTTTCCTCATAATTAATCTTTTTCCTGTTGCTTTTTGAAGACTAGAGAGGAAATTAAATCGGCAGCAAATCAAAAGCAAGACGTTCTCTATTTAACTTGGCAATTCCGAGAGACATATTATGCACATCTGAGAAATATTAGTTAAATCTGTTTGCGTGCCGCGAGGATTTATATATCCGATAGTTAAGGCAGAGCCAGCCGACTTCGTCATCAAATATATAATGAGTTTCTTTCGGTACAGGTCTTAATGTGTTTTCCAGTTGTGATAGGATAAAATCCCACATCATTGTGGAAGATTAGATGGGCTGGTTGTCTGGAAGGGTTAGTATAAACTGCCGTCCTGCAACCGTTCAATCACAACAATTCAGTTACTCAGTGGAGTTTAGGCAGGAGAGCTGAAGACGACTGAAGATTTCATCGTCCTTTTAGAGCAGGGTAACGCTTTCTACCGAGGTAAATGTGATTAAGTTTTGGTGTATTAAGCCATGCTACTTCAGTTAGACATGATACTCGGTAGCTTTGGGAAGCTTACTGCAACAAAGGAAACTATTTTATTGTGTACAATTTGGCTGATAAGTATTATTCGTGTTATAAACTAATGATTCATGTTAAATTACAGGGGCTTTGCTGAAAAGCTTTCTCTTGAATCAATTCCATTCTTCTCTGAACCCTCGTGACTTATAACCTCCAAAAAAGATGGAACCATTCACGAAATACCTTCTCGCTAACGTTTTTTACGTGTTTGCTCAAACTAACCGACAAATTGCCCTCGAGTTTTCACAACCTCGACTTATAGCAGAAATATTGTTGCAGTCGAAATCATTATTAAAACCATCGTGGTGTTATAATGAGAATCTTTGTTTCATTTGAGTTTGAATCATTTCCAGCAAGATCGCGTTACAGTTAACCTCGCATATGCTAAATATGCTCATCTTGCTTTTAAATTCATAAACACATGAGCTTGAATTGACAGATTTTCCATAATTGTTAGATTAGAACTAAAAATAGCCGTAACTTGAAGACAAAATTTTTCAGGCAGCGTGCAAAGGTCTCGGGGGCGCTCTTTTGCCTCCATAATATGGAAACAGTATTCTCTGTAAAGGTCTCTACAATCCTTCTTGACCAAGAAGCAGATTTTCAGATTTCGAAAGAGGAAAGGGTCAGCGACACCACATTTCTACCACCGGGCAGTCACATAATCAGCGAAAAGCCTGAAATTTGCATATCGTTTTGATTAATTTTTCGTGTTTTCGATCTTATGACCTTAAATCTTTCACGCGGCGTTTATAAAGCTGCTCGTTTAAAGAACAAATTGCCCCTTGTGATATCTCTGACAAACACGTCCTAAAACTGAAATATTATCTTTTTGTTGATAGGTTGACTCTTGCCCTTTTCCGTAAATTTAGCCAAGGATGCATTTTCTCTGAAAACACAAGCAAATAAACTTTGTATTTAACTTGTACGCCTAAGGTAAACTTTGGCTAACGCGATTGGAAAACCACTTTCTGGTTGGCCACTCTTAGCAAACAAAGCAAATTGTCTCAAGCTCTTAGCCATGCTAGGAATCTTGAGTTGGGAAGGTTAATGTCAAGATTCGAGAGTTACTGCGGCGTTCCTTGAATAGTACAGTGCTTGCTGGATTATGGCATGACAAGCAATTATAATCTTTTGAAGAATTACTTATATGTCTAGTGGGATTATTTCAGGAACAATGTTAAGAAGCAAAAACATCAGAAAGTGGAATTTGTTACATGATAATACTTTTTCCGAGGTATTTAGATGAAAACTGGAGCTATTTTTCAACGACAACAGGAATTTCTATCATGTTTTCCCTCACTTCACTGCGTACCATCAGCTGGAAAAAAGTGTAAATGTTTTCACTTGACTAAAAAAATTCTCAAACAATCTTCCCCTAACCACTAAAAGAAAGTCAGTAGTCGGTAAATGACGGTTAAATTTCAACTACACTAAGAACTACAGCCTAAAACTGACCTTGCAGGAATTAACTAATAGGACATCAAGTAAGGAAGCATCAAATATCTATGGTATAAGATCAATGAATTAGATAAACATTCCTGAAGAACGAGTGAAAATCATACCATTTTAGAGAGTGGAATGTGTCGTGCTCTGGGAAATTGAAAAGATTTTTGACAAGTAAAGCGTCCTCAAGAGTACAAACACGTGCTAAAGACAAAATCTGGACATTGGACATTGATACATAATATTTACTTTCTCGAGGGGCTGACATGTGAATTCCTCTCCCTAATAAAAGAAAATCATTAAACGGAGATCAAAAAAATTCACCACATGCCATGTTTTCCTTAACTTGTTTGCTTCATCTATGAGCGGATGTGGTTTGTATCGTGACCAAGGTAACCAAGTAATCCACACCATTAGTTATTCTGTAATTACTTTTAAATCATTCTTCTTTCCTTTGCATGATTGTCAACGGCAAATTTAGTTTTGAACAGGGTCGTGGAAACCTTTAAATATTATTTTGCTTCTTTTATTGACTCGTTGTTTACTACTTTCAAAAGAAAACACGTAAAAGTTTGAAACAACCGCCAGTTCACGATTGTTGCCATTCTACCTTTTGACATATTTTAACTTGTATTTGTAACAAAAACAAAGGCTAAAGAAACGTATCAAAAGGTACGCATCTCTGTGCCATAATCGAAGATCTTATATATCAATACCTTTTAAGGTTGTATCCGAACCGGTCAAAAAAGGTCCCGTATGAAAGTGAAGAGCTTTTCATAACCACAATGACCGGCCAGAACTTAAAACACCCAAAAAAAGTCATCCTTTGTAAACTTGTGGGATTTAACCATAATTATGAAAAACAACAATGCGGTTTAGTAGACAAGGATCGCGTTTCATAATAATTATTCGTTTATGAACAATGGAGTGGGAGCTGGGTGACACAAAAAAGTGACCTGGAGGGCATGCATTGAGACATGAACAGGCATCGCTTTGACACAAAAAGATCACTTCAAGAGATAATTAACTTAGTGGCGAGCCAATATAGCACAACTTCACTTCTTGACAAAGTGCATGCTTCATACTAATCTCTATGCGATTTTAAGAATCTTGCGAGCCTTGGCTACCAGCAGGAGACTTCAAATTGACCTCTTAGGATAAAAACGGTATTCTTGCTTTCTCTGAACAGAAGTAACAGTGCAGCCAAGAAGAAAGAGCATTTACTGAGCCTGAGAATTTGCTGTGAAACTCAAGCCTTGCATAGACATACTTGTAAACGCCATGAATGTAACGAGGTTTCACCTTGCCCTAATTTCCTTTTGGATGTTATTAGGTAGGTATTTATCGCTCTTTATTGAATTTCCAGTTTCAAGTTGACCAACTTTGAAGTTTATGTTTCATGGATCGTAGTAGAGCTGGCCAACAAAGTGCCTGCAGTTTTCTGCAGCTTGTTTGGGCTTTGATAAGAATCTAAACCCTCACTCCGTGTTTTATGTTCTAAATTTAGTGCTACCAACATGCAAAGCCGGTGAAGGAAGTTGTCTTCATATTGTGCAGTACATATATCACAGCCTTGGAATAAGAATTCGTGGTTCCGACACCCCAAACATTGTGGGAAGGTGGACTTCATCGAGGTAGGACTTTCGTCGATAATTTTAATTCAATGAAAGTGATTATTCCTGGGAAGGACTGCAGTGCGTGTTGTAATCCCAGGGATTAATAAACGTTTCAACAACATAATCCTCTGATAAGGGGCGGCAATATACTCAGCGAAACGTATTTAAGTTATCCGTAGCTTTCGCTTGTGGCAAACATTCGGAGTTAATTATTGTTTATTACCGAGGTGACTTAGAGCGTGAAGAAGGAGGAGATAAGGCAAATTAACTCGGCAGAGGTGCGTCGTGTTGACTGGTGGCGTTCATAATTGCTTGGATTTCTACAATTGGCTGGTCTCGTAAAAAAATTCCTGTCATTCTGACAGCGAAATATCTGAGCTTGTTAAAGACAAAAGACTGCAGCATTTCACCGCTTATTAACCGGGTGTCTTTCAACGTTACTTCCTTTGGGAGTTATCAAGTTAATTGATTAATATGTGTGTAAATGAACATCATCATTTATGAAGCAGTGACGGTTCCGCTAAACGCTCTTCACACTCCACGTTGTTTATTGGTGGCCAAATTGGCACTACACTTTCAAGCGCCACTACATGCTTTCTGTATTTGTCAGAATGTCCAATATATGTACTTTGGAATTCCAACAACGGAAGCTCTTTTAGTTGAAAGCTAGGGCGAGGTCCACTTGACGTTTATATTTTGCAGTGTACAAGTGACAGTGTAATGCTAATTTGGTTTTTCATACTTCAAGGATACGAGGGGTTATTTCCTTTCAAGGGAGATTCTGGCTCTATCAGCCATTGTTTCATCCTTTTCGTATCAAGTTTATTGTATGAACTGTCGTGTTTCATGATATAAATGTCAGCAAGGGCTTGCTTTGTTCCAAAAGCTAAGAAATCCAAAATAACACCAGATCAAAGGTCAAGAAAACTGTCATTTTACATTAGCTTAATGGACTGGTCTTTTTTGACTACGTTATCGCAAAGCGATTTTAGCCGAAGCAATATTAATGAGACAAGTAATAATTATTGAAAACAAGACGTCTCGCAATTTATTGTGTCTCTAAGAACATCATTACACGCACGAACAACTAACGCCATGGGTTAGTGCTTGGAAGAAAACATTCTTTCCTTTGTCGAGTGTCATTATGTAGAACGTAGATCGTGAATCTTCTCGCAGTTTTGTTACGTGATGTGGGAATTAAATAGCTCCAATAGGTATCATCGCTGTCCTCCAGCCATCGCTGCAGCTCACCTTACATTAAACAGGACCCATTTAGGCACGTGACACTCAGTGTTCCGCTTTGTCGTTCGAGCGGTTACTCCACTTTGTGTTGGCCAGGAGCCCGCATCTCACTTAAACCATTTTCGTGTGTAAAAAAGTTTTCAAGTACATCACGATCACGTAGTGAACTCATTATCTGTTCAAGAACATTGTGCCATTTACCGCAGACACTAAATTGCGGTTCAAAAATGCAAATGATATTGAGTTGTTTTGGGTTGTTTTTAAGTCCAATAAAAGCTCTTTATGGTAGCAAACGTCGCGTGAGGGCATTGTGGTGTTATTTTTTTTAAATAAGTATAAAAACGTTTTTTAAAAAATAATTGCCGCTGTTATTCCAGCTAAACTTTCAAGTAAACCTAAGGATATGTGCTTTCCTGAGACAATATTTAGAGACTCTAGATAACACAGCATACTTTCAGAAAGATAGCCGGAGAACTTTAATGTGCAAATTGTCTCTACTTAAGATAAGGTCTTTTACACTAAAGCTCTTAAGCGCCTTTTGGATATCAAAACCCAAAAACTTGATATCGGTATCCAGTAACCTATTTGTAGTCAGGGCCCTGAAAACGCCAGCCAAGCGTTGCACACTCTAACGAGCAAGAATCTTTGGCATTGAACTTTGCAAAACAAAAATATTGTTGGATTGAAGAAGGTAAAGGATTGAAAACATAACTCTCGCTTCATTGTATTTTCGGACTTGTGAAAAAAATGTTCTTCGCGAGATTTTCAACAGTTAAGGAAGGATGTCTTGTTTATTTAAATCAGTGAACAGGATGAGCTTCAGATTTAATTTAATCGTATTAATGCCAACCAGAGAAGGGAACTGTTCGTGACACACAATGGTTAAAATTTACCTGGTAGTGGTATTATTTGGAAAACGTCCCACACTGACTGAAAATCGGGTACTTTGGTGATTGTGATGTACCTCAGTAGATGAAGCAGTTTTCACCGAAAAAAATTGCATCCTGCTTTCGTCATCACAAATAACGTGCATTGACTTGTTTCCGAAAATCCTGCCTCAAAACCCGAAGTTGTTTGTTTCTCAGTTATAATCAGGACTCGTCGATGCCAAATAAAAGCACACTAAGAGAGGGCGTTATTTCTCGGATAATGTGAAAGAGTTTGATTTGGCAAAGATTTTATTTGCCACCTCTATGCAAGACTATTTTAGTCCTCTGCTAATCTTCCTCGTCGCTTAAAAGCCTAAAAGCTCCGGCTTAGTCAGTCTCGGTCGGTTTCAAATGGGTGTCGTATTTTCGATTTGAGACCAACGTATGTTTTGGTTTGGAATTTCCACATTGATCGTAATAAGCCGAACTAGGATCACGTACCTTTCCAAAAAGGTTCAGAGATTAAAACTGAGTTATACCTGCTAGGTCATGTTTGGTAACTGATAGCTTCGGGTATGGTACCTTTCTGTCAGACACTCGAGCCGCGATGTCTCTATAACCCAAACATTCTAAACTGGATGATTTAAAAGGCACTATACATATGCCCAATTTAGTAACAAAACAAATAGGAACACTTGAGACTGTTTTCTATGTTTTCGTTGTTTAGTGATCAACCTTTTTTTTTTTTAAATAGAAAAGGCCCATAATAATCGGCTTGCGGTTAATTATACAAATAAGTTCAAATAACTTCCAGAAAAAAATACAACTAGTGCACGGAATACAGCGGCATAGCGACACAACATGAAAACCAAGTCTTGACCACACTGATTCAGGTCACCTGCCACCATCCTCTCCTAACGCGCTGACTAAAAGTTGGGAGATGTCTTTGACTTTCTTGGAGAACAACGGAATCAAGGGTTGATCTTTCAGCTGTAAATAATCAGTTCATCAAATCAGAGGGCAAAATTACTGACTTCTGAACTGCCGAGACAGGAGGCATTTTTTTAATTAAACAACCAGTATATACAAGACTTATTACCCCTATGGCCACCTTTCAACCATGCAATTCAGGAAGGTAGAAGCTAATTTCTTACTTTGAGTTCGCCTGTTCTTGTTTTCAGTTGTGAGGTGCGGCCAGGTCCACAGTTTGTTACAAGGTACATCAAAGTTCTACGCAACGCGACGTGGGAAGGTTATTTCCATCGCTACAATGACTCGCAGTGCTCGGAGCCCAAGTTAAGTCTTTATATGAAAGGGTTTTACAAGATATCGAATGAACCTTTGGAAACCATCGAAGGCAGCAACAAGGCATTCTTTAACTTTACAAAGATAGAACTATACCCACATAATGGCCATGAACAGGAAACAGCAGTCAATGTATCAACTAGACATTGTCCAAATACGCTGCGTGTTGTGAGAAGTTTGCGCGCCGCTGACGTGTTTGAAGTCGACATCAGAGCGTTCAGGAAACGTGCTTGTCGGAATGCCTTTGGTTTCTTAGAATCGGAATTTGCAGCATTAAAGCTCGAAACTCGAAGAAAGAGGAGCTCCAAGTTCGACAAACTTTACTTTGGTGAGGTCCCTACTATACGAGTGACCCGGAAGTACAAGCCCAAGTCTTACCAGCTTCCTCTGCAACGGTATAACTCCAACTACAACTGTACTATCTGCAAGAAGATTCAATCAGGCACTGGTGCGCGGCCTCCAAAGATGCCTCAGAAACCACCCCGTCCCGTAGTACTGGACGGACAGTGGGCCAGTACCACCTGCGAAGCAAGCCCAGGAGGAAAGTTCTTAACGCGCCACTTTAAGTTCATCAAAGATTTATGGCAATGGGAATGTCATTACTACTTTTACTTAGATGCTGAATGCAAGAGCCTTGACTTTGAGCTGAACGGAAAAGGAACATTCATGGGTGGTATTCCTTCTAAACTCGTGGCTGGAGCCTATGACTATGTGTTTACCATGAACGAGGCAGCAATCACTCCATTTGACTCCATCACCACACGAATCTTAAACACTGCAGAACCTAATACATGTGGAAAAAGCGGGACTTGGAAAACACATGTCAGTCAAGATATCACAATAACCAAAGGCTGTGGACTGTATACCATCTCTCTTCCCCATACTGAATATGACCTACTCAAGATGGACACAAGCCAACAAGGCAACAAACTGCTTTACGTGGGACAGCGTGCCAGTGATGGAACAGATCCATCCTCTCCGACAAAAAGACCAACATCTTTTCAAGTGCCACTCGTAGAATGTTCGTCATTCAAGTTTAAATTTGTACCTCCGACAACTCGCCCGACAACTCGCACGACTACTAAGTTCCGCAACCCAGGTATAATCATTCCCATTGCAACGAAACCAACTGTTAGGCGAAAGGAGACTACCACCAGAAGGCGAACCGATCGAGAGACTCTTCATAAGACCACGCAAAAGATAAACGAGAATGATGACAACACCCAGAGGATAACAGGTGATGTTAGAGCTGCTTTTAGGAATACTGCGGCAAGTTGGTCATCGTGCAAACTCCTGCTGATACTGAGCATGCTCGCTATTTTATGGCGGAACTGAGCGAAGCCATTGTATCGTGTATGTGATCAAGTTTCATGTACGTTGAAACAAGTAGGTACTGAAGGTACAGCCATTTTCATAATCGTAAAAGGCACGCTTGTCCGCATAAATATAACGTAAATAACTGTTCGTGATGAACACTGATCCAAATGGCAGTTTATTTTAGTTTAAGTAATTTGATGGCGTTTTTGCATAGAGACACCAAATAATGCTGACTTGGAATTCTACTGCTTAACACACCACTAGAACGTGCACTGAAGCATTCAGTTGGCGCAGGAAAGATATTTTTGATTGCCTTCGAATGCAAAAGTAGGTGAAAGCCAAAAAATGTTTAAGAACATCGTTCTTTACAGCAGTTTCTTCAGCGAAACTGAACCATGTTTTTAAAAGTGAAACGACAATTAGTGTGATGGTGTATTTTTCGTAACGATCGGCTGATTTAATTTGCGAATGTAACTTGTGCGAGGTGAATATTCATTAACAGAGTAAATACATCAAAGAAGGAAAGGGAAGGCTGAGCAGAATTTCTCGAATTTCGTATTATCTTCGTGTGAGGTTGATCTGAGAGAATCTTAGAGATTTCTTAAAATCTTGAGAAAGTCGCCACCTCTAATTTAAATTAAGTTTACGTTCTGTAATTTGCCATGTTTACTATTCCTACAACGATTGTAGCAAGTGCATTCCAAGTGCGCTTTGTTCCCAATTGGAGTAAAAGTCAGGAAAATACCTACTTCAAGTAATTTAAAATTAAAAACTCCGTTAATGCTTAAAGCATAAAGGCCTACAAATAGAGCACTCTGTTCAATTAAATTGTTAACCAAGAGGGTGTAAATGTATTCCAAAAAGTAAAGTAGTATTTTTAACATTTTTTTGTTCTAGAGGCTTAAAATTTGTTATTTAATAATTCGTTGAACATTTTGCTGCATATTAAAAATACAATTGTAGTTCCTCGTGGTCGAAGAGACGGAATATCATTAGTGGGATGGATATTCAGTACTGTAAAAAGTTAAACAGAGAGCGTCAAAAAGATAATGAAAATTAGTTTTGTAACCCATGTATCATTGTAAAATGGAATAATTGACTGACAGTTTTGTAGATAGGATAAATTTTTAATAAAACATCTAGGAATGTTGGTAAAACACTATTCCTCGAGTCTTTTCTTTATACAGCTAATGCCTTCCATTCAGTCTTCGTATCTATCCGCTGTTTTAATTTTAAGTTTATAAAACTCCAATCGCCGTTGCAACATTACCGATCCAAGGAGGATTACCTGAATCCGTTTCTGCATCTCTCTCTCTGTCTCTTCGCTTCTTCCCTTCTGACACAACGTTTGCGCCCTCGTCAACTATCAGGCATAGAAATCGAGTTAGGATGCTTGGCTGAAGTTTATTTATGTGCGATCCTTTATTTTTACAAGTTTTAAGTTTTAAGCAATGATGATTTAATTATTTATTTCATTTATTTATTTTTCTAATACCTTTTACCACAGAATTCGCAAAACGCGTGCGAAATTCGCCAGTAACATATTTGCGGGCAACATTTCCGTGATATTTCATGAGTATTTCATTCTCTAATAAGGAAGGGAAAGTAGTTTAGAGGCAATAACAGGTATAAAA
>Ga0126338_10003402_pt1 | contig 11145 bp, 6 predicted proteins | sample OrbCmetagenome_2_FD_92529 | JGI IMG/M metagenome (GOLD analysis project Ga0126338, IMG submission 92529) | Coral microbial communities from Petempiche,Puerto Morelos, Mexico - Orbicella C C metagenome | ecosystem: Host-associated > Invertebrates > Cnidaria > Coral | place: Petempiche,Puerto...
AAAAAAAAAGGAGGAGGATGTGGGGGGGGGGTGGTAGGGGTGGGGGGGGGGGGGGGGGGGGGCGCTTATAACCAAAATTTGGTTATAAGCGCCCCCGTAACTTTTGGTTTACAGGTGGATTGGCCTATAACCAGGGAGGCTCGTAAACAGAGGGGCTAATAAGAGGCAGATTACGGTAGCTTCTGACTGGAAATTATCATTTCCTCAAGCCTTTGGAGACTTCTGCCCAGATGTAGTTCTACAGAAATTCAGCTAGTGTATTTGATAAGTTGTTCCTTGGTTACGAATTATTTGTATCCAAGCAATAACCAGTCATCAGTATGCAATAATTATTTCTCGGTTAAATGATTAAAGTCAGCTTAAAAGACAAAAGCTCGCACAACCAGTTTTTAAACTAAATTGACTTTTATTGCTTTATAATATTGTACATGTAACTGCATAATACATTTTTAAATATTTACAATGAAGCTCAAAAATTAACAACTGAAAGCTTTACATTTTCCTGAACATTTTTACAAAGCATCTGTGCATAGTCTTAATTTCTTGCAGTTAGCTAGACTGCAACTTCACTAGTTTGATCAAGATATATTGTAATCAGCTCAATTTGAGTATATGCCAACAGATTTTTCACTGTTGCAACATTTTCTATGAGTACAGATTTCGAATGAGAGCCTGAACAAAGTCTGTGGTACTTGTACTGCCACCCATGTCCATCGTTAAGAACTAAAGATCAAACAAAAAAATAACTTTCTAGTTAGTAATAGGTCGCATTTATCACTGATCCTATGAGACAGAGACTCCTTCCTCTTTCTGCTCGGTGAGAATGAGCACAAAGAGAGGGGAATATCTGTTTTGCAGGGTAACTAATCAGCAATTTTAATCATAAGTTCAGAACTATAAATTGCCATCAAAATTCTCTTTCACAAGAAATATACTAGTTAATAAATATAAACCCTCAGTTGAAAATTTTTGTAGAAAATTATTCAAGCACAAGTTCAATCATGAAAAATGCTGGAGTTTTGCTTTTCCATGTACTAAAAATGGAAAAATTGATATTCAGGGTGCTTACATACTGTCAGTTAAACTGCAGCAAAAAGTTTTGTGATGTTTGCTTTTTCATTCGATGCCAATGAAATGACAAATCATAAAGTAAGGTGGAAAGTAGTTGTAGTCAGCAGAGAGACAGACCTTTCCCTCAGATATTGTTTTCTCCAGAGCTTCTTTGATCATGTTAGCATAAAATCCAAGACTGAAAGAGAAGACATATTGTTAATAACAGAAAGTGAACTTCTACAAACAGAACCTTTCATTTTCATTTTCACAAGTTAAGAGTCTTTTTCAGACAAAATTTATTTTTACAAAACAACCATAAAACTAATTTTTACAATACTAAACTGTTAAAAGGGTAAAAAAAAAGTAAGAAAAACCCCTTGAAGCGTTTCCAACATTATGTCTTCGTATTAAGGACAAACAAGTATGTTTTATTAATAATACCTTTAAAAGATAATTTCCAACAAAAATAAAAATTGAAATTTAAAACATTACTTCATATGTTCCAACATGTCAACACCAGCTAGAATCATTGCAGTGGGGTTAGCAACATTTCTCCCAGCCATCTGAGCGTATGTATGGCGAGCTCCCTGTCATGAAGAAATGATAATACAGCATCGTCTAATATATTTATAATAAGTAATTAGACTATAAACTCGGGATTTCTATGAGGTGATAGTTGACCAGGAGACAGACCAAGTCAACTATCACGCATAGAAATCCAGGGCAAATAATGATTGTTTTACATCTAATAGTTGTTCAAAACTTTATATAAATCCTCTTCACAAATACCTCGAAAATGTAAAGTGGCCATCATTTTGTTAACAAGCACACACTGCTACACTACTCACTATCTATCACAGAATAGATAGTGAGTAGCATAGCCAATCAGAGAACAGCATTGGTGATTGAACACTAGTAGATTTAAACTAACATTGGTTAGAATAGTTGCAGTGCGACTGTCTTGCAATGACAACCACCATGACCTTTGGTTTGCTCACATATTGCTCTCATATTCTGACTATAATCACTAGTGATTCTGGACTTCAAGGAAAGAAGCTTGATGTTTTACCCAGATTTACAAAACTTACTGTATATTTGTTACCCACACATTAAAATTCAGGAATCAAATATCCTGAAGCCATTTAATATAAATCAAGGATTAAAAGTTATTCAAAGGTTTTTAGGCCTAAAAGGGATAACAAACAATAAATTTGAGACTTCATGTAACAATGAAACTGAGTGATTAGATATATTTTCAGCAAATCCAAGACTTCTTTTAATTAGCTTTGGAAAAGAAATCAAGACTCAGAGACAATGTTGGTAAACATTTGACACGACAAACCCTGAGATATTTGACTATAACTTTTGCAAGATGCATAATTTGAAAGACATTTTTCCACCTGTTCTTACACTTCAAGACTGGAGTGTGTTATTTTGTGCAAATTTTTAGTTTGTGGATTTTGCCTTCAGATAAGTGTCAGCATAAGATTAAGATCAGTAAGAGACAAACATTTACAATATTTTATGGAAATCACTATCTGTAGCTTCAAATAAAACTGTGCCTATCCTGGAATTAACTGTAAAAAGGTGTTTTGAACAACCAGGCCCAGATGTTTATTAAACAACATTCATCTGACAGTTAAGACAACAAATACTAACTGGCTCAAATATGGCAAAGTTGCTTCCGAGACTTTTTCCAGGCACAACACCAGCTCCACCAACTAAGGCTGCTCCAACATTGTCCACAATACTGCCATACAAGTTTGGTAGCACCATCACATCAAACTGGTGTGGTTTGGCAACAAGCTATCAATCATAGAGAGGCAACAACAAGTTAGGTTACTGCTTATGGATAGTATACTAGGCAAGGCAAAGCCTGCATTCAAGCTTAGTGACCCCTCTGCCATGTTTGAGGTAGTCAAACACAAGAAAAAAACACTTGGAAACTCTCAAACTGCCCAAACTTTCAATTAGGTTATACTTGACATGCTTTCTGGCCTTTTTTGTACAATTGGTGAGTCAATTCTTACTCTTTATGAATAAGCAGTCCTATGGCCTCTGTCATTTCAGGAGAAAAGCAGGACAAACAATTACTATAAACTAACCACATCACAGCAAAGGTAGCTACGTTCACTTGAGTGATACCCAAAGGTAAGACTTTGCTGACAAACTAAACAGCTCATTGGTATTACATGCAAAGGACATTGAATCTTTGTAACATGTAAGCCTTGTGACATGGCCACTTAATACCTGCATACAGGTGTTGTCCACTATCATTCCTTCAAACTTGATCTTTGGGTAGAGTTCAGAAACTTGTTCACAGGTTTTTAAAAACAGCCCATCACCTTGCTTCCTGTTGATGGAAAATATAATGATGGAATTAAATAATGTATTAATTAGATGAAAAATATACCAAACCTGTACAATATCCATATTATTTATGGGATGGTAAGCATCAAAGTGCACACAATCCATTTTGTTTTTATTTCTTTGTTGACCTATATTTTTTGTGAAGTATTTATACATGTAACAACCTACATGATGTTTGCCTTGTGAACAGCAGTGACTTTCTGTCTTTTGTGCTTGGTTGCATAATCAAATGCAAACTTGGCAATTCTCTCTGATTTCTTCTTGGTAATAACCTTAATCATTTCTACAACTCCTGGTACACTCTGTGGAAAAAGAACAACACACCCAATAAAACACTCATAGGTGAATATACTTCTGCCGAGTCAGTGTTTAATTTTGTTCAACCATATTATGCTTTGATGCCTGGCTGTAAGAAGAATATCGAGAGCCATACCTCATGCTCCAGACTGGTATATTCACCTTCTGTTTGTTCTCTGATGATTATCATATCTACATTGCTATGCCTAACAAACACAAAAAAAGGAACAAAATTTATAAAAGACCACAGGAAATAAATTATAACATAATCAAGACAATTGTTACCAGGAATATGTTTCTTACTGGATTTGGGGAAGGGAGTTATCTCTCAGACAAATGAGTCTCTGCAGAGTTTTTACTAGTTTTGATAGTTAAGGGTCCTTGGGACCCATTCCAAAGAGTTGGGGGTTCTTTTTGCTTGTTCTTTTTCCCTGTGTCCCAAGGACTCACTTTGCCAAAAACCTGTGCGTCCTTTTCATTTTTTGTGCTATAAGATGCACACCTGTGCCTTAATGGGAACTCTGATCTTTTGCTCTTATAAAAATTCTTTTCAACTGCCTGTTCATGCAATTTATTAAGTATGTAATATGTAATATTTTTAAATACAGTTATCAACGAAGTCAAATGTAAGAAGTTATAATTATAATAAGATATATGTCAAAAGTGAACATTCTGTTTTGTATTTATTTAAAATCTATCTGGCTTGCAGAAATACATTTACCAGTGTCCAAGAAGAAATACAGTGTAAATAAGAATGGCTCACATTTTTTGACATTTTCAAAGCCAACAAGCAAAAAGATGCCCTCCTGAAACTATTGGTGTGCCTGGTCTAATTGCAGAGAATTTTTTATCAATAGTTCACAAGACAAACTTTCCTCTTTCCCAAACATATGAGGTAGTCTTCAGGTAATTACTTACATATACTACAGTCATGTTGTTATTTATAATTTTTTTCTAGTTCCTAGGTCACAGACTGTTATCTATAAGTTCAAGGGTTTACCTGGTACTAAAACCTGGGAGGCTTTTGCAGTGAACAACATTTGCGAACAAGTCAAGTTCAGTTCTGTGAATGAAATGATCAAAGGATTCACGCAAATCAATTAAAAAAGTATATAAGGCTATCCAAAAGACAGTCATCTCTTGGTTGTCAATCAGTATCATTTAGAAGCACATGAATGTCCCAGACATTATTTTCAGTTTGTAAGGAAAGATTTCAAAGAAGCACAATCAACAAAATAAGTGCACAAACGCAAGTTCAGTATGGAAGGTGGGATGACCTAGACTTGTAGTGATCGGGGGGATTCAAGTTATGGCTGGAGTCATTGCAGTGTGTTTTTGTGCAAGATTCTTCGGGCTATGGTTTTTAGTGTCTCTCTCCACCCAGTTGTATAAATTTTACACCTGGGTGGAGGGAGGCACTGTGAAATTAAAGAATGTTGCACAAGAACACACCGCAATGATCACAGCCATAACTTGAATCCTGATTGCAATTATTGCCGGAGGGTATACTCTGTGATGGACTAGCATCCTCATCGATGACTGTGGATGAAATGCTTCTACATGTACATGTTGTCACTTGAGGTTACAGCTCCAGGGTCTCTAGGTCACTTTGACTCAATAAAGACACTACATTTTTACTATCAATTCAGCACTTACTTCATTTTTTGATTGAGAGACAAGTGATCTTGACTGGTGATGCTTGATGGTGTAGTCAATGCCCCTGGAGGAAATATGAAGTCATAGATTATCAACTCACATTAAATAACATTGTCAATATTTACGATCTTGATAGCCAAAACTATTAAGATGTGCTACAACTGATGTGATAACAGATTCAAGTAACTTGTATTCTTCTTTCTTTTTTTATGGTATGAATAAAATATGTTGTTGTTGTTGTTGTTGTTGCTGGCATGTTATTAAATACCGAAAGATGCACATAGTCTACAACACAAAATGAAAACTTATGATTTGTGATTCTTTAAAAAATAACACTTGTTAAGAATCATGAGTCACCACCTTTCATTACTAAATAATAATATAATTATCATGTGCTATTTTAACACATGGGAAAAGACCTCTGCAAGATTCAGAAAATGCAATGATTAATATGTCTTACCTTTCAACCCTACACCAGTTTTCTTCATTGATTGTACTACATCATCCAGGGTATATCTGCTGCCATAGCTCATATCACTAAAATTAACAAATACCATCAATAGTAATCAATACTATAAAGACAAGTATTGGTTCTCTAGCATATTGGAAAGCAGAATCGATATTGAATCAATATTTAATCACTATCTTACCTAATTGGAATTTCATCCCAGTCAACAGGTGCTCCAGCAGCACTAAACAGAAAGATGCAGAAGTAGTGTTAACATGGAGATGTAGTTTTTGTTTACCTCTAAGTGTGAAAAAACTCAGATATTGATAATAAATCTACACATAGATCTACAGTTCTGCCCAATGGCTTTAATTTGAATGATCATACAGCATTTAGCATTCTATAAACTATTTTGCACACCACTAAAAAAATAAAACGGTATCACCAAGTATTGCTCCAAACCTCTAAAAATGCTGCCAGAATGTGAATTTTAAGCATCTAGTTCATTCGATCTTTGTCATCTACTTTATACTAAACATGCTAGCAGCCAATTTAAGATACCTACAGCTTGCTATACAATACCTCAGTAATTCTCACTGCTATCTACATGTAAAAACTATGATTTTTAAAGAGAGTGCTACTAGGTTACATGTTTTTACATTTGAATGTAAATTTGATAAGCCCAAAGGAGGGTGTGGACAAAACATGGGGTAGGCCATGGCCTACCCTGTGGCCTAACCTATGGCCTACTGGTGGTCAGATTTTTAAAAACAGAAACAAAACATCAGTAAGAGTCGAACAAGGAAGGTGGGATAAAATCATATCCCTCAAATGGGGGTATACTAAAAAATCATTAACATGATTCTCAACATCAGAGGGAATGAAACAATGCAAACCTTACAGCACTCAACCTTGAAACATCCTATTTCTCATTGTCCTCGACGTCTAGCTTCCCCAGCCAAGAAATCAACCATAACGGCATGTTAAGAGGGAGTGGAAGGGCCTGGGGGGACTCCCGATTATAAAAAAGACGGGGGTGCTGGTCGGAAATTTTTGAAAGAACCCTAAGAGGTACCAAGATCCTGTTTTGCAGGTGTGGTTTGAATTTTTTTCCTCCCCTAAGGGAGACATTATCTCCTGTCATATTTTGCAAAAGCTCCCGCTGTGGACCTTTTTGAGGCTAAACACCCTAAGAGGAACCAAAACTGTGTTTTTAACCTCTAAAGATAGAGTTACTTAGTGACTTTTTAGTATACCCCTATTAGAGGGATACAAGAAACCACGAGGCATATAATTTTATGCCACCTTACTCATTCAACTCTGTTATGTTGTTAAAAATCTGACCACCGGTAGGCCATAGGGTAGGCCACAGGGTACGTGGTCTAGGCCATGGCCTACCCCACGTTTTGTCCACACCCCAAAGGATGAGTCTAGAATTAAAATGGTTGATTTCATGAGATTAACAGTTAAGAATTAAATTTACTGGTATACAATTGGTGTATTACATGTACCTGAAGACTCTTTTCACACTGTGGACAAGCTCAGGTCCAACTCCATCTCCTGGAATAAGTGTTACCAAGTATTTCCCTTTAGACTGTGCAAGTGCCTCACTCTTTGAGGCAATGCCAAATGATCTGGACGTCCCAAAGGTAGCTGGCAAAAGCTGATTCATGAAAAAAAAAAAAAAAGGAAAATTAATATTTGCAGCCAAGATTGATAGGGCTTCTGGTAAGGTAAAGCCTACATTGGGACAAGTGGTTCATACAGCTGGACCTGATTAACCAGTAACAGATTCACTGGTACCCATTTACTGGTACCGTATACATCTGGATGGAGACAGATACTGTGAAAGTAAAGTGTCTTGCCCAACAACACAATGTAGTGACCCCAGCCTGGACTGAAACCCAGAGTCAGGCCGCTCGATCCACAGTTCAGCACATTAGCCATTGGGGTACTACGCCTTGACTAATGTCTCTTGAATGAGTATAAAACAAGTTAGCCCTGAACATTATGGTGTAACACTGCAAGCAACAAAATTACAAAAGAATCCACCTCAGATTACACTCAAATCATGATCGACTTCAATACTGCAGTGCACAGTGCTGAAAATCATAAAAAATCATCCTCACAGCCTGTCAATTTGCCTGATGCCTGGCCCTTAATGATACCCCTAACTGTACATAAGTAATAAATATAATAACAATACTAATAACTTTATTAATGTGTCAGAAGGATAACCCTCAACTACTAGACGACACCTGCCTACAAATTAATAACCAAACCTAAAAATAATTTAAAAATTAGTATATTTACAAGTTGTATACAATCCTTGATCAAAAGAGATTGCAGCTTCCTAACAAGTTTTTGCACTACTTTTCTCATCTAAGGGAAGCTAGGGTTTTGCAGAAATTTTTACAATGAATTTCCACACAAACCCAATAATTAATCTCATACCATATTTGCACCGGTTCTAAAATGAAGAACTCCATTGTAAAATCGGTTGCTTTCTGTAATATGTACAATGGAGTTGCTCTCACAGTCAACAAAATTTTGTTTGTTGCTGTTGTCCATTTCAGTCATTCCAGTGTTTCCATACGTGATGAAATGAAGCTTTCTGGGTATGAATGTGGTTTTCATCTATACTAAATAAACCTAAGAAATCTAAAATAGTTATCAGAGCTGTAGATTACCTGAAAACTTCGCTTCAACAACGAAAACCGGCCGAGGGAAGACGAAACCTTAATGGCCGCCATTTTGTAAGTTCAGTGCCGTAGAATTCCAGCGTTTTTACATGACGATAATAACATCCGCTGGCAGAAATGCTTAGGTGTTCATTGTATTTTGCGCGGGAAAATATTCGCGGAAGATTCGCGGAACGTGTTTTCAAGATGGCGGCCATTCCCACCATAAAGAAGCTGGACGAAGCTGTTGTTAACCGCATTGCGGCTGGAGAAGTGATCCAAAGACCTGCAAATGCGCTTAAAGAAATGATAGAGAACTCGCTTGATGCAAAGGCTTCATCTATAACGGTGACAGTGAAATCTGGAGGCTTGAAACTTCTGCAGATACAAGACAACGGGTGCGGAATTAGAAAAGATGACATGGCCATTGTTTGCGAGCGTTTTACTACAAGCAAGCTCACGAAATTTGAAGATCTGAGCTCGATAGCAACTTATGGCTTCCGAGGAGAAGCCCTGGCAAGCATAAGTCACGTAGCTCATGTAGCGATCACTACAAGAACAGCAGAATCAAACTGTGCTTACAAAGCGTCCTTTTCTGATGGCAAACTTGTTCCACCTCGGTCCGGTTTATCTGCCGACCCTAAGCCTTGTGCTGGCAATAAAGGAACGCAGATAACCGTAGAAGACTTATTTTACAACGTTTCAACTAGAAGAAAAGCGCTAAAAAGCCCTGGCGAAGAGTTCGCGAAAATTGCTGATGTGGTAAGCAAGTACGCCATTCATAATTCTGGGGTTGCATTCACTTTGAAGAAGCAGGGGGAGAACATGGCGGATGTGAGAACAGCCAGTGGTGCCTCGATTTTGGACAATATTCGTGCGATTTATGGCACAACAGTTGCGAGGGAGTTGCTGGAAGTGAGCTGCGACAACCAGAGATATGCATTCAAAATGCACGGTTATATTTCAAATGCAAATTATTCTGTAAAAAAGTTACAGTTTTTGCTGTTTATAAATCACCGGCTTGTTGATTCCTCCTCAATGAGGAAATCTATAGAATCATTATACGAAGCTTACATTCCAAAGAACAGTCATCCATTTGTGTACTTGTCACTTGAAATCGCACCCAGTAATGTTGACGTCAATGTGCACCCCACTAAACATGAAGTTCATTTCTTGCATGAAGATTCCATCATTGAGGCCATTCAAAAGGCATTCGAGGAGAAGTTATTGGGGGCTAATTCTTCAAGAACATACTTCACTCAAACCCTTCTTCCTGGTGTTGCAGTGACTGATACCTCTGCAGGTTGGTAGCACCATAACTGACTTTTGATTCAGTATCTTGCAAGTTGACAAGATGAACCAAATCCTGGGCTTTGATTGGCTACCTGATCATATCCCCTTAGGATTACCCACTGTGTCCCACAAGAATTCCTTTACTGACCAAGCTTGCTCAGTCACTATGGACAATTTAGCCAATATCCAGCCATCTTGACCTCATTCTTGGTCAGCAAACCATATTTACTATGTAGCTGGCTCCTTGAGTGGACAAAATGAACTGAATCTTGTGCTGTGATACCCGAGTGGGCAAGATGGGGATCTCTTGCCTGCTTGGAATTACCAAGTATGTCCCATGAGAAAACTAAATAGTGTTCTTTTTCCACATAAGTCCTTTATTGACCAAGCCTGTTTGGTCAAGATGGCTGGAGATTGGACTTAGTCAATAACCCATATATCTTAGTGTCTGTGAAGTGACATGGTGTATTTCTGTCCGCCTTATATAGGATGTTAGTTGGTTGTAAATTACTCCTCAGTATTTTTTCAGGTTAACTTAGCAACTTGCCTATACCCATTTAGACTCCTGGATGGCGAGAGACACTGTTAGGGTTAAGTGTGAGTGTCTTGGCAAGTTGAGAACAATGCAACAACCTCAGCTAGCTCTCGAACAAAGGTCCCTCAATCTTGATCCTAGTACACAAACCATCAGGACTCTGTTCCAATAAAGTAACAAAATGAGCCTGCTAGTGAGAGCAAAATGACATAGCTCTTTTTGAATGGCAAGATAACTTATTGCTTTTCATGTTTGAGGAAGCCTCTTCCTCAAATTACTTTATCCCAAAAGCCTCATTTGTACTCAAACAAGCTCACATAGAAATGGATCATTCATTATCTTCATGTCTAGTAACATCTGATGAAGGGAAATCAAGCAGTACTAAAGTGTATGCACATCAGATGGTGAGAACAGACAGTAGAGAACAGACACTTCATGCATTCCTGCCTCCAAACGATCATGCAGATGTGGCAAATGCATCTAACAGGTACAAAGGCTGCCCTTTAGACAGGTTTATATATATATTTGGTGACCAATAGCTCACCAAGACTATTGTCTGATGCTGCATCACCATATGAAGAAGCTAGTCATAAAAGGGGATAAGTGACGATTTTGGTTGCTTTTCGTTTTTCTTGCTCCAAATTAGCTGAATTTTTGCATGTGGTCTTCAATGTAATAGAAAAACGTGATTCTGTATTTTTGTCGCTGGTTTTTGCTTTGTTTTTGAGTTAAAACGTAGGCAAAAAACTTGGCTTTTCCTAGCCATGTCTTTAGGAGTTTATTTGTTGAACAGCAAACAGGCAGACTGTTTA
>Ga0126338_10003403_pt1 | contig 11145 bp, 7 predicted proteins | sample OrbCmetagenome_2_FD_92529 | JGI IMG/M metagenome (GOLD analysis project Ga0126338, IMG submission 92529) | Coral microbial communities from Petempiche,Puerto Morelos, Mexico - Orbicella C C metagenome | ecosystem: Host-associated > Invertebrates > Cnidaria > Coral | place: Petempiche,Puerto...
TAAGGTATGTTTATTTGGGAACTAGCAAAAGAACAATCTCACAGATCGAAATGTTATAGTTACTGATTTGTGAGTGTTGTGCAGGAAAAAATGTTTAATGCCGAGGGTGGGAAAACACGCAAGTCAGGATAGGTTTTGTTCTTCTCCAGTGCGGTTGAATAAATAGCATGTTTGATCTGAAAATTGAAACCACTATATGTCAAACTGATTGTACGTTATTTGTGCTGGCTTGCCTGGCTTTTGTGCTTTCTACTATAAAGAATCAAGTCATTTGTTCGGTGAGGTAAGGTCATGTGAGGTAAAGCATTATACACGATAAATCGAACAGCAGTAACAATGCACTAACGCCTTATCGTAAACGTCTTCTTTACAGGGTGTTAAGAGCAAGCTCTTTGATACCGTTGAAGTTTTTCGAAGTAAAAACGACCCTCTTTTGGAAAGCAACAAAGCAAAGGTAGGTTCCTTTAAAATAAGTGTATCGATAAAATAGTCTCCTTCGCCATGGTTATTGACTTCCGTCGTTAACAAATGTCTTGTGGTCAGGATCCTATCTTTGAAAAAATTGAATGAGCCCGTGGTATTTTTTCAGAGACGTTGCTAAAGAAAGTGTCGTATTCTCGTGGCAATAAGCTGATGTGAGAAGTTTCAGCGTGGTCGTAAGCGCTCGTACTGTTTTCTGATTGGAGGATAGGAATCGGTAAATCGTCGGGTCCGTCGGGTACTCGAGGACATTCTTGTCTATCTCCGCTCGCTCCAACTGTCATTTTGGTCGTTAATTTTGGATACTGTGCTGTTTAGCTGCACTCAGATTTGTTCTGATCTAATGCTGAATTCTCAGAACTAATTTGAAAGATATGTTTCGCAAACAGTGAGGAGAATTGATGTTTTGGACATGCTTGTGAAAGTATTTAGTCATTGTACAGCAAGGATTGAACGTGCTACAGGTGTCGTGATATTTTATTACCTGTTTGTGTTTGTGGAGACTACAATAAATATTTAAATTCTCATCTTAACGAAATGTCTACACTTCCCTTCTTCACAGGTCGGGCTGGACAGGTGTGTGAAAGCTTGCCAGGTAAGCGAGGAACTCATGGGCTCAAACAACAAGCGTGAACTAGCTAGTGTTAAAATCGTTCTGTACTTAGCTGTTTAATTGTGATGTGAAGGTCGTTTATTTAGGATCGTTTCAGCAGGTTGTTTACGTTAACGCCTTGTAATAATCATGCCAGATGCCACTCAACCAATCAAGTGCATGTCAATCATAGCGGTTTTACATGCTGTAGCGCTCTGTGATTGGTTAGCGAACCGAAGTAACGTGATATTCACGTGATAATTTGATATTGTTCCAATGCAGCAAGCAGGGTTTGTTCTGTTGTCTTGGGTTTTCCCTGAGTCTTGTGCTTGTGCCAAGGTTCTTTGTGCAAACTGCTTGGCTGATTTGAAAACAAAAGGCGAGCGCGATATTTTATAACGTGACTGTACTGATTGAGTTGAGGTGACAATGGCTGAAGACAACAAAATGGTGAGTTTCACTGCTGTGCAACCAGACTTGAAATGTAGCTTTTCAGAAATGGTCAATCTCATTATGTTGTCTGTTTGTTCTCCAAGTCTTGCTATTCTCATTAAGAAACCTTTTTCTAGCCTTGTTATTGATCACGTTACGGATTTCTGAAGATTATTTAGTGCATAATCATTGCCAGAAGCGTTTCCCAGCTATTTTTGCAAGACCCTTCGTTGTATCGTACTGTGAAATCCATTTATGGCAAACAATAAGTAAAGTACACCCTCTTGTTGTCGCCTTTAACATAAACAAGTCTGAGTTCAGAGTAAACAAAGTTATTAGCTGCTAAAGAATACGTTTAGGCTGCTTTGGCGGGAAGGTGAAAAACTTGCCTCTTTATCAAGTTGTAGTTGATAAAGTTAATTAAACGCCGTAACGAGTTTGCAGAGCTTTCGTTTCGAACAATTTGTCTTCCTCTTTCAGAGCAAAATGCTACGACGAAAGGCTCGAAATAATAGCTTCACAATCACAAACTTTCTTCCGTGGTTCGTTAACTCTTAACAACTTCAAGTGTTGACATGGGTTCCCAGGACATTCGCGCTTTTCAATTTGTACGTTAATATTTGTAGTAAGTAATTTTACTGAATATGCGGCGCCTCACCCAAGAGAAGCTAGTGTGTTTTCTCCACCCGTTTCGTTTTGTCAGTTACGTTTTTCTTGTGGTATAATGACGAAGGATAACAGATTAGCAAAGTGAAAACAGGAAAGAAAATTACGGCCAACTTATTCATGTGGTCTGTCTTTTAATCAGTCACCGTATAAATTTTCACATCGGGTATTGGAGATTATTAATTTTCTTGCAGGAGCTTTTATTTGCATTTCATTTCGTATACACTTAATACTTAGCTCGAAAATAGATGAGCGGTTTTGTCGGAAATATTAGTAGATATCGGGTATTTGACTTGGTTGAATAATGAAGGCTGATATTTTTCAGTCGTGCTGCAACCAACTTGACATCAGGTCTTCATTGTCCGCTTGCTATGTTCTAGCTGGTGCGTGTCTCTCGTGTAATTAATAATTCATCATATCACCTGCTTCTGAAATCTTAATGTCGGACTCGAAGTTCGTACACATTTCTTTTATCCTAAATAAACCAATATTAATGAAGATGTCACTGGTCTTTCGTTGCGCTGTTCCATAAACCATTTTTTTCAGGACAATTGTGTATTTGCAGATGATTTACTAGGTCGGAATTAACTAGAGACTTGTTGCTGAGGCTTTTTCTCGCAATCCTACTTGCCCGCTAATCATTGTTGCTAACTGGGTCTTATTCTTATGAAACCATATTTGGCTCCTTAGAAACATCACTGAATAAGGAGGCGGGGCAGGGGTGGGAAAGAATTTTCGTCTGAACGCGTGTACAATGTAGGTACAATTTATGCCCAAAACTGTAGCCTGCACTCATTGGGTCTTTTCAATCGTTGAGAAGCTTAACCTAGAAAGAGGACAGAACAAGCTACTGCCTGCCTAGCACGCAATTTTGTACTGTCCCTCTTCATATCATGGCCGGCTTAGTGAGCTTGAGTCAGAGGCTACTTGTACTTATATTACGACAGCGTCAACAGTTATCTTTTGTCTTTTCAGGCCATAAAGCAAAAGAAGGCTTGCAAGCGTTCGTTCTTTTCCTTCGGAAAACTCCTCAAGTTAGTTTTGTTGTTGTTAATAGCAGCTGTTGCTTTTGACGTCTACAAACACAAAGGATACAAAGGTACGGTGCTGCTTGTGTTTTTTTCCGGCTTTTTACCGTCGGGTGTGTGCCCTGTTGATGGAGTCAGACGCTCTTTCACACTTTCAAGTGCTATCAGGAATTTAAATCTAGTGTTTTGTTTCTGTTAAAAGCGAGCAAAACAGCACAGATTGCAAAGGATTATGGAATAGAACAGGCAGCATTAACAGGATATGGACAAGCAAAGAATGGATTCGATGTTGCAAACAGGTAGCAAGCTGTACATGTTGTGAAGGTTGTTTCAAATTATTTTTCTTTACTTTACCTTACGTATTAACTTCTGTACGTGACTAAAGCCTCGCATGTGCCACTGTCTGCTTGTACCACTGCTATTGTTTAAATAGAATGAAGTCACTCTGGGCGTATCAAGCATGATATCCATTCGGGGTTTCATTAAGGGCCGGGCACCAGGCAAATTGACGGGCTGTGAGGATGATTTTGCCCACCTGGTTTGACCATTTAGAGGAAAGTTTTTCTAAAGAAAAGTTCGGTTCAAAAGTTTTGCCTGCCTTTGTGAACCAATTGCCTTCCTGCTGAACCCAACCCCTGTATCATAAACTCTTTCCAGGTTCAAAAAACGTCTGGTGCGATTTAGTGGATTAAAGTAGTCAAGCGGTTTATCAGTGCTGGCGCTTAGTGCTAGCTTAGGGATTGATTTTATTACCACCTCCAGCATGGGATGCCTTTCCATCGCAGCTCCTCCCCTCCCCTCCCCTCCCTCCTCTACGCTTGCATTTTCTCAGATAACCCTACTGTTAGCTGCTATCCATCTATACTCTTGGATGCAGATAGGCACTGTAGGAGTGAAGTGTATGATATGAAGTCCAGTTCCCGAGTGATCAAATTCTAATTTCTCGATAAGATATCAAGGGTACTTTCCACAGCACACCAGAGAGAAAGTTGTTTTGATGCGCGGCTGAATTCTCTTTACTTAATGAGTGATTACCAGTAAGGAGAATCTGCATAATGGTAGCAAGCCCTGAATGTTTGTTTTCAGCTGGGTTCAAACGAACTATCCGACGTACTACAGCAAGTTTAGAGAGCACGCCGACCCAGTGGCTACGTTTGTCTGGGAAAAGCTCAAAATTGTTGGAGCGTTCATCGCAGAAACAACCAAACCAGCGAGAAATTATCTTAACGTCAAAATACCACAGCTTTTAGAAAAGGTGAGAAGGACTTAATTGGACCATTTATCATATCATCGTTTGTGTTCTGACGTGCGCTCTTTTCGCCGCTGAAAACTGAAGGAGAGAGTACAACCATCTGTTTGTTGTCAATTCCACGCAGACGCAGCCGGCGGCTATTGCAGACAACCTGGAAATATTTAGAACTCAATTTTTATGTGTTTTAAATGTACCCAAATGTTGAAATATGAATACCATCTCTCTAGTAACCCCCTCGCCCGCAGGGGAAAGCTTATTAGACAGGTGAAACGTTTTCGGTACAACTTTTAGTCTTAGAGGTTTCACCAGCTGTATATCCAACGACACATCCGAGACGTCTCGGGGAAAGTGAAGTCGATTTAGATTAAAGGGTCTGAATCTCACAGAAATGTGGCGTACGTTTCGATATAAGAGCTTTAAAAGCAAAATAAGGCATAAAATCTTTCGATTTCACGAAGTCAAACGCTAATCAGCCGGACGGACGTTTTGCTCAGGTGAGCATTTCTGGACTACACGAAGTAATTTTCAGTACCATTATAATAATCTTTTGTATTTTTCCTGAAGATTGAAACCGAGGGCCCCGTGTATCTTGGTATAATTCGCGACCATTTAAAACACGTGTGGGACAAGTGTTGGCCTGTGGTGTATAAATACCTGATTATAGTTTGGGATTTCCTGTCGGAACATGTTCCAATCCTCCTCGCCAAGGCACAGGAGCTTTTAACAAACCTTGCATATAAGATTTACGAACTCGCCCCAGACTTTTTCTCGGCTGTGGCGTCATGGTTCGCGAAGCTTGGCGAAAAGATCGTCGAGAAGCTGCCTGATGTATTGGCTGTGATTCAGGAATACGTCATCATAGCTGTCAATCTAGCTGTCAATCTAATCCACAGTGCGGTGGAGTGGGTGCAGAATATGGCTGGAAGGTACGTAGTGTCGTTGTGTTTTGACAAATTTAACTCACTATCTATGCAGAACATTTTTGACCGGTGCAGCAGCGTGACTGGTCTTAGTTTCGGTAAGTAGCATGTTAAGTTTGCCCTGATTAATTAGAGCATGTTGTGTTGTGTTGTAAATTGCGAATTGTGAAACCAAACGTTACCTCTAGAACAGTAATTTGTCGCCTTCCCAATCTCTTCTGTGCAGTTCTCAGCTTCATTTCTCAATTTAGAAGCCCAGTTAACTCAATGTCGTGTAGCGACACATTTTGTAGCTTTTCGTAGTGCGTAGCTCATACACAAATTTAACGTTATATACATGTAAAGTTCTTTTCACCTCAATTTAACGTGTTGGTTTACTGATGATTTTAAGTAATTGGTCATTGATTCATTTTTTACTCAGTTCTGAGGTGCAAGACACAGTTCATCAAAAATCAACAATGGCCGGATCATCAAAACCCGTACCACAATAAATCCAGTAACTGCCCGCATCAAGGGACCGTGTGACTGCGTTGAAATTTTCACTCTACCGTCTTTTGTCACTGACAACACTTGGGTCGTGAAACAATGCTTGTTTATACAATCTTTGAAATTTGCAGACATGAAAACCTTTGCCAGTATTTTTGTCAAAGGTCAAAGGATTCATCATTTTATTTGATTCACCTCACACAATACTGAGTTCTCTAGAATAAACTACGCCCAATTTCTTGTTGCGGATTGTTTGTGGTGTCATTGTTTCCTAGGTAACTATATCAATTACTTGCAATAAGGGCTATAATATTCACACTGGCGCATAGGAGTCGGTGAAAAAATAATAGGATTGGTAAAACCAAAACCAAGTTAAACAGACTGGCCTATCGCAAGGAACACAGGCAGCCGGAGAAGCAATTCAAATTGGGAGAAAGTACTGTAGCCGGGGCCAAGCGCGAGCAAGTCACGATTGGTTGATTAAATGAAATATTGAAGTGGGGCGCGTCTTTACTGACTCGTACCCAGTCGTCTCTCATGAAAAAAGGTATGAGACAACTGAGGAGGAGTCTGGCAACCGAACACTAAGCAGTTCAGAAATGTCGTGTTGAATTAAAGGTTTGGGATCAGATTTGCTTCAATTTCAGCGGCGTAATAGCTTGATTGCGAGTGATTTAGCTCAGTGGACGCCTGATGCTGGCAGAGGTTTTAACGCCATTCTTTTTTTGCCGTTGTTCGTTAGCAGATCACGTGAGAACCATCCTTGCTCATTGATTTGTGAGTTGATTTTAGAGAGGAAACAATTCCCTTTTAACGGTTGTACAGTTTGTTTTGCACTGCGTTCCGTGAGAAAAAGATAGAAACATTTAAAAAAGCAGCACATCAAACAATGAGTTGAGTACCTCTTGAAGTGATGACGAATGGCAAGAAGAACTACAAAGGAACACCACAATCAACTTAGTGGAGTGTGACGCAAGATTACACATCTCTTACTTGCTCCCAAACAAACACCATTAGCGGTGAGGCGTGTCCAACTCGTGCGTGGCGGAGGATACACGAGAGGCAGCGCGTTTCGCGAACTTCGTGGCAACCTCGTTATCAGGAACGAAACTTTCGAAAGTTCTCACGGAAATAGTTCTGCAAATATAACGCTTTAAACAATGATAACAACAAAAGCGCTCACAGTGTAAATGGTGAGCTTTTCTGATGTTTCCCGACTTGTTTAATACTCTGGTTTTGCGGCTTTCCTTTAACTAAAACTCGCGAGTCACTGTGCCGAACAATCGAGCAAATCTCAATTATTTTTTTGCGTGGATCGCGCCGCGCGAGGCTAGAAAACGCACATAAAGACTTGGCCGCAAGCAGCAAAACACAGTAGAACTAATAACTTTTGACAAGTCCATTTAACGAGCTACATTGCAAATAGTGCATCTTAAAAAAATTAACTTAATGCTCTCTAAGTTGTCTTTCGTTATTTGTTTTAATCTTTCGCTTGCATTCTTCGCCATCGGCCTGTCGATCTTTTTGGTCGATTCAGTCTCGGCAATTTTATTACATCCGAGAGCTATTAGTTTGAGTTTTCCTTCAAATTCAATGCAATTTGTTAAACAGTAAGTTACTATACTAATAAGAGAATCTTGAGCCACAAAGTAATTAATTCAGAAAGAGATGGAGGCAGTAAAATTAATTTTTAGGTCTGAGTGGTTCAGTTTTTTTAGGCGTGAGTCATGCTAACTTGCTAGTTCAAGGAAGTTCAAGGAAGTTCAAGGCCAATTGTCCGGCAGAGTACCGGACGATGACTGCGGTCGTGTGCGATATTTTGGGTTTTCTTCCTTGTTTAAAATTATAAACGAAATGAGCTGTTGTTCCTTAACAACAGGTGGAGGAACTGGGAATGGCGCTCTTCAACCGAGGCATCTGGATAAATTCAGTTTATCCTTCATGTTTGGTAATGAAAAGCTGCTAATTACAGTTGTTTTGAGAAAGATTGTTCTACCAAAGTGTAAAAGCCGGTGTAGGCAGCAAGGTCGAAAGGTATTATTAGTAATGGTAGAAAACAGCTCTAACAAGTGTATTGATGCTTCACCTCAATCAGTTCCTGTTTGCTGAAACACCGTGAACCTCAACCAAGAAACGATAAACTATTACGACCGATAAAACCAGTCAGCATTGTCGCGTACGCTTTTACGCCTTTGTGAGACAACCTTTGTCGAAACAGCTGTTTACACTACAATGTAGTCAACAAACAGTTTTAAAAAATAACATTAATTACTTGTGTAGGAGCGAAAGATGTTACAATTGTCGACTTAACTACCTGATTACAAATTATTGACGTCATTTACGGTCACTGCCGTAGGAAAGAAACAAACGATTCAGTTATTTTTAACGGTGGGCCAATACCGAGGTTTCAGCTGGGATTTTTTTCCCTTTAGTTGAATTCTCGCTGATTATTTTTATGTCGAACAGTCACTGACCCACGCAAAATGGCGGAAGTCAGTTTCACATGTCTACAAGGCCGCGTCCACAAAACGGAGGTGGAAACGCATCAAATGTTTGCCGTCCACACTACGCCGAAGAAATTTGAAAACGCAACAATCACCGGTCATTTTGGAATTGTGTTTGGGTAAAACTCGAGTAGATAAATCTCAGGATTATCGTAACTTCATCGTTTTCTAAAAGCTCCGTTTTCAAAATGTTTTTTGTCCACGCTAAGACGCAAAGCTGGCGTTTTCGAATTCCTCGGGTTTGAAGAGCGTTTTCGAAAAGCTCCGTTGTCGTGACGGATTAGTGTGGACGGTATAGGCCTAACCGGAGAAGTAAAGCTGTGTTTTCAAATTCCCTCTGCGTAGTGTGGAGTATCACGGACAACTTTGCGGTCAGTCTTTTACGAATTTAGTTTGTTTTCCGCATGGAGTTGATACACGCATACTTCGTTGTCATGTAACAGCAGCAAAACAGTCGTCTGTGTTTGGTATCATTTTGTAGCTGGCATGAATTAATCGCTGGTCCAGGCAACGGGTAACATGGTTACCAGTGATTAATCACAAATAAACTGTAATGGACATTTTAAACTGCATGCATACATGCACAAACTTTATTTAAGTGTTAATAAGTGGACCGGAAAATTGCTCTGTCATTGCAATAGGATAGGTTTAAGATCAGCTATCTCTGACTCGAGGAAACGGGTGAAATAGCGGATTTGCGCGTTGTCCTCATTTGACTATAACTACCAGAATTCCTTTCGTTTTTTCAGGCTGTCGAGCATCTCATCTGGTTTAGAGATTCATGAAGTCAGCGCAACTAAGAGGGATTAACGAAACAGAAAATGCCAGGACAAACGAAGTCCTGGTTTTTGTTAGTAACGAGTCTTCCTCTAGCTCAAAATGATTCAGCTAGTAAGTAACGTTCAAACAAACTCTGTTGTTGAACTTTTAGAACTAAACGACCGTGAGCACACAACCCAATAGAATCCTACCAGACAGCCTAAAATTTAAAGAACCCCTTTTGTTTCAGGCTTGCGAACTGAGTTTTCTTCAAATATACTAGCTGGAATAGAAAAGACCTGGCTTGTAACAACCTGAAGGAAGAATGTGATGTGAAGTAAATGAAATCAGAAGCACAGCAGTCAGTCGCTGTTAAGAGAATATGGAAAAGGGAAAAAAAGGTTTGCTTGAATTTGTACTTCAAACGAGTCGACACGCAAATCGTTTGAAAATAAACGAAAATAACATTTCCTTCTCTGAGATGTGATTGATTGATTGAGTGTGACGATCTATTTGAACTAAGGAACTGCAAATAAATTTTCGTTTTGTTTGCATCGTAAGTTAATTTCCGGTAGCCTGCACTTGAAGATTCTTGATGTGGGAGGGTTGAAAGGTTAAAGGGAAACACTTGTTTAAAGGCGTTGCTTAGAAACGTTTTACCGGAAGCTGCGTGAAGTTACTTAGTTCCTCTATCCGTTACCTTTACTCAATGCTTGACGTCAGAGAGACGAGAAAAGTTATATAAAACAAGATTCAACGGAGCCGACAAGAGAGCAATTATTTCATTAAAATGGGCAACAAGTTTAGTGTTGGTAAAGCGAGGTATTATCGCCCCTCATTGTACACTACGTTTGTTAGTTTTGTGCATACGTGAAGATGGCAGTTTTGGCACAGAGGCGAAGAAGTGGAGAGGGTTATACTACGGAAGTGTCGCCGGCGAAAAAAGACGACAAAAATCCCCGCTGTTATCGCTCCAGATCTCAGTCACGACTGAGTGATTTGGGAAGACGTTAAGAAATGTCTTTACAGAATTTGTAGTGGAAACATACATAGTTCGTTGTCATCTCTTCTAACTTTGAAACACAGAAGAAGCAAATGTTTTAACTGCAAGACAAGTCAACTGAAATCAATAAATTGAGGATGTTTTCCTTTATTCCAGTTTGTCCTTCCTCTGTTTCCTTTTGCGGTTGAAGAATTTAGTGATCTTTAATTGATCTGTATATTCGTGCCTTCCGTATTCGATTGCGTGATCGATTCTCTACACCATGTATTTTCACAGTAAAAAAGCATTTTCTGTCCGAAAGTGAGAAACCCGCTGGAGCCAATATTTGATTATTCAATGAATGTAAGTTCAAATTAGTAAAGTATTCAGTTTAAAGCCCATGTTTATAAAAATCATTTGTAAAAGCGGTTTAGTATTATCTGTCCGTTTGATCTATCCACGATCGCTCACTTCCAAATTCAACTAATGACTTGGCGCGTTGGGAATCTTTCGTGATGTTTTTCATCAACTTTTGCAATCCACTGCAGCTCTCCGAGAGCTCAATATATTTTTTATCGTAAGAATGTTGAGTATTTAAAAATGATATTGGGTTGGGAAAAGTTTCGCGTGATCGAGCAATTTGCATTTACAAGTAAAAGTTACAAGTAGGTCGAGTCACGATTAACCTTACGGTTTACATGGTTACCCTCGAAACCAGCTCCTAAACAATGTTTAATTATTTGACTCGATTTTCGTCATGGTATTTCCGCTTTAGATCACTAGAAATCACACGCGGGCTTGGTAGTGTGACAAAACCCATTCAATTGAAGTTCATTGAATCACGATCACGGAATTACTGGCATTGTTCAGTATTACGTGTTCGTATTGCATGACGTCAAGGGGCTTGCCTGTGAAGCGAATAAAAAGCGACACTCTTGTACGATCACTTCATAATCGTTACTTACCTGAGTCTTACAAACGTCTCAGAGATACCAGTTCTGCCCTGCTCGCCGGCAGAGTTTGAAACAAGCCACTGGAGAGAGA
>Ga0126338_10003404_pt1 | contig 11145 bp, 9 predicted proteins | sample OrbCmetagenome_2_FD_92529 | JGI IMG/M metagenome (GOLD analysis project Ga0126338, IMG submission 92529) | Coral microbial communities from Petempiche,Puerto Morelos, Mexico - Orbicella C C metagenome | ecosystem: Host-associated > Invertebrates > Cnidaria > Coral | place: Petempiche,Puerto...
AGTGGGACAAAAAAAAAAAAAAAAAAATAAACAGCGGGAAGATGTGGGAAGGGGGGGGGGGGGTGGGGGGGGGGGGGGTGTGCTACTCGCTTTGGTCAGAATGGGGTATTGATTTAAGCCAGTTTTTGCACTCTAATCTTGAATTGGATATGTTTTTTAAATAGAAGACGCTACTTTTTCATCATTATCAATGAGACTATCAACAAAAGCCCTTCCCAATGCTTTTAACATTGGTATAAACTAGGGAACTAGTTATACTGTAAGGCAGGGCCAAAACACAGTATTGATTTAATGGTCAGGTCTTAAATAGGGTATCGAAATTTTTGCTTGGGTCATAATAGGGTAGAGAAAATCACAGATTTTGGTCTTAGATAGTGTATTGGTTTTGGGAAGCAGGCTGCACACCTCCAACCAATTTTTCTATAACTCAGTAGAAACTCAGAGAATATGTTATCTATTTCTGTCGGAAAATACTGCGACGAAAAAAAGAAAAACAACTTGTTTACTTTGATCATCAAAATGTAAAAATAAATTCTCGTTGCTTGCGCCATCATTATAGCAACAACTCGTGCTAGTTCTGTTTCTATCAAGTTTTAGTATAAATTTACTATCTATTCTGTGATAGACAGTGAGTAGCGTGGCAGTGTGCCCTTGTTAACAAAATCATGGCTGCTTCTTGGCATTTTCGAAGTGTCTGTGAAGAGGATTTAGATAAAGTTTTGAACAACTAGTAGATTTATACTAAAACAAGTAGATTATTCGCTCTCAATTTCTATGTGTGATAGAACTATCACACGATACAAATCTCGAGCTCATAATCTAATTGCTTATTAGAAACACGATTTTAAAGCAATCAGCACATTTTTGGTGGCTATTTTATAAATGTACAGTGATAAATGAAATTAATGATAATAATTTTATTTTGACTTCCCAGGGGCTACCACATGCAAGAAAAAAAGCAAAGTCCTTTTTCCAGAATATGAGCTAGTGATTGAGACAGAACCAGATGACAGTGCTGCTTGCAATAAGAGTGAAAAGGAGAGAATAGATGAATACAAACAGTTTGTGAAATCGAAAGAACTTCTTGGTGACTCAGATAATGACAAAGAACTAGAATCTCTGGCTACGCTTGGAAAGGAAGCTTTACTTGCTGATAAACAGTTTAGAAAATTCAAGAAGAGAGTTGCAAGAGAGCCAAAACAGGTTTGTTTCCTAGTGAGCAGATGAAAAGAGAACATAGACATATTAGCCCCCCACACCCTGTAGGGGTTTCATCAATGTTTTTATCACTAAGGCAACTGGTTTCCACAGGTTGGCAAAACTTTTTGAACTAAACTTCTTGTGTAGAAAAACTTTCTTCTAGATGATCAAATCATCTTCTTCTAGATGGTCAGATCATCTTCAGTTTGCGTAGTGCCTGGCCTTATTGAAACCCGTGACCCTGTAGGGGAACTTATTTGCAATAATTGACTGATTGAGAACTATATATTATTAAATTAAGAATGTAAATGTACACCTTCGACACTCAGGCAGCAACTTTACAGTTTAATGTATCAATTGATATCTACCTCAGCTCAGTGTCAAATGAAACAAACTAATCAAAAGATTTTGCCAAATGAATTTATACTAGATTTTTACAAGCAATTTAATTAAAGGTTTGAATCCAATTTGGGCATCTACATGCCTTCTATATATGGATAAAAGTAATAGTTATAAAAGTAATATTTGTAAAAATAAGTTGAAAGTTCAACTGTTTATTTTATTAGGTTTTGCGCTATCACCAAAATGGTGAGCCCCTGTGGGTTTCTGATGAAGGTAAACCTAATGATGGAGATATTCCAAAATGTGAATGTGGATCTGAAAGGGTGTTTGAATTTCAGGTAAGAATTAAATTGTTCAAATAAGAGCTTGTCCCTAAATTGTGTATGTGTGGGTATGATAATACTGCCATAATTAAATTAGTGCATAGTAAATAGTTGGTCAGCTTTGAAGCTGATACTGTAAAATATCAAGGCAAGCTTCCTGAGACAGTGAGTTAGATGCAGCAAATGCCACTAACGAAAGATTAAAATGCTCATCAAAACAAGTGCAGGCAGTCTTAAAAGTAACTTTTTATTTTTAAAATCAATCTAAATTGTGGTCTGGAGGACTAACAGTGGGCCTGTGACCATTTAGATACGACTACATGTATAGGTAGAAGCTAAAACTGTCTCGTAAAATAGTGAACACGAAATACATAAGTGACGCTAACATTGTATTTTGATATTATAATATTAAAATAGCATCTATTTGATCTCAAGCTTTCACCCAATTTATGGTGGCTTTTGGCTTATTTATTTCTTAGTTATTATCAATAGTATACATTACGAATTATTTATTTTTTATAATAATAATTTTTTATTGCTTACATGTAGGTTATGCCCCAGCTGCTCAACTACTTACAAGTGGACAGCATTGAGGAGAGTGTGGACTGGGGTACATTAGTTGTCTTCACTTGTTCAGAAAGTTGCAGTGATGGCACTTCATATCTGAGAGAGTTTCTATGGAAACAAAATTTTGCTGACACAGGGTTACCAACTATTGCCTTTGAAACCTGATGAGGATGTTAAATTGAATCTACTGTTGTATTGATATTTGGTCCGCATAAGTTTTTGAACTAACTAATTTATGAACTATGTTCATTCTTATACATATAATATAATTGTAAATTCATCAGAGAACAAACACCAGTACAGTCAAGAGGGAATGTCTTGTCACACACTGTGACCATTAAAACAAGAAAGTCTACAGCAAAATTTACATTGCATGGTTACCATGACAATAATAACTGAATATTGTTACTGTGGTAGTAATTTACAAGTTAAATTATTTTTACTAGCAGTGTGTACGCTACTAACAGGTAGGACAGTTCATAACTGAATAATAATCATTTTAGTTATGAATTAAAATAATTTGGTCACTCCTATCACCTCTGTTGGTTGGTAACTATGATCAGGTGGCAGGAAAAAGCAATTCTTTCCCTGAAACGAACAACCAATAATCATATCAGCAACATGAACTGGCTCAGAAAGAATTTGTTGAGAGACAAAAGGCATAGGATACTACTAAGTCTTGTAATCTGGGGGACGCCAGGGTTCAAGCCTTCCTGGACCCTACCACATACTAAAAGTATAGCAGTCAAGATGATATTTACAAAATGAGACAGACTGTCACAGTGCTTTTACTGTCATGCATCAAAACATATGATTGTGAAAACACTGTTGTACTTACTGGGTCTAGTCTGTACAACTCTTTCAAAATATTTAGGTGGGAGAAAACTTTGTTCATTTCCAGGGCAGAGGATCACATTGTTGGATGATCTGTAAAACTTGAAGCCATCTGAGCAGAAAGAAAAACCACAGAGTTTTCTAGCTATGGAAGAGCCACTTTACTATAAAGCAACTGCATAAAATTCTGAAAACTAATAATAACCAGGTTATGTTGGCATGGTGGCATGTCAGGCAGCCCCAACACAAAAAGAGGTAGATTTCATTTGACAAAATACTGTAGTACTGTTATGGGTGATCTGTAAATAATCAAAATGAAACCTGTATTTGAAAAAGTTCATATTTTAAGTTACTTACCACTAAGGGCCTTTTTGAGATCAATAAACACCACAACTTCACAGCTTGATCGCATTCCTAGGGTCGAGAAAAAAAAGCATCTGCATCACAAAGCTCAGGGTGACCCATGAAGGACTAGCAAATTGATTCCCATCAAGGGCATGGTACCTACAGTTCTGTAGCATATAATCACCAGTCACTTTGTGCTTTTGAAACTGGGCATGCAACATACAAAGAAGGTCAGGTCCTATCCTGTGGCGGGGTTACTCTGACCCATATATAAGCTGTATGCGTATGTGCTGCTGTGAAGGGTATGGTTTTCAGGTAGTTTAGTCTGGGATAGTGCATAGAAATCAGAATGGAGAATAGCTAGTCTGAGATCATGGTCTAGTATAGGATAAGGTTTTCAGTGATCCAGCATAACATCCCTATCTCCTACAGAGTACCACCGGGGATCTTATATCCTTAAGGGCTAGTGGATTTTGCAGTCAGGATAGTAAATTCCGTCCTTCACTTGCCCAAAGGGTGAGGAAAGTGTCTCGGGAAAATTTTTTGGAGGAAAATCCAATTTCAGAAGTGCTGAGAGAGGGGAAATTATTTTTAGGGTAATTGAGAATGACCTTTCAGGCTAGTACATTATAGTATATATTAGACAATTGGTTTTCTTTGCACTCCGAGATGTTCTAGATAACATAAAAGGGTAACTTCTAAACTGACCACTGATGACACCTTCTTCTCCAGGCTCTCCAGGTGCAAAATGGATGTGATTTCTGCTCATTCGTGACAAGCCCTAAGCAGAAAAGAGCCAAATTAAACAATGTTGATACTGCTGGTATTCACAGTTTCATACACAATGTAACATCAGTGCTGATACTCTGAGCTTTCAATTGTAATTAAAACTAATCTACATGTATGTGATGCAGTACTTACCTGAGTTTTTATCAGTTCCCAACAGTCGCGATAGGTGCCATGTATGACAGTGGGTGCTTCAGAATGGTCTGTAATGGGTTCCAACTCAAGATCGTCTACCTACATGTTCATGCAGTACATGTGAATATGTACGACTCACAATAATGTATTATTGATAGCAACAAATAATCAGGGTGCTATAATGTAGAACCAGATAAATTATTAACCTGCCTGAGTAAACAGCTGTCTTTTCCCGCAATCAGAACTGGAATTTTCATTTGGGGTTGAATTTCAACTGAGAGATTTACTGAGATTTACTGAGCATGTTGTTCAAAAGGGATTATCATAATGAATAAAAAATCTTATTGCACACCCATTACATTGTGTATACCTGTCCAAGGACATTGTACATACCAAATTATTCACGACTGTTGACAAACTTTACACAAGTCCCACATACATCAGTTTCAATGGACAAGACATGTTTAACACCTTTAACTGAAAAACAGTTTGACTTGACTCTGAAGATGATTTCTGCTCAGGTTAATTTACCTTGTCAAAACGAAGGTCACTGTAACTTCGACATGTTCAGAACCACTCTCGCCCAGATGATCACACTGGATGAACTTATGTACGTAACTAGACAGGTAACTAAGGTAACCAATCAGTGAGTGCTTAAGCTATGATTGGTACCAAAAAAATAAATGACGTATAATATTAACATACTGACCTCCATAGTGTGTCCTTGATTTGCTCTGATTTGAAGCCTGTCGCTGGATCATTTCTCAGAGCAAAGCGTTTCTTATCATTCTCAGCTACAACTTTTTTGACGTCATCCTCTGAATATCTTTGGAACTGTCATAGTCTTAAAAGGTCATCCACAAAAATGAAACCTATGCAAAAAATGTAAGTACCTTTATTTGGCATGTACTCACTGAAATGTAAGATTGCAATCATATTTGCTATAATAAATTAGCTTTTTTCTTTCTGTAATTACCTTGCGTCATTTGTAGTCCTTCCTTAGCTGCCCCATGCCGTAGAATGTAAGAAAGAGCTTTGGACAGCTGAATATTGTGGTTGCTCTGTAAGACATTGATATAAATATTCATGGTTACCTCCCTCACAGTTGGGATTTTTTGCGAGACCCTCCAACCCATCTAGAAATTCCAATTAATCTTCATACATTTCTTTAAATGTTTTGGTCTTACAGAGCCCCCATCTCCCAGGAAATTCCAATCCCTTCTGTGAGGGGAGTATGGATATTTTCTGGAACTGTACTTTTTTAACAATTATTATAATTATTACTGATAGCTGACAGCAACATGGTGACTTTTTCCACTGACCTCAGCCTGATTTGGAGCAAAATTGAATATCATGTCAGTAAGGACAACTTACTTTTGCCCCTACGTTCAGCTCTTATATTTTTGTGTCCCTAGATCTGTTGAGATAAGAACTAAATTCCTCTTAGTGAAAAGAACTAATTTCTGTTTTTTTAAGGAACATGTTGTACACACAGTATGGTGTAATGTAGTTTACAAACAACTTCCACTCATTGGCCCACTGGTTGGGTAATGGTGTGGCCTGCACCCTACCCAGCCCCTAACAACCTGACCCCCACAGCTGGTGACCCCTGGGGGTGAATACGCCGTGAATCTTTGGGTGGGGATGTGCCACTGGGACACTGAAGCCCTTACCTAATACTAGACCAATATCAGCCTGATTTTGCAGCCCTATTCTAGACTAGGGCCTAACAACCCCTACCCTATCCACGCCCCCCCCCCTCCCCCCTGCCCCCCGGGGGTAACTAAGGAAATTTACCAACCATGTCCTCAGCTTCTCCATCAAATTTGCACTCACTGGCCTAATAAACCTAGATTGATTCAATTACACTTGTGAGCTACAACATTTACTTCTAAGCTTAAAAAGAGCTCGATTTGTATTAATTTAACCTTAACGAAAGGCCTGTTCAGGAACTTGAGCACGGGCTTGAGCTTACCTTTTGCGAATTTTTCGCGCTAGCGGCACTTTGCTGACTTCTTCTACCGCTCATTTTACTTCTACGTCTTTCAAGTACCGAAAATTGAGCTGTATAGAATCTAGTTAGTAATGCTCACGATTCCGCTGAAATGAAGATTGCACCATCACCTGTCACAGCATTGCACCGCCAATTTCGGTCAGTCAAAATTGTATGCGTACGAGCGATACTTGGCACCAGACTCCCACTTCTCAGTAGATTGGTCACGCAACGCTGTACTTCTCCGCGTGCAAGCCGGAGTTGCGTTACGCTAGCCAAAAAGAAATCGGCCAAATGTAATTTTACTGTTTTCTAACTGGATTCGAACAGAATTGGGACTCATTGTACCATTTCTGTAATTTACCAGTGCAAAAAGAACAAAGAGAAAGAAAGACGGTGTTTCAAGGGCGCGGGAAGAAGAGACGTTGTTGTGATTGGCTCGTTATGTGTTTCATCCTCTGTAATCGTTCTCACTTGGTTAGTTATGATCATTTCTGTGAACAACACCACTGTAATCTCCTCCATTCCCATGACATCCTCCTTTACCAAAATAGGTCTAGAAATAATGTTATTAAATTGTCAAAATTCTAGAACGCCTTGGCAAGGCTTGCTGATCAGGAATATCTGTCTCCAGGGCCGTAGCTAGTGAGGGAAACCGAGGCACTTGTCTCAGTCATTTTAATCGTTTCTGTACTTTCTTATTCGAAGAGGAAAGTAAAAAAAAAAAAGGCTGCTAAATACCTATAGGAAGAGAATTTCACCATGGACATTGCCTCAGTCCGAACGCGAGAGAGCGGCGGAAATCGAGCTTAGCTAAGGGCCTGATCTCTCGCTTTGCTTCTTCGATTAAGTCCAACAGTGCAGAGCGCGAGCTGGGCGCGATGGAAAGATAGCATTGTTCCTGTCTGAGATTTTGTTATAATCGTGAACTTTGTTTGTTTGTTTTGTTTTGCTGTTGAGGTGCGGCAAGATGACACAGCTCAACCTAACCGTTTATTTCAGTAACAGTCACTCTATTAGACTGGAGCTTTGTGGAAAGTTATTTCAAATTCTCAGCTACTATTTTGACAAGATATGGGAAGGTAACGGCTATATGATATAAGGCAAGCCAGAGAATTATCAAGATGTTTTATTTCCTAAGTTACCGGTGATGTTTCATTACAAATTCAATTTACAACATGTTTACCTCTTCAAAAAATAACTGAATCTCAAGTGCTATTGTCTAGTGGATATTACTCGCTTTTTTATCTCTACGTTTACTTCTTACGTGGAAAGTAGCTGTCCTGCAATCTGGGACATCGTTAATATAAGCCCCATAAATTATTCGTTTCTTATTGCAGCTACGAGCTCTGTGAGTTTGCCCCCATGGTTTTTCGTTTTCTCTTTAGCAAGAGATATTCTCTTACGAAGCTAATAGATGTATAATTATTCTTGAGAAAATATTTCAAAATAAAATTCGGTGGAATCGGCTTGGATGTTCATTTCATTTCATGAGTTTTGGCAGTGTATTAAACGAACTTAAATAATAATTTAATTAACAGCCCAAAACCTCGGTTTCATATATTAGGTGAAAATTCAGAAAGATACTTTTGAGTGAAAAACAGAGAGTTTGGGTACCTTAATTAAAAGAAATTTTGATAAGTAGTTTTTCAAAAGGCACATACTTTAGCCTTTCAAAAACTTCTTAACGCTCTCTACATATATTCCCCAACTGCTTAAATGCTACTAAGTGAATCTACATTAGAATACACATCCAACGATTCTGCAAATGCAGCTTGGCTTTTCTTTCTAGCGGCAAATCACCACAAACTTCCGAAGCTCTCCGAAGATGAGCCGAATGACTACGATCGGCCTACGAGAGCGATATACACTGGAATCAACTAAGAGGTTCGATGTCCACCAACAGGTCTCCTGCTTCTAAGGTCTGGTTCAATTTGACGGAGATTTTATTGACAGTGCCGTCGATGGGAGCACTCACGTTGGTCTCCATCTTCATGGCGCTAAGCACGACCAGTGGGGAGCCCTTCTTCACGACCTCCTTCTCCTTGACCCGGATGCCGACAACTTTTCCCGGCATGGGAGCTCCCACCGAGCCTTTGACCGACTTGTCTGCTTTGGGATGTCGCGCGAGTGTCTGTGGAATTTAAGAACAGGAGTCAATGCTGAGATAATTTTGAAACACATACTGCGTGCGAGAAAGTAAGCCAAATATTCAGTACAGAGCGGTTTTCACTTAAGCGTTGAAAAGTAATTAGTTTTGCATCACTGCGCAAAACGTTTGGCTCAAAAAACTCGCGCCACTTTTTCATCCAGTCAAAGGTAAAACCAAAACCAAACGTGACGCGCTCGCACAAGTTTTCCCGCGCTGCTACATGTATCTGCTTCAAGCTCTGATTGGTTCATTGGATTGTCTGTGTCCTTTGTGATTGGCTAGAGTAACTACTTTGGTTTTGGTTTTACGACACCAGTTGAAACCGCTCTATATGTTAATAAATTATAAAGCGTTCATAAAACTAAATACCTTAGTGACAGACTTATCCTCCACCATCACCGTCCTCAGCTGTCCGTTCATCTCACAGAAAACTTCTCTTTGTCCATTGGGGTGCAAATTACTGATTGCCAAAACTTTAATGTTCAACACTTTACCAGGCTCGATGGCCACCTGGAACTCCTCGCCAATCTCAGGGCCAGTGAAGAAGAGCCTGGTGGGCAGCCCATCGACTGGACCAAACTCGTCCCGGAACATCATGTAATCATTAAATACTTTGGGGTACAAAGCAGCGCTAAGGACGTCTTCATCTCGGATGGCACCCTCACCTGTGAAACCAAGATAACCATTAAAGTTTACCGAGCTGCTATCTAACGATGCCGGAGTCCAAAACGATACGATTCCATTCGATTCCAATTCAAGACTAGCGGGTATAATCGTATCGTTGAACAACTTGTTGAGGAGATCTGGTATAAGGCTTGCAAGTAATTGTGTTGGTGATGAGTGGGGGAGGGGGCAAGTACCATTCCACTGTAACGGTATTTTTGGCGATCTGTTACGCAAAGTATAGTTTTTTAGCAGTGTCCCCTAATTAGTATGGTGTTTTTATTCCCAAGCTATAAGGTTTTTTGACACTTTAATAAAGTTCTCACTCACTCACTCGCAAGAACTAACTACGACAATCGATATTTAGTGATGGATTACTAAGAAAATTGTCAACAAAGAACAGAAAAAAGTTGAAGCAAAATGAACGGCACAAAAGTGACGGTTCCAACTGAAGTTTCATAGCAGCCTTTTTCCGAGAACAGACAATTTACACCAAACGTAAATAAGATGAACCCTCTAGATGAAATTCGGGGACCAAAAAGAAAAATTTCCGTTCCGAATTTTCAAGTTTCCTTTATCCCACAATTCACAGTACAAGGAATAACATAAGAAAAGTAGAGATTAGTCTACTTAGCGCCAGACCTGACCAAAGCACATAGTAAATAAGTACTAAAGTTTTTGATCTTACCAAAATCTTCCTGTAGTTTCGCTTTCAGTGCATCAAAGTCAAGTGGTTCCAAGGATTCACCTGGTCTGCCATCAATGGTTGGACGGCCCTTTAACATCTGGTAAATTAAGATACAGCGAACATGATAAAAATCCACAGAATCGAGAGGCGTTGAGGCATAAGGCCCCCGTCCTCACTACGCGGGACGAATTTGAAAACGGCGTTTTCACTCTGAAAACGTATCAATTTTTTTACGTCCACACTACGCCGTAGAAATTTGGAAACGCACAGTCACCGGTAATTTCGCATTTGTATTTGAGGAGACCTCGGGCAGGAAAGTCACATGGTTATCGAGAAGCTCCCATTTCAAAATGTTTTCTGTCCACACGAAACTAACGAAAAGCCGGTGTTTTCAAATTCCTCCGGTCTCAAGAGCGTTTTCGAAAAGCTCCGTTTTCGTGACGGACTAGTGTGGAATGCAGGCCTGACCGTAGAAATTAATAAAGCTGGGGTTTTCAAATTTCTCCGGCGCAGCGTAGAGGGGGCCTAAACTGTAATCCTATCACTTTTATAATTTAAACCACTTGATATACGAGGAAACATGAATTACGGCGAAAGCTGAATTTAAGTAAGTACACTTTGTAAAGTCTTCTTTGTAATTAGTACACCTTGAAAAATTTTCGTTTGATCGCTCGCTTCGGCCAGTCTTTTCAGCTAACGAGGTTTAAAATATCGCTCTTTCTAAAAGCGAACAAACAAACAAAAGAAAACATAGTGGTTTTTGTTAGCTATCTGCACTGAACAGCAGTATAGGAGCGTGTGAGAACGGGTTCACTAGAGGGGTATAGGATAAAATAAATATAAATATAGGCAAGAGTAACGAGCCCTGAGAGGTCTGGAGAAATAAAAGAATTAGTTTCATCGATCACGATAGAGAGGAAAGTTTAACGGTTAACGTATAGCTTTAGAAGTGTCTCGCGCTCAAGCGATGTGGGGCGTCCGGTTTAAACTGTATACTGTTCACAGCATCTCTATTTTTCAACGCACGCGAAAGAAAAAGCGACCGAAGCACGCCGGGGGGGGGGGGGGGGGGGGGGGGGGGGGGGGGGGGGGGGGGGGGGGGGGGGCCCCCCCCCCC
>Ga0126338_10003408_pt1 | contig 11141 bp, 7 predicted proteins | sample OrbCmetagenome_2_FD_92529 | JGI IMG/M metagenome (GOLD analysis project Ga0126338, IMG submission 92529) | Coral microbial communities from Petempiche,Puerto Morelos, Mexico - Orbicella C C metagenome | ecosystem: Host-associated > Invertebrates > Cnidaria > Coral | place: Petempiche,Puerto...
GAAAATGCCCCATTTTGGCATTATTTAATGCTTATTATAAAAACGCATTCCCAGTAATTGTAAAATCTTTGTGAGCCCAGACTCATAACAAAACGCATTAAACTACAGTCAATACATTGTGTCAGACACAAATAAACATTTTAAGTTTGATTCAGACAGAAAGCTGAATCCTTGATTAAAAAATTTAACCAAATTTCTTGACATGGTTACCGACTGCAAGATAGAAAAGACCACAGTGTGTCTGCTATTTTCTTATTTATTCAATTTTCAGCAATAGAAATTAGATCAGTCTTTCCTCACGTGAAGCTTATGATTAGTTGATTACAATGACTGGAAAAAAAATTGGGGTGCCTGTGCTCGTTGTTGAGCTAGAGCGATTTTTCAACTGAAAGAGCTCAATATCAAGGCAAATCCGTCATGTTTTCAATATGCACGTGCACGAGCGCGCACTAATGACGCCATAAATTATGCACAGTAAGGATGCACAATGCAAATGTGAGGAATGACCTTAAATTCCTATATCTGAAGCCAAATTTGTGTTAGGACAACTGTGGCACGAACAAATATGTCTCATAACTAATGCTGTTGTTGGCCATTTAAAATCTTCAGGTTCTGCAAGTGCAGATTGCAGCCTGTGAAAAGCAGCGAGAAGATGAAAAGAAATTGAAAGAGATGGAAGCAGAGTGGTTGAAAGAAGAAGCAAGACTAAGAAATGAGGAGGAGAAATGGTTGCAGGGTGAAAAGCTCCGTAAACAGAAAGCAGCAAAAAAATCAAGAGAGGTGTCCATCAGGCTTAAGAAAGAAAAAGAGGTTTGTTGCAAAACACTATCACTCTCACATGACTACAAGCTATTACACTGTTCATAACATTACAATTTGGTAATGTTAGAAATCTACAGTTGTCCTTACCCATATTACATTTCTGATATGCTTATCAGAGTGAAGTCCTACCAGAACAATGATCTCTTCTCAAGCAGTCAGGGAAACAAGTATCATTGTTGAGAAATTGTCATTGAAGTAATACCAAAGAACTTTCAGAGACAACATATTTATTTTTGCTATCCACTGGAAGTTGTTTACCCTGACTGCAATGAGCCAAGTACAACTCCGAGACAAGCAGTTTATCAAATTATACATGTAGCTCTCAGAAATAAGTCATGGAACCCCGAGAAAAACAAACGACAAAAGGCAAAAATCATTTCCTGACATTATTAAGTACCAATGGAAATTTGTGAGGGTGTCACTTGACGATATTGATAACATGAAAAAATATAAAGCAATATGAATTTGAAATACCTGCCAATTATTTGTGAGAAAAAGTTTGAGCAAGTGTTGTTTTAAAAGGATGTGTTTCTGTAGATATACTGTAGAGGTCCTTTTATATTCATCATTCACTTGTCATCCTCAGGCTAAAGAAAAACAAGAAGAATTAGCAATGGACATGAAAATATTGGAGAAACTTTTGGATGATACACGGAATGAAGTGAAGGAAGAAACACAGAGAAAGGTGTGTAGTTGTTTTAAGTGGTTTCAATATCTGTATAGTTCACATCTTACATGCACATGTACAAAGTGTATGAGACTACAGAGGAAAACACCAGGTAGCAGTCGGAACAGACTCTAGGACTCTATCATTCGGGCGCTACTGCTTCCAGCAAAAACCTCCACCTCTTTAAGAAAAATTGTTTATTTCATAGTCAAGAACGTTGTGGCAAACCTCTGTCCAAAGACCCAACTGACTTGTGATTAGATCGGCAATGTTTCCCTAATTAATCTGTTTAACTAGTCAAGAAGTTTTTAGGAATGATTTTGAGGGCTAAAATACACTTCTGCTAATAGGAGCTAACCAACAGGCTACAGGTAGCAGCACATTTACAATTATTGACTTCATTGCCTGTTGAAGACTAACGAAACTAATGATGAAACCTGTGAATGTCATGGTTTGTTTGTATTTATTTTAAGTGTTGATCTTTATTTTATGAACAGCGTGAAATGCGTGAGGAAAACTTGCGTTTCATGCAATACTGTGCCATGAACCGTAAAGAGGAGGAAGAAAGAGAGAAGGAACTGGAACGACTGGTGAATGAAGAGGTTGAGAAAAAATGGGCCCAAACCATACAGCAGTATAAACTCGAGAGAGATGCCCGCAAGAAGCTTCTGGCAAATGTCATGAAAACAAGAGAACAACAAACTGAAGAGAGAAGTAATTGATTCAGTTGAATTAACTTTGAAGATAGAGCTTTGTGCATCATTTAGGTTAACCCAATTCCTGGAATAGGCTATGTGGTGTGGCGAGCTATTCTACAGCCTCATTCAAATCCTTGGTGTGTTTTTTTCTTCTCTTAGAGCGACTGGCAGAAGAAGAACAAGAGGCTGAAAGAAAAGAACGGGAAGCATTGCTTTCAGCCATTGAAGAACACAAGCGACTGGAGGCAGAGAATCAGGAAAGAATAAAGAACAGAAATGTGTCATTCCAACGAGATCTTGACATGCAAATAGATTATCAACGAAGGGTCAAGGCCAAGGAAATGGAAGAGGAAGAAAGGGAATTCAGAATGGGACAGGTCAGTTCAATTCAACATGCAGTAGGACAGAGAATGTCATTACAAAAATGAATTTCTGGGAGCAAGTGCACTCCTTAGGAAAGTCGACAGATTTATTAATTTATTGGAAGAATTTAAGTTCGTTGAGAGATCTTGCTCGCCTAAGTGTTGTTGAATACATGTACATACAACGCTTTTTACTGCTCTGTTACATCTCACGGTCTGATAGGTCTCTCACACTATAATTCCAGGGAGAAGGATTACTATCTGATGTTGGGGTTGAGTTTATCACCTCCCACCTTTAGCTTTGTGCTGCTTTAACGTATACCAAGCTTATTCATGAAAAAAAGCGACAAATGGATTGAAACTTGAAAGACTAAGACAGCCTAAATATTAGAATCAGTAAGTTCATTAACGATACTTAGTATATGGCAGAAATCTATCATAGCAAGTGAGGATGACTAATGCTAACAATGAAGTAGGAATTCGTAAACGTTTTTGTTCCCTGCTCCTGTTGTTGTTGTTGAGATATTTGTACACAAGGAGGGTTACAATTCAGAGTACATTGCTACTCAGGACGAGTTGTGGAGAAGGCTAACAGTTCCTACTTTTCTGGCAGGAGGCGGAAGCTGAATATCAGCGGAAGTTAAAGGAAGCATTGGAGCGACCAACCATCGATAAAGTACATCCCATGAGAATTATGGGAACAGCACTCAGAAGCAAATCCAACTAACTTCCGTATTTACAAGATTAACAAAATATGAATTTGTGCATCTTGTTGACGATTTCTAATACAGGGATGAAGTGAATTGTACTTGAACAGATAATAAAGCTTCTTATTCTGAATCCTAACTAGAGTTTAAAATAATAGGAACGTTGTGTAAACTGGAGTTAGTTTCTTCAATGTACAGCTGTAATATGATACGAAACAGTGATGTATGTGTAAAATTTCACCAAGGTTTTGTCTTTGTTATAGTGAGGTAGTTTGTGAGTAGATGCTCTTGCCTTTGTGTAACATGCAAGAACAACACATTATACAAAGTGTAAATAAAAGGTTATTTATGATGTACCAGTTGTTATAAGAAAGCTTTTCTTTTTCCTTATGTGTTAGTAGGTTGCGTATAAACGCTAAAAAACTGACATTTTCTTAGAAAAGTGTGAGAATGAGAAACAAACATACAAAGACACTTTTCGATTCATGTAGGTTCCAGAAGACATGTACTGGCAATCGAAAAAAAAACCAGAAACTTTCTCGACAAATCGTCTCGAGAGATCAGCGTTTGTCGAAAGTAATTGATTCTCAGTCATTCTAATATGTATTTGATACAGTGATCCTCGTTGGACACGAGTCCTTTCTTTCGAGAGAGGTTTCAGCGCTCTCGCGATTTAATAATCACGTCTCACAAGAAGAGAGGCGCTACGAAAGACAGCTTGCAACATCCCTTTGAGTCGGTGTCCTTCTGATGCCAAACTGGGTCCCCGACAGTGGCTATCGGCACTTGGGGGAATAAGTGGACTACTTTCTCTTTTTTTTTTTACATGTGAAGGGAATGTATTAATGCAGTGCAATGAAATGCAATTATAGAATCCAGAGATTTAAGGACAGCAGGATAAGATATCTTGTGTAAGATTCCTTTGCTGTATCTTTGTGATTCAATATGACGCCGATCATTGACCAATGAGACCAAAAAGAATAACAAATGAGCTTTGACGATTGGAGGTCCAGATTAAGACAGATCGGGCTCGCTGTAAGGAAGTCACACTTAAGTCACTGTGACCCTGCATGGAAATGCAAGTATGGGATATCAAAGAACAACTAAAGGAGGTAAAGCGCAATGAAGATTTATCTCTCCAGGAAGCAAACCGAAATAAGATGATAAGATTTGCTCAGGATCGTGCTATCTGGCGTACAACTCTGGATGCTCTATGATTCACAGTGGAGCGATGGGAGTTCACCTTTCAGACAGGCGGCGCTGTGGCAATACAGTCCAACACCCTTTTTGTGGCATGCGAGTAAACTTGATGAAATGGCATGTGGCGAAAATACCTTTCCTCGCACACCACCAACTGAATGGAGGACTGGAAGTTAAAGGGTGGGCCTGTTTGCCATTTTTCCCGTAAAAGTGAAACCCCAGGTTAGTGTTTTCTGCATCTCAGTTGTAGCCTCGAATGATGCTTCCCTGCAACGGATGACCCGCAGATCTAGAGGAAGGTAAATTACACAGTGGTGACAACAGCTATCGACAATGATAGAAAACAACAGATGTGCAGTTACTTTGAGTCCATTGTTATGTCTGCTATATCAACTTTATGAAAGTAGCACACTGTAAGCTAACTGGTTGTCCGTGTTGAAATTCAAAGGGGCTCTATGGTGGAAACCTGCAAAACAAGTTTGATTCTTTTTTATTATCAAATTGTTACGTCTGAAACTCCTGCTTTCCGGTTAAATTACGTTGTGTACATAACTGGACATGAATCTGATGGGTTAACACCCAACAACAGCCGGCCGGATAAATTCACGACAGGTGACATTCGACAGAACCCGTATTCACTCTGAAATCGTCAATTTTCACAGCGCGTAACATTTTGTCCAGAAACACCTCATGGTCGTCATGAAAGAAGCATAAATGATTACATGTACTGAATGATCCCAGACGCTTTTGACTTGTTATGTAGGGAGAAAAAAAGAACGGTTGTTAGATAAATCAGCTTATACCGTAATTAACTTTACTTTGCTGTACTGACAATTAACTTTTATTTACCCAACTGGTGAAAGCTTTGATATGACGCGGCGTTCATGTAAGTGAGTACACGGTCTAGGAGACAAACAGTTGACAGAGAGACGTTTTTTGAGGGCCTGGGTACGTGGTCGGACGAAAATTCTTACCGAGGCATTATCAGATCAAAAAAAAAGGAAACACTTCTGTTATATTTAATTAAATGTTCAATACATAACCTCTTTACAGGAATCCGAAATAAAGAAATAAATTCAAAACATATATGAGGCAAGTGTCTCGGATAGGTCATGTTGATCTTTGCAGACTGCCCATTGTAAATAACACTTAAAGATAACGAATGTCTGCCAGGATTGAAAAACGTTAAGGAAACGTAGCTCAATTTTTGATAACTGAAGCAAACCGGATCAATTACTGATGTGCGATACATTTCCTATGATACGCTTTTTAGCTGACACCAAAACCACGCGCATCTATTAAGCCCAAACACTGTATAAACTTGCCACATTTTGCTGCTTTAACCTTTCACGCCCCCGGTCCTATTCCTTATCGTGAGAGAAGGAACTAGTTTAAGTAGTCTGTAAGGGCGAACTACTGAGGTCTGCTGAGGTGAATGACACTTCCATTACGGGAAATGGAGCTCACTTTCACGCAGATAAATTGATATTCTGTACTAACTTAAAGTTTGCATTTCTCAATCTAGTCACCCAAAACAGTGATCAGCCTCCTTCGACGTATTTCGGCGTGTCTTAAAGGTGAGTTTGCGAGACAAAGTGTCTGCTGGTGGTGTAGTGATGGTAGCGTTCCGCTTACAAAATGTTTACCTTATCCGAGGAACAATGTTGATATGTAGACTGTATCACTTGTGGTTCATTTAGTTACAATTTTTAATTTTCAAATGGGATGTTATTGAACTCGGCGTATTGTCCGTATTGGTCTTTTTTTTTTCCGTTTCCATCAGAAAATTGAGAGAAATTTACGTGCATATAGTTCAATTGTAATGGCTTTTAATTAAACTCCACCGCCAAACATTTGCGTCTGTCTGCGGCAGACATGCGTTATAAATTTCCGTAAAAGTTTTATCAAAACTGCGGACGTCGGCCAGTTATGCTTTTGCTCGAAGAGTAAATCGTCGTAAAACAGTGCATTGTTGTTTTGTGGTTGCCAAAAACCCAAACAAACAAAAACAGTCGTCGAAATTAATACCTATTGGTCCATCTCAAAACTGAGCTCGGGGTTTGTAACTAAAATTCCAGCCACTCGGGGGACCAATCAGAATACAAACCTTTTCATGTTCGAATGGACAATTTGGCTATTGTATTTTCTCTAAAAAGAGAAAGAAGAATCACCCAATATAGTTAGGAATTGAGTTTCAAAGCTGCAGAGAAGTTTTCTCACCTGTCAGTCAACTCATAATTTTTTGAAGTTTTCTCTTTTCAAGTTAAGACATGTGGCAGTTTACTTAGGGTGTAACCGAGATAAGAAACTGAATCTTTCATTGTCTCTTGAGCTTTTGCGTACATCTAGTGTTTTATATTTTTTTAAATTTGGATTTAGGTACAAATATTGTTTCAGTAAGAATGATTCGATTCGAAAGACTACGTTTCCTTTGTTAATGGAATTCTATCAATAAGGTTTAGTTGACAAATCTTAGATCCCAAACAACGCAAGTCAGTGCTGGCCTTAGCTTGAACCTCATTCTATACCCAGGGTGTCAGAGAATAGACGAGATCAATTATGAAGCCAAGAAGACCCAGTTTCTATAATTGTACAAAGGATATCTAACTGATCACTGTAGTTACTTTCAGGTTACTTTCTATTCTCAATTGGACTTAATCGTCCCAAACTTAGCCATCTTTGGTACCTTTTGGCTTACTATTTATTCGCAACTGATGTTTTTGTACGCTAGTATGTATTACAGGTTTCCATCGAGTTGAAGATCAAGTTGTCCGTCACTTTTCCTTTGTTGTGTGAAACTATGCAATCGAAATAATTTTTCTAATATCGCCAACCCAGCAGTGTCAGTGGCGGAGAGTTATGGTCTTGTGCTCGAGCGATATGAAAAATTCTGGGACGACTTAACCTGCCACGGCCATGTGACGCCTAGAAGGAAAATGTAAGTGACCCGGGTAGGAAATGAAACCACATGCACTGTCACGGCAAAATTGTCAATCGTTGCCTCAAAGATGGACAATAATTACTAGATCGGCTCTGTAGTCTGCTATCTTTCCCGTGTGAAAATCGCCAACTGAGTCGCCGCGACATCGCTAAGTTATTCATTCTGTAGAGCGAAGTAAATAAAATAGATAATAAATATCTTAATTGACCACCGCTTTTGAGAGCCAAAATAGTGGCTTTGTCGCGTGCTCGATCTTCGTGCCTTTATTTTGATCTAGTTCCATAGTAAAAGGCTTTTAGTGGACGTACAATACAATTTTAACATAATCAAGGAATCTCGAGAAAAAAGTTAAAATCAACGAGAGAGTGAATGCAAAAGAATGGAGCCAAAATTAGGCGCTCTTTATTAAGGGGCTCACTCGATGAAAATTGGTATTCACACTCGGACTGAAAAAGGTCGGAAAATGAGCCAGACCACATTGGTGCTTTGGGCAGAATGATTCAAATGCCATCTTTCCTTTTAAGTTAGGAAATAAATCAACGATAAACTAGTCACGAGGTTCGTTTTCTCTCGTAGGGAGTCACTGTATTAACGGTTATCGATTTGTTCGGCGTAACTGTTCTTTCGGGTGACCCTTGCAATCGAAAAGATTTTGTCTTGTTTTCGTTTACTGACAATATTTGAACACGTAAAACGTCAATGCCATGCACAAACAAGTCAATTCTTTTGCTGAACAGTTCAGTCGTGTACCAGCGGGTATGCTATCTAATTCTTTCGTCAAATATGACAATTGGCGCGGAAAAAGCAGTCACTAGGTGTTACGCTGAAAACGAGATGAAACATTCTATGTACGTAGTTAGAATAATTTTAACCCGTTTTTCTTCAAACATACCTTATTACGTGTACAACTCAACTTAAAATGGCAAGGGCGATGTTTCCATTTCCGTTGTTTAACAGACACATGCAGAAGTTAAGCATTTCATAGATCGGATGTGTTAAACTTATTGACCAAACGACAAATTTTTGTTCGTCAAAATTGCTTTGATGAAGATTGACACATGATTTGCGACCTTTTTACCGGCAATCAATCGTTGTCTCTTTCTACAAATAGTCGTCCATAATTGCTGGGAAATGAAATGAAGAATCTGCCCAGTTTTTCGCAAAATGAAAATTCAGTTTTACTGTGAGAAATGGAATATCTTGGAAAACAACTTGTCTTGATCCTTTCAAATGTTTCTTTGATTGTTGGGTTTATTTGTATATTATTTTTATATCTGACGTAAACGAAAAGTAAACCGATAGAGCTCTATGGTACCAGCTTTTCCACATTTGTTTTTTTTTCAGGGCAAATTCGCTGACAATGCCTCCCTCATGTTTCTGGCTCAGATGGCCCAGATTGAGATTATTTTAGCCCAGGAAAGTTCTAGCCATAAGCTTGCTGTCACAAAATTCAGTGAATCAGCTTTGCCGTTTTGGAATACGTTTATGTGACTAGCAGGCCATGATATACGTTTTCACATGAGCCCTTTTATGACCATATTCAAAAGATTTAGGTGAATAACATTTCAGCGATAATTTTAATGGATTTTTAAAAAGTGACCTTTGTTTCAAGTGTTTCAAAACAAAAACTTTTATCAAAGAGACACAATTCCCTTTCATAACATAAGATCGCTAAATTGCTCCGCAAACGAATTAATTCTCGGCTTATAAGATTTGTGACACTTTTCAGCGAGAACTTCGGAGGGTTTTCAAATGATTTTCTTAATTAAATCCGTTTTAAATCACTCATCTTAAATTGCCTTAAAATATAATCAGATATAATTCTTCGAGTTCGAGCAAAATCAGATGAAATTTCATAGCTTTAAATATCATTCGTCGATCAGGACCTGTTTAATTAATCTTCAGTAACAATTCTACATCTACACGGGTTGAGGTCCTGGTTGTCGTGTATAATTTTTTGCAAAAAAGTTCGGTCTCAAGTAAGAATTAAGCTCGTTTTGCCAAAGACGCCGGCATGTATTTTGTGTTTCTGTGTAATCTGGGTTCTCCTGAGAGCGTTCCATGCTAGTTCACTGTGATTAGCACTGCTATTACACTGAAAATGCCAGTTTTACAAAATTATAAGTGACGGTAAAATAATCAAATTAACAACATTAGTATTATTCGAAGTAAAGAAAGTGCCACTGCAGTTTAGCGGATACATTCGGTTTAGCTTAAATTTTCAACACCACGAAAACTTGGCCTATGATTGAAAATGATTTCAGGTAAAATGTACCAACTCCTGAAAGCTTGAGTTCTTCCGCAAAACTACTGTCAATCATATTTACTAAAATCAAAAACTGTGTAATTTAGAATTGAGGCAAAGAATAACTGGCAAAAAAAAAATTCTTAAAATGTGGCGTCTGGACACCGCATTCACTATCGATAAAACGGGACGTTTTACCAGGAAAAGCTCGTTCAGAGCAAGCGCGTGCGTAGGCTTGTTGCTGAAAGAGATTTGTTTCCCGATAAATAACAGTAATTTTATACACTCAGTGAGTTTCAGAGTAAGGCGGTTTTCGCAAAGTAGCGTTTACTAAAACCATACTAAAATCAATATACAAAAAGCAAAATTCTCCTCCTAAATTATGTATACAGTTTCGTTTCGATTGATGAAGTTAAGCTGGGAAATCAGTTTTCACATACCACTCGAGTGTTGTTGGGTTTTTAAACGTTGCGCAATAAATGACAAATAACTGAGAATTCGAATCCCGATTTTATTTTTTAATAAATAATGTACCTGAGCAAAGGTAAGGTTCTTAGTGTGGGTAACGTACGCGCCATCGAGAGAAATCCAATGTATATAGCTATCGTTTCTAAAAAAGTGATATCGATCTAATCACATAAAGGCAATTGAGAATCAAAAAGCCAATTATTCTTGTTAAAACGAGATAATAGTATTTTCAATATCCTCCTAACTATTAGTTCCCTTTAGAAATTGAGCAGATCAATTATCGTGGTCTGTTTCTTTTGAATAGACTGAAGGGGTTGAATGGGTTTTAATGTGATTCGCGAGAGATAGAAATGGAGGAATTTTGCGTTTGCCATTGCGTTACGCTCATGCGAAGTAAGCCGATGATAAATCTCATTTTCATGAGTGATTGAGAGCTAGGGTGATGGCTTAAATGAATTAAGGAGCGTTTCGACCTATTGTTAGTTCGAGTCCCGGAAATATCGCACCACGCACTAATTAAAAGCGATCTTGGCCCGGCTAAATGTTTATTCAGATTGTTGTATTGTATCACGTTCAAGGGGATGCGGATTCGAGGTTCAATAACAAATTACACAATTTAAACATTCGATCTGCGTGTCTAGATTAGCTTCGGATATCCTTTCATCGACCAAGATAAATACTTCATTAAAACACCCACAATTAGCCCTCTGACTATAAAGCGATGTGCCCGGTAGGCCACTGATACAGTAGTCACACAGCAAATACACGATTTCGCGGCGGGACCCGCGAATCATCATCCATTTGCTTCAAACTTCTCCCTTTGGTATCACAAAGGACATATTTATTCCATAGTTATCATCGTGAAAAGGTAAGGCTTTATCTTCTTAATTCATATATCTTACAGTTTTGCGTAGAGTTTTCATTTTGGTTTTCACTACGAAACCTGTCTGACCGCATGGGTTCACGGTTGTAACTGGAAAATAAGCGCTAATTTTTCTTTTGTTATAGTCCTACAAGAGTTACACGTTTAA
>Ga0126338_10003410_pt1 | contig 11140 bp, 4 predicted proteins | sample OrbCmetagenome_2_FD_92529 | JGI IMG/M metagenome (GOLD analysis project Ga0126338, IMG submission 92529) | Coral microbial communities from Petempiche,Puerto Morelos, Mexico - Orbicella C C metagenome | ecosystem: Host-associated > Invertebrates > Cnidaria > Coral | place: Petempiche,Puerto...
CTGAAATGAAGTGCTTTGTCTCATTGACACCTCATACTGAAATAATACATGCAACTGTTTGCGTTTGGGATTACTTTCAGACTGTGAACCTGGAATCATAAACATTCAAAGGTGTTATATTTTTTTTGTATAGATGCTCAAAGAAGTAATCGTTAAGCGAACCTTTGAAATGGAAAAGAGGTTAATGGAAGATGTAAAAGCTTTGGAAAAACAGGTCCTTGCTTTGGAAGAGGAAAAGAAGACGTTGCAATGGGACGCGAAACGACTTCAACTAGCTTTGCAGGAAATCTCTTCAGAACATGAAAAGGTGTGCCACCAGTGACAGTCAACTTTATTACATATTCTAAAAAAATCAGCAATGCTTGTCGTTTGCGTCGCGTTGTAGTGAAAATAATACTTTAACCTTGATTGTCTTCACTGAACATGAATAATCGTTTCTATGATTGATGACGTTTATCTACATGCAATGTTAATTGTTTACAAATACGTTTTTTTCTCAATAGGAAAAGGTTCAGATGATTTCCTGTGGAACCCAAGTTGATATTGATGTGGTATAATCTTTATCGCTATCTTTCTTTGTTTTGTATTGAGGATTTGGTAATATTCTCCATTTCATTGTGCTTCCTGTGTTTTTTCCTGTTCACAAATTATTGCAAAACATTTGTAAGTTCTCACTGAATGCATTTGGGTATGTTGATCTCTATCGTTATGTTTTCCAGACCTTTGTAAGAAGTGGTAACTAATGAGACTTTTTACTTTTATTATTTTCATATTCTTTAGGTACAAGAACGGCCAGGGTCTCCTGAGATTGCTAAACAGTTGACGTACGTGTCTATGCCCAAGAAGACCATCTCTTCTAACCAGCTCGAAACGAGCAATGAGAATTTGAAAACAATTGGGCAAATTAAGTGTAACGAACCGAGACAAATAGCTTCGGAATCAAGACCGCATCGCAAGGACCACAAAGAGGTCATAACAAGACAGAGCCCAGACGCTACTTCGTACGATACCAGAAGGTCATTGGAGCAAGATGGCAGAGGACCATCAGCTTCTTCACCTTCTCAAGGACAACGAAAAACGTCAGAAGTGCAAGAACTACTCATGCGCGAGAGCGAATCAGCCCACAGGCATTCACCTGAGGTTCGCATTGAAGCACCACGCCAATTGCAAGGGCAGATGACTCAACCCCCAGCAAGGCGTGAGATGTCTCCAAACCCTCAAACGCTCAAGCGACCATCTATCAGACTCACAAGTCAACAGACACAAGAGTTATCAGCTTCTGATCAAAACATAGCAGGTCATGCTCAAGGACAAACTTCACCACAGTCGCAGTGGACATCCTCGCAACCACAAGAATCCAGTAATCAGGTACAAATCACACAACCTACCCAAGCTGACGCTGTTTCTTCACATTCCTATGTTTTGGTAAGACGTGGTCCTCCCAATGTGTCACTTTTACCACCAAACAAACGTAAAAGGGTTGATACACGATCGGGTTCGGATGGTCTTCATGTGGTGTCCAGTAACAGCAATTACATTATGCATAACTTTAAGATACAAAAGAAACCCAGTGCTATAGACAGCCTACGGAAACGTCTTAAAGCATCTGCACCAGCCTCTGGACCGTCAAGAGGAAACCAAGCAGTGTACATGGTGAGCCCATCAAACCAGCAACCGGGGCCACAGTTGAATCAAGGTTCTTCAAACCTTCAGGCTACTGCCAATCCAACCCACATTTCGCTCAATCAGATGCCTGAGCCTCATCTTAATCAAGGTTCTTCAAATGTTCATGCTGCTGTCAATCCAACCCACATTCCACCCAACCAGATACCCCAGCCTCATATGCATCAAGGTTCTTCAAACCTTCAACCCGTTTACAATCCAACCCGAAGTCTATCCAACCAGTCACCGGTACCTCATTTTACTCAAACTCCTTCAAACTGTCAACCCGTTGTCCAGCCAACACCAAAGTCATTCCATCCAATACCACGGACAAATTTGCATCAAGGCTCTGCAAACACCCAGCCCGTTGTTTATTCTGAACCTCAGTCACTCCACGGAGTAGCTAATGCTCCGAGCCACCCACTAGGACATCCTCACGGTCAGTTAGTTGAGAGGATGTTTTATCCTTCAACTAGACAACGACAATCAAGCACTGAATATGGCCCAAGAGTCATGTCATCTCACCCTCACCAGCACGTGCAGCCAGCGCCTGCCAATGGTCAGCCTGTCGAACCTAATGGCACAGTATACGTTGTCAGAGAGTATCAGGTGTCACAACAGCAACAACAACAGCAACAACAACAACAAAAACAACGACAGCAACAGCAGCACCACCAACCGCAACCACAACAACAGCAACACCAACCACAACAACAACAGCAGCAGCAGCAGCACCAACATCCGCAACACCAAAGAGGTCCAATCCAGATTACACATGCTCCTTCATCTCACAGAACTACACAATTTCAACATATTGCTCCGGCGCCTCCAGGTATCATAAGAAATCAACCTTGTCCGCCAGTTCAATCTCCTGGTATCTCTTCCACAGCGTCCCCATCAGGATTTCGTCCTGAGCCTAGTGCTGCACAAGATACGCGTGGTACTGTGAACCATTCGGATATGAATGGTGCAAGAAACGACCATCCTGGGGTGCAGTTAAGGACGCCTCCAAAACCCTCAGCATCCATTGTGGTGGTTCAGGACGGTATTGTTCTCTCATGGAACATGACACTAGACGAGACAATGGCAAAAATTGATAATTATGAATTGTTTGCTTGTCAAGATGGCGCAGAAAGTACAACTCCACCAATTATGTGGAAAAAAATAGGTATTGTGAAAGCGCTGCCACTTCCTATGGCGTGTACGCTGTCACAGTTCTCTACTGGGAATAAGTATCATTTTGCCGTTAGAGCGGTAGATGACCAAGAACGAGCAGGCCCATTCAGTGATCCTTGTACAATTGCATTGACTTCATAACATGTTTTGGTCAAATTGTTTCTTTGATAATATTTATCCACAGTATTTCTGTACCCTAATTTTTATTTAGTTCTCTTAGGATGTGACTTATTCATCATTGCTTCGCTAGTACAATCCTGGGGATCTTGATTCCGATCCCCTTGCAAGAGAAATTGTGTTAACGTTGTAGCACGTTGTGGCGTTTCATGAAATAACCATGCCTTGATGACCAGAAGTCATACTTTCATGTCAAGAACTTTTCTGGGTTGAATATTTTCAAAGGTGGTACGTGCATCTTACCTCTTTCGCCCTCTTAACGCTTACGGTTAGATAAATGACTTACTTGTAAAACAAAGTAGAAACAAACAGCACCACATTAAAATAATGCTACATAGCTTCCAATTCAATCATTGCACTATAAAACATAATAAAACATTATATAAAAAAAAATCATACCCATACTTAAAAATAAGCCACGTTACATGACTCGGAAGTCTTCTCTACTCGATTTATGAAGAGGGAGATTTAGATGGATTTAGATTACAATAAAAATGTTCCTTGTTCCTAAATAATGAACTTTTCCAGGGGACATCCATTTCACTTTAAGCAATGATGATAAGAATGACCAATCTACGTTTTTAAATGCAAAAAATATTAAAATCACTTTTGTATTGCAGAAAAGTAAAAATTTCATTGACCGCCCGCTGAGTTTATTAGTCTTTGTATTATTAGGGAGGTTGATTGAGAGGAAAAACGCCACTTGTACTATATCATATTTTGTATTATTTTTATATTTATCTCATTTAATGGTGTAAATTATTATAGCTCGATATTTATGTTTTGTAGATGGAAATTGTAATCATTGACATTAATAAAATACTGAAAACCAAACTTTGACTTTAGTATGACTGTTTAATTTGTTCTTTAGAATTCAAAACTTAATTTTATCTCAAGGTAAACGGCCTGTCCGTGTACCAGTCCAGCTTAACAAAAAAAAAAATGACAGTTTGCGCTTCTAAGACGCACTTGTAAGATTAATCTCGGCAATCAAAGTTCAGCTATTATTCTTTCCATGTTATTGAAAATGCAATTAATAAATCTCCTTATTAAAATCACCCAAGTGAGAATCATCATCTGTTGTTCCATTCGTCCGAGTTTGATATTTAATATTGAGATATTTGGTCTGTTTAAACTGAATGTGTAAGACGGTTTGGAGTCATAAATGTTGACAAACGTTTCGTTCTCAACAATACAGCCTTTCCTAAGGCTGAAAAACGTCTTCTATTGAAATAAATTCTGGCCATCATTTAATCTGATGATTCCCCTTCGATCAACATGATTTAAACAAATTTCTGAAACACCCTAGGAACGAAAAGAGATTTACTAAATATTACAGGATAAAAGTACTATAACATTTATCAGATGATTATTTTTTATTAAAACCTTATATAATTTCACTGCTGATTTAGCATACCTGCAAAATCTTCCATCACCCGGTTTAACCGACACCGTCAATGATCTTGATTTAAAACGCGATATACATCTGAGCAGGAAATGACGCCTTTGGAACCTATTATAAACCAATTCTATAGGAAACATGAATAAATAACGGTCAAAACCTTGTAACTCCATTGATTCCCTGAAATTTTTAAATTAAAATTACACCTTAGTGTGTGAAATTTTGTTTGGTTGAAAACCCGTGATTAATTACCACTTAATCATTTCATAATGACTTCCCCGTAACAATTATGAGGAGAACTATGTTTTTCACACAGAGCTGGGTTTAACTGTTTAAGAAGTAATAAAATCCTGCATTGAATGATGTTTTCTCTCAAAAAGAAGACAAAGTAAAACACATGAAACAATGGCGAACCCGTTGTCGAGTCGCTAGCAGATTCTACATGTTGAAGTTTCCTCCCATTACCGTGCGGGTTCAGTGAACTAGAAAACCAACCTGTAATTTATGCGTGCTAAATAATAGTTCCACCAGCGAAGGTGTAAAAAATTTAGTCCACGAACAAAGTAAATGAAATCCGCTTCTGAGCCAGTCCAGGGAATACCTTTCTAATTCAGTGACGAAAAGCGCGAAGGAAAAAAAAGAAGGTAAAGAGCATTTTCTAGAAACATTTGGAAACTTGAATTTAGAAGTTATTTTTCTGGCAAGTCAGCACAACTGATGCAATTCCGTGCCATTAAGTAATTAATGTTTTTGGCACATTGTTGACCTATTCTATAATAATAAATGAACACACGTGTTGAATTACTTATGCTATCTCTCGCTCCTGTGGATCACTGTTTCCTTGCAAGATAGAAGACCCCGAGCCTTAAATCCGCAACTTGTGATACACAGTCAAGGTAAGGCCGCAGAGAATTTGAAACTATAACCTTATGCTCTTAATTTAATGATATAGAATTTTAACATCGAGTCTACAAGCTTAGAATATTTGTTTTGTCTTTAAGATTATTAGATTCCAAATGTTTTGAAAATACGTTTTTAAAGGGAATAAGATTTAATACCTATGCTGTATTCGTCAAACGCCGAGAGAATATTTTTACTGCAAGTCTGGCATCTATGATCCCTATTTTCAAACAAATGAGGTTGGAAACGATCAAAGATGAGTCGAAATGACGCCAGAGGGCTTATTGTTATGGCGAGTCAACAGGACGGTTTCACGTTCATGTGGATTAATGCAAGTTGCTGTTTACATCAACAGACACACCATGAAGTACTGGATTTATTTATGTGCTGTTCTTCTATTAACGCTTGCGTCTAGAGGTGAGATATTTTCCAGTATTTTTGACGTTCATCAGGTTTGAATAATCGATTAAATAAGGACATGTTTACGGTACCAAAGAGGTGATGGTCGTTTCGATTTCCTGGTTTAATTAGTTGTGGTCTTAAAACGAAGCCTTTAAATCCATGATTATAGCAGTATACTGTACTAAACACATGACTTTTGTTTGTATCACGGGCTTTCACTAACATTCCGCAAAGCAAATGTGTCACAGTAACTCAGACAGCTTTTACAGCAGGTGCTTTATTCGCAGTCACCATTGTGGTGTCTTTTTATTTTCCTTCATTTGAGGCTAATATAAAAGATATCGTGAAGACACTGAGCCCTTTTTGTACAATAAAAACCTTGTCATTGGTGACTTTGATGCACAGAAATCGATCTCAGTAGTCAAACATTATAAACTTTGGTAACACCTTGAAACGAAGGAGACACTAAAACTTCATCAAATCAAATTCGTAGTACTTGCCATTTTTGAATTATAATCAGGAAGATAGGTTGACACTAGCCTAGGACTGTACGGTTTATCTCCAGTCACGCTGTGATTTCTCCACGGGAATCAGCAGACACCATTGTGGGCTTGAATTGTAAATGTAATGGAGGAATTTTCAGTGGAGTTTTATAAACACCTTGACTTGTCTCAAACTGACTTTGACCTATCTAGCAATAATTCCAAACGAGATACCTTAACCTGTGGGTGAAATCACCTTTTCAGAGAATGACAAAACTATTCCAATTAAAAGTTGTCGGTGACTCGTCTAAAGAGAAACGTCGTTTTTATCACAAATGTGTTATCACATAAAGAGTCAAACAACCCAACTCTCCATAACAGTTCACATAGTATCCAAGCTTAGTTTTGTTCACTCTATGTTATACTCACTCGAAACAGAAATTTGACTATGATAGAAGGCTTATACTGAAAATTATCTACTGGGAAATATCTTCTCGATCTACCACCAAACATTAAGGACTAAATCTGAAATGATTATATGTGTGGCACTGTCAGTTAAGCTTGTGGCTTAAAGCGGGGTTGGGATATGATAAGGTAAAAAGTATTTGTCATTGAATCATGGAAGACGATTCTGCTGGTACCTAACACTTTACACTGGTTGTCTTTCCAAACTTATTTACGGTGTTGTCACTTTTAAGCGTTGTGTCCAGTTTTGTTTAAGTAAACTGGTTGCCCAAGTTTGACCACTTCTCACTTTGGAGACGTTTCAGTGATTAGATACATATTACAATAAATTGGTGTTCATATGGTTCAGCTGTTTTATAATTAACTTAAACAGTAGGTACTTTACAGAATTCATGGTGCATTAATTGCTTTTGTCACTCAATCAACATAAACAGCGTGGTCACTGAACTAAAAATAAGGCTATTTTTTTCTTATTTCAATTATCAGCTTGAGAGAGAACACTGTATCTAGAAGTAAGACATATTATAGCAAGACCATTCATGTATCAAAAACAAAACTATAAGCTTCGCTGGTAATTGTTCTTATCCTTGTTTCTATCGAGTTATCGAAACACTCGTGAAACTTTGATAGTACTCGTGAAAGAGGTTGGAAAAGGTATAAATATGGTTATGGAAATCTATTGTATCTTGTTTTAAAAGGATAAATGATGGTCACCTGCGGCTTGCGAAGCTTGGCGCTGACACTCGAGAAAGTAGTACACGAGAATTCGAGAGTGTTCGTGCAACGTAACCTTTCAGTTTCTCCCGAATTTCTCTAGTGTTCTCATAAGGCTACGTGAAATTTCCTATTTCTTTTCAAGGCCGAATAATTAAAGCAAAAATCAAATAAAAACTTATAATAAGCAAGATACAAGGCCTAGTTGCATCTGGCGAACAAGAATACATCCAGGCTTTATACTTGTGAAGATAAGGAAAACAATAACTCTGGCTTTTTAACTGAGGCCTATCTTTGAATTTTTCATCGCCAACTGAAAACTCCACGTGCATAATACAACATAGGTCGTTCTGAAGTGATTGTAGAGTTAGCCGAGTTTTGGTAAGATAACTATATTTAGTAATACAGGAAGAATGGAGCACTATCGGATAAATCACCATTCCAGATGTGACCCGTGCCTTCCCCGGAGACGTTCACTCGCCGGTGCCGGACACTGAAGTATCACCCGTTACACCAGAGACACCGGAGACCCCAGTCACCAAGGAAACACCGGAGACCCCAGTGACGCCGGAGAGTCCCGTGACTCCTCTTACACCGGAAACGCCAAGTACCCCGGTATCCCCCCGGACGCCGAAGACTCCAAGGACACCCGAGACGCCATTAACGCCATTAACGCCTAAAACGCCGGAGTTCCCATTCGTGTTAGGGTCAGATGGTTTTATTTATCGCACTGTACCGTATCTTTTGGTATTCCCGCATGAGATGCCACGCATGCCTAGTGCTAGTGATTTACCGGATGTCCCCACGGTTCAGGACCAATATGATGTTCCTAAGGCTCCCAAGCCTCCTAAGCCCCCGGAACCTCCCAAAGCCCCGGTCAGAAAGAGAAATAATTTGATGAAAGGTAACTACATGCAAGAGAGGAGTCTCATGCTCTCTTGATACGTGTCGTTAAAGGGGAAGTGTCATATGATGTAAATTAATGGCTGGTATGTGAAAACAACTAAGGAACTTTGTGTGGAACTGAGCTTTTTACACAGTGGTCCCTGGCTACTTCCTCTGTTGGGCTTGATAACTAAAGTTCAAGCTGACTTTCTATGATTCTCATGACGCTTCTCCTTTCGGTCGGCGTCCATGTAGTTACATAACGTCCTGTTCATAGATTAAGGATCTGCACTTGTACTGGGACAGTGCTGAATTCAAAGGACGGGTTATTATCATGTTACTAGACCTTTAAGGTGTCTACATTCAAATCCGTACAACACCTCTCTATACACGAATCATTTTATATTTCTTAATGTAAGATTTAACTTCAAATTTGTTTGTTGTTATTTGGGTTGGCAATCATGAAATTGTTAAACTAAACAGGTTGCTGTTACAAATTTAACCTTTCACCTTACCTTACAAATTTAACCTTAATGGTTTCCCAGTTGAATATAGTGATAGAGTGGTGTCATCAGAGTAAATATGTCACGTGACATATATTTAAAGTTGTTAATACATAGTAGCAAATAGAAGTCCCAGGATGAGCCCATCAGGTGTTTTTTGTTGTAAGTTAATTGCTGGAAGAGCACTATAGACGTTTAAACAATCTATATTATTTTCTTGAAAAGATACCAGTTTTACCATCTCACTTCTGAGCCACTCATTGTCTAGTTTACTAATCTTTTAGGTAAAAGGTCATAGTTTATTACTCCAAAGGCCTTTTCAAGTCGAGGAAAGTTTAAGTAAGACTATGTCGTTCTCCCCCTTAAAAAAAAGATCATAGGAATTTTGTCAGTGTAGCTTCGGATGATTTGCAAGGACGGCTTAGTGATTGAATAATCGATGTAGACCTTGACAGAGTGTCTGGATGACGATGCTGGAATTTTAGTTATAATACTTAATTTCGTCGATTTCGAAATCTTATAGAAATTCAGCCCGTTTAATTCTCAGCTATCAATTTACAAAACGCGTCATTTGTCGACTGACAAAATGACGACTGACAACAAAATGTTGACCAAGTCTCTGCTTCAGTTAAACTCCTTCTAGAGCAGAGTATGACGTGTTGAATAGAATTGGAATGTAATTCACACAATGCTTGCTGCAACGACAATGTTGCAAGGCATGTTAGACCAGGCGATATCTCGTTCAAACATGATGATTGAGCACCTTGTGACCAATCGAAATTGTGACGTACGATGCACCAAACATTGCTAGTGCAACATCTCATGCTGTCTTGCTTTCTTCGTACAGGTTTTGCCAGGAAACATTCAAGTAAGTAATATTTAGTTAGTTTAGTTTCAAAACATTCATATTGAAGAACTGTGAAATAGAGTTGCGCGACAAGAAAGCTCTATAGCTCAAGGATTATTTTACCTGACAATTTAAACTCAAACTAAACTCTTTTTCAGAACCCAATTAGACAATTTGATACAATAATTTAATTTCATATTTGCTTCATAATCAGGGTTGTAAATTTCTAACATTACAAAATTAAGCTTTTAACAAAGTGATTTTCGAACAAATCTGCTACTGCACGTAAAAACTTGCATTCTCAATTAATTGACCCCCGTCCAGTTTATTTCCTCTTGGTATGTTTTATGTGGTCCTCTATCTCACACGTTAACAATTTAAACTCTTTGAAAGTGAGCGCAGCTAACTGGATTTATATTGTAAAATGCATGTAAACTTTTCGTGAGGTAACTCTTTTCACGGTGCGGTTTCGTTGCATGGCCAGACAATATTCGTAGAGGAAAGTTCATTCATCTCTGTTTTGTTTCTCATTACTTGTTTTTCCACGAAGAAAAGGAACATGTAACACACAAAGAAAGCAAAAAACAGGGAGGTAAGTCCTCTCGTAAGTTAAGAACTTACACAACTTTCAGTGGAAGAAAGCGTCTTCTCGCCATTTGTTCATTCCAAGTAAACTTGAAGTTTCAATTGCAACTTTGGAATCGTGACAGTTAGAAAACACCACCTTCTGAAATAATAAAAACTGGATGCTACCTAAACAAAGGAAGACATTGTAAGTGTCGAGGAGCCACTTCAAGTTTCTTGGGATGAACATAACTGTACTTTTCGTGCATGTGCATGAGTTTTGTGTCCATGCATTGAAAAATACCAGGTATTGAGTAGCGTTGGGTCATCACAAAAACGACACAGTTTCCTTAATTCTGTCGTCCTTTGGCAACTTTGAATCCTTCATTTAAAGTGAGCTTTGGGAAATATTGATTACAAGACATTATGTTCATAAAGCAGCACAGTTCACACTAAACGTCCATACATCCTATCTTTCATCAATTCAAAACTGACAGTTTCATCGTCTTTGTGATGATTAGTGCTTGTCAATTCCTGTTGAACAGTCATCGTAGTCTTCTCTCTTTCACCTGAGTAATAGCTCGTTCTTTTCTTGTGGTTGACCAATATAAACAGGGCACCACCGCCATGGAAATATCATACGAGGTATGTCAAGCACAGAGAACTCAAGCAAAAAATCTGACGATTTCCAACAAGGTTAAAAATTAAATTTGCTTTATGCATGCCTGAATACAGTTGCAGTACTGCAACATTCCAGAGGTCAGTTTTATTTTAAGATAATTTTCCTCATTAAACCCAGAAGTCTTACTTGATATCGCATCGGGTGCACCGGGCCCTTTATAATGAATTGCAAACGATATATCCTCAGAGGTTTTCAACGTCCGTCATTGTAGTAAATACTGGGTTTATGAAAACTGATAGGGTTAAATTATATTTGTCAACAACAGGAGAAGATAGTACA
>Ga0126338_10003412_pt1 | contig 11138 bp, 6 predicted proteins | sample OrbCmetagenome_2_FD_92529 | JGI IMG/M metagenome (GOLD analysis project Ga0126338, IMG submission 92529) | Coral microbial communities from Petempiche,Puerto Morelos, Mexico - Orbicella C C metagenome | ecosystem: Host-associated > Invertebrates > Cnidaria > Coral | place: Petempiche,Puerto...
AAAAACCCCTGTTGTTTGCCAAGATAATATTTTTTTCCCATATAAAACTTTTTTAATTGACCAAGTTTTTTAAGTAAAGATGGCTGGATTTTGGCCTCATTCTTTTTTTTTTTTTTTACATTTTTATGGACCTTGACTTGGCCTCAGTCCATAAACACAAAAAAGAACTTTGTCTTTGTCCAGCCACCTTACCCAAATAAGCTTGGTTATTAACCCATGTTGAAGTAGATAAAAAAATTATATTTTTGTTCCTTAATTACCTAGTATAAATCAGCAAATTATAGTGCAATAAGTACAGCAACAGAACATATTTTGCGGTCCAAAATATTGCAATCCAATCTTAAAATACTGCTTTTATTTATGACAAGATCTTTAGAGAAAACATTTTGTTTAATTAACATGTTTTATTATTATACAACTTAACTTAGTATAATGAAATGATTGTGAATTATGTGCCTTACATTCTTAAAATATTAACAATTTGTGCAATTTTGACAAAAAATCTTGACAGTCGTCATTTGCACAAACTGAACTAGCGGTATACCTTTACAAACATGAGGCACAACAAACTGTCTGTATTCCTGACCATATGCTGAGGCAGCAAACAAATAGCTGATGGAAGAATTACAACACCAAATGATTCAGCAGGACCAACCATAGCATGAATTGATACAGCAAAGATAAAGATATCATGATACAGTAACCCATGTGCAGTATTAGTCATGAAGTACAGTACTGTTATGTGAGTTAAATGATGAAGAACTAACACAGGTTCTGCTACCACCACCAGCAGGATTACTCTTAGTTTGATCCATTACTTAAGACGTTTTACTGGTGCCAAACGATAACAGTTCTGCAAGGATGTGTGCATTATGGCATTGCTGTTCTACATATTGGTGGCTAATTGGCTACATGTAGGTAGCTAAGCCTCCTCATCAACAGCAGAATCGAAGTTCAACATCTTTGCTAACATGCAGAACAAGCCAAACCCATTGTGTAGTTGACAATACTAATAACAACCATCATCCCTTCACAAGTTAATTAACTGTGTTACATGTATCAGTGCTCATGGCTAACTCAATAATCTTCAGTCAATGTACATTGTACAGAGTGGAAATGTTGAAAACATCTAACATTTCTTCCTAACCTACAGCCTGAGAAAATGCAACATAAAAATAGTATGTTGTTGGCTAACAAATGTTCACCAACAGTGGAAAATATCATTAACAACATCTTTTTGTAAATTGTACGTGGCATTGTACATCTTCCTATGTTACACATAACATGTTTGATGTCCACTACATGTTCACCGGCAGCCATCAATGGGTAACATCTGTGATAACCAACATCTCTTTCTAACCTTCACGATGTTACATATTTACACAAAACATTGTTCATGGATAAAGAAATGTCAAATAACTAACTAGAGAAACGTCATTAACTAACTAACAAAACAGTGGAAAATAAGGTCTATAACAATACAGTACAGCTGGCCTAACCAACAGTTAAAGTGCATGGCTAACAAAATGTTCACCAGCGTGACAACTATGGAAAATATTGCTAACAGCCAACGACAGGTATATAAAGTTGCCACTGACATGATTCATAATGACAAGGTTAACAAAAATTATGTACAACAGTTCAACATCGCAAATATTGATAGCGAGCACCTCATAACTTCCTACCCTGCATATTGTTACACAACTTAATATCTATATGACATTGTTGATGGCTAACTCTTCATTACAGTTTAACTCAACTAACAATAAGCATCAACTGTATGACCAGTGAAAAATGACAAAGGTGATTATCTCTTCCTGACCTATATGTTGTTGACTTCAATGGCCAACAAAATTCTAAATGGAAAACACTGAAACATCAGAACAATCTTTGGAAACAGCATACTGAAATTAACAATGCCTCAAGTGGTGTCAATCCAGTTGTTTCATCAGCTGTTGTCTCCAACAAAACAGTAGCACTTGATCAAGCTAAGTTACATGTAAAATGGAAACAGTGACTTCAAATTTGTAAAAGCTCTGCTCATGGATTCCACACTACAGCTGTACATTTGGTACTTATCAGTTCTGATGTACTTTCAATTGATACATTTACATTTTAAAGAGATACTGCATGTAACTACATTATAAGGATTGGCACAAATAATGCGACTAATTCCCGTATACACATGTACACTGTATTAATGTGTTCATATGAGAGAACTGTTGTCAGATTAATCGGCTAGTTTCACCTCCTAACTCTCCAAGTTCTGAAATGTGAAAATTTATCAAAAATCAATTTCCAAGGCAGTGGGAAATCAATTTTGAAGGACTGATTAGTGATATAATCACACAAGATTGAATTCTATTACACTGCAAAATTAAATTCAAACATTAGGAGACTTGCTGCATGACGGCTTTTTGGTTGTCTGGCTCCAGTGCTTGGGAATTCTTTTGTAAACAGAAAACATCAGAGGATTTATTTTATCTGTGAAAATTAATCATGTCTCTTCAGTTCAAACTAGTTTAAAATAAACATGGTTAAAGTCACAAAGGACATCAAAATTTGGTCCTTACAAATGGATTGGAAAATTATGACGGAGAAGTTGCATGTGAAGTCTCCTTGCATGTATATAAAAATCTTATTATTGTCCTAATTTTTTTTTATATAACATTTCCTTACAGTAATATTATACTTGAACATTGTTTGTGATGGGTTGGTAGTTGTAAAAGTAAAAGCCTTTCACAATTTAATTTTGCTCCAAAACAAAAATACATGTTAAGCTAATTTAAACTTGTCAAAATGTTACATGTATTTATTACATTTACTAATTAAACCAAGTGCTTGCTGATATTCTTAAAATGTTTTCCAAAGAACAGGTTAATACAGGCATATTATATTAGATACAACTTCAAAACTTGTGTGGTGGTTACTTTTTGTTTCCCTCTTTACCATTAGTAATATAACATCAGACTATCCTGGTTGAAAAGGTCAAGAATTTCTGGCAGAATTTCAGCTCTAAGTGGGGTAATCAGTCAGGAAAACAATCACTTAAGGTTACCGTATACCTTTAGAGCACTGCTAAGCCTGGTTCACACTAGTGAAATAACATCATAACAACATCGTCACGAACAACATACAAAGGACGTTATCTCAATGTAAAAAGGACATTATGGTTGTAGTGTGAACATGTAGACATAATGACATATTAGCAACATAACAGCATGAACATAACAACATAAAGATAAAACTGATCTTTTCCTTATGTTGTTATGTCGACGTTGTTATGTCTTTATGTCGTTAGTGTGACCCAGGCTTTAGAGGTGTTTCGCTTCCAAGCAATGTAACGTGTCTGGATTAAACTGTAGATATCTAAATCCCTATATCAAATTAAAACTTATAGAGCTGCCTACCACACTGTAACATGAATTGTCGGCTTTATAAGCTTTAATTTGATATGGGGGTTTGAGTATATACAGTTACAACCAGACACACTTCATTGCTTGGATGTGAGACACCTCTTACTGTAAGTACAGTACTGTAACCTTAGGATATTATTGGATTGTAATGATAATACAGTGATACATATCACCTCAAAAAGTCTTGACCTCATAGTCCAATTGTTGAATAGAAACACAGAAGATGTTCTCTATTTTAAAGCTAATTACAGGATAAAATTCGAATTATGTCCATCATTCAATTATGAACCACTCCACATGTACAGTAGAAGTGGGTATGTCAAAAACTGGGGTAAAGTTACGGGGTAAGGGTGTAATTATCAATTACCATCGAGAGCTAACCCTAAACAGGCCAACCCTCCTCTTTTGGTACTGCCCAAAGAAGCTGATCCCCAGACCAACATTCTAGTTCAGACAATAGAGTGGAATGCACAGTTAACCACTGGATGAATGAAGGCAAGTTTAAGACGCGACTGGTCGAAGAATTAGTCGTCACCCATACTGCATGTAGATCTGCTATAACTTGGATTCCTTCACCCCTTTGTTGATCGTTTTGGAGATATCTGATATCCCCAAAGCCCGTATTACAATTAATTTCAACTCTCCACGTTTATTATTTCTTACTAGAGAAAAACAGTATTCAACAAGAGATACGGAAATAGGATACTAACCTTGTCTTTTCCACCACACGCACGTGGATACAGAACATCATCAGCGTTCAATGAGAGCTACTTTTGGAGCTAAACGGCTTCTGTTAATTATGTTCCCGTAGTACACAGTGTAAACTATGGCCAGTAATACTTCATCCAGGTTGTTGCTCACATTATAGGCTATTGCACTTATTGTTATCACTAAATCACGAACAACAAGAACCAAAAGTCGGAACAACACTAGTTTTGCAAATGTGTAAAATTCGCCCGACGATGACGGAAGGCTCTCCGTTATTTTGCTTCAAAACAATAATAAACGTTTCTCTTTTCCCGAAATTTTTGCTCTAAAAGTCGAAGTAATGTGTCTGCAACATCTTTCCATCCTCAATATAAAATGAAACGAAACCGATGGTTTACAAATAGAGGGAAATCATGAGTAATCGAAACGCCATTTTCTCGCTTTGTGAAACGAGCCGCGAAGCGCAGTTTAAACCGGATGTGACGTCATTTTTTGTTGGATGATACCTATACGAAAATTTCAGGAGTCTTCTGCCCCGCCCCTGACAGTGACCAACTTACGGAACAGGCAACAAGACACAAGTTTAGTTCATTTATGTAAATTCGTGTCGTCGTTTTCTGATTGGCTAAGAGCTACATCGAACAAAAGAGTAGTGACCCCCGTAACCTTCAACAGATTGTAAATTTAGCATTTTACTAAAATTGCGTACTTCAGTAATTTTATCTGGCTCATTCTAGCCCAAAAAACTCAAGTAAGTATCCAAAACTGCGAGTTTTCTAAAGACCACGGTGAATAGGCTGAAATAAGGAATCGCAACAAAAACGTCCCTAGCGCCACTGAGGGCAGTAAACAGCAGATTGCACTCCTGATGCGAATAATTCGCTACGGAAGGTTGTAAACGATTGCAAGCTACCTGGAAGGAGAAGAAACTGCGGCTGAAACTATGGATTCATTGAATGATCAAGAAATTACACCATTGAAGGATGTTGAAAAGCTAGCGAGGATAGCTGGCAGCACACTGAGTGATGGCTTGAAAAAACACGTGAAGAAATATCATATGCTCCCAGTGAAACAGAGAAAAAGTTATTTTCTTTCGTCTGAAGAAGCCTCCGTGTGGAGACTAGTCCAAGAGGCCTGTAATTGCCCAGATGCTGTAACGCCGCACCGTTCTGATGTGAACAGGTATGTGCTGAAGAAGAATTTTAATGCACCACTGGGGATTCATGGAAAACTGGATCGCCTTGCGTATGCTTGACAGTGATCTACGACATCAAAGACCAAAGGGTCGTTACTGCCTTCCCTTCAATGTGATTTCTCAAGATTTGACTAACGTAAATTACTGAAAAATGTGATTTGTAACTTGATGTTATGCCATCTCTCGGCAGACCGACTGAACGTAGCTGTAAAATCGGATATGTGGGCTATTCATGCTTGGATATATACCTTTTACCATTTCGCTCCCGATGTAGACCCCTAGTTATACTCTTATAAAATGTTTAAGTGTAGATTTTAACCGGAGTTGTTTTAAAGCACCAGATGTAGTGAAACTACAGAACAATAGTAAAAAGAGAGTAATAGAGTAGTGCTTGAACTATAACGCGCAGCGTGAAAATAAATTTGAACTGACAAACCTTTCTTTTTTTTCCTTTTCTGTTTAAATGTAACTCCAATGGGATGATATGGGAGGCGTGGCGGCCTCATGGTTAGTGCGCTCGCCTCCGGATCGAACGGTCCGGGTATGAGCCCTGGCCGGGTACATTGTGTTGTGTTCTTGGACTAGACACTTTATTCTCACAGCATCTCTCTCCACCCAGGGGTATAAACGGGTACCACCGAAGTTAATGCACGGGGGAGGGCAACCCTGCAGTGGTGCAGCATCCCATCCTAGGGGAAGTAGAAATACTCCCAGTTGCTTCATGCTACAGAAACCGGAGGTAAATGTCCGCCTGATTGACCACTAGCTTGTATGCAGATTTTACTTACCCAATGGGATGGACTAGCATCCCATTCAAGGAGAAGTAGCTGTACCAGGACCCTCGTCAAGCTACAGTAGACTCAAAGGGTCTAGATGGGGTTTAACTCATAGCTGAGAACTGGTCTAACTGTCAGCTGACAAATGACGTGTTTCTGATAGTTTCTGAGTTCTGCGATCTGCAACGTTATTGACAGCTGAGAAATGGGCTGAAACTGTAATCAGGAGCTGAAAATCACCGAAAATGTGACTATGTTAACTGAAAACTGAGATTCTAGCAAATCTGTCCAGACCCTCACAGTTAAAGCGTCTTCTGACTGATGAGTCATCTGTTCAATCCAATTCTTATGATTGAATCAGTAGACTTCATTACCTTTGTCATGAACGACTTGTACACTCGTTCAGATTATGACTACTAAAGACTGCTGCATAATCCCATTACGAACTTATAGTCCTTAATGAGACACAATTTAGTCTTTGCGGTAGCTCTCTTTTTTTATTACCCAGCTCCACTCGGCATATATGGGGGTGTCAATGTGGTGAAAAAAATTAGCTGTTTGACGTAAAAATTGGACATTTTGACCACTAATTAGCGCTAAAACTATTAAGGGTAAAACAATTTTAGCTACAAAATTGAAAGTCTCTTCTCCTTAGAGTCTACAGTTTTGAAAAAGGGAAAAAGCGACAAAGAAAACAAACTTCTACATATTATTACTTCTATTGTTTCCATTGAGTGGATGGGGCAAGGAGGTGGGCCTACATTGAGAAAAAGGGAACAAAATATCTACGAAAATTAATTTATTTGGCACTGCCATTGGTATCAAGATAGTAACGTCATGATTACAGTGATATTCAGTCGCCCACAGATCCAGTTTTCGTGAGCAAGTCGAACCCACTTATCTGCTTACTGTGGGCTACGTTTCTTAAATGAAATTATCTATTACAACGCTTTTTGCGCAAGTTAACTAGCTCTTCACTTTCAAGCGAAAACGAAAGAAATATAAACTACTTTGTAAAATGGGTTCCTTTTTTCGGTCCATTCCAAAAGCAACTACGAAACTGCGAAAAAAAAATTAAGACCATCATAGAAGATTAAACACGAAGAAAATTAGACACATTTTTAACAGGACTGGTCGACAGTATGTTAACTAAAGCTTTCTCCTTTCGTTAAAGTGTCTTATAAAAAAAAAAAACGTCTCATTCTTCATCCGGGTCAACAAAATATTCACTTATAAGATGGGCGGAGTCATTCTCTGGCGCTGGAAGCCAGTTGTTCGCTATGTACTTCATGCCTTTCTTCACGACGCATCCTCCATGTAATGATCTATCATCTCTGTGACTCATCCAGCCAGTTTGTCCATCAAGCTCATAGTTATACCACACTATAGCTTTGCCTTTCTTGGCTGGTACAACGATGTTAGCAGTCTGGCAGTATTCTTTCAGATTGAAGCGATCGTCATCTTAAGTTACATGAGATTTTCGAAAGGTGCACCACTTAACAATCGGACTCAAAGATCTCAGTTGCCAATTTAACCCTGGGGACCCAAGGTCTAGGAAGACTTGGGCAAGGAAAACCGGATCAAACAACTGTTTTAGCCCGCTCGAGGGTTCATCTCAGGTCGTGGGTCCTTATCTGCCTGTACAAATTAAACTATGTTGGCCCTAATTTAGGTAGCCAAACTAGATCCAATACAGGTACTTTATTTTACTCACCGAGACAGGCCCATTTCAGGGCGATACGATATCTTTTGAATTCTAATTTGATATCTGTAATGGATCAGTTCACGGTTGCGCGAGCCAAATTGACACAAAGAATTGGCGCAGTTAGTTGACATCACGTGATATCAGGTGCTCAGTTGTCTAACGAGAAATAACGCTGGTCGAGTTTCATGAAAAAGTAATGCGCGTAAAATATAAGCAACAAAGAATTAATGAGAGTGCATGAGACTGGCGGTTAAATCAAGGAGGTTCAATGTACAGGAACTCGATTTCTCTGACGCTTACAGTCTCATTTAAGTCTTTTATGTCTGTCACAAGAAATTAAAAGCAGTTCCTCTTCCATCTTCCACATCATTCAAGTAGTACAGAATGATGATATATCTGCAGGTAATAAAAAAACGTATTAATAAACAGTCCACAAAAACACAGCTCTTTAGCAGCTGTTTGTGCCACATACAGCCGGTAATCCCTGAGCTGCAATAATATTATAACAACCACAGTGCCTCTCCATAAAGAGTTGTATTGGAAAACTCTCCGGATTACACGTCATACCGAACGGTACCGAACGGCAAAGACTGTGATTTGATAGGCTCAGCGCAATAGTTGTACTCTTTTGCGCATGAGCTGCGATTGAATTTTTGGACCTCTGGCCGTTACCGTTGTGGAGAGGTGAAAATAAAAGTACATGTTTTAGCCACGAACAGTATATTATACAAAATGAACAAGGCTACATCCCCATCCTGCTCTTTTTGTACCTCTGATAGTCAAAACATACATCACTTGTTTATTAGCTGCCCGTAAGCGGCTTCCTTTTGGTATAAGTTCCAAAGTTGGTATTCTATCGTAAGTAACGCGAGTTTACTTCTCTCCGAGCCGGAGGTATTATTTGGAATTACTCGTCCCTGTACTCACCGTTTGACCCTCAACCACCTCATAATGCTAGGCAAGTACCTTCTTTATATCAACGCTCTAAATAATACTATGTTCGTTTTCAGCGACTTCATCTCATTGGTGCAGGATAAAATCGACATAGAAAAATATATTCCTGCCACGTTGAATGGTGAAAGGAAATTTCAACAGAAGTGGAATTTCCTTCTCACCATTTAAGGCGTGTCCCTTAGTAATTTGTTGCAAGGTCTTTTTTTTTAGTTTGTTTGTTGGTTTTTTTTTTCCACGATTAAGTAATTACATTGCATTGTAACTCCTTAAGTAACGTAATGTGTAAGTCATAATAAGTAATTATTGCGTATTGTAAGTGAATAAGGTAATGCCAAGTATTGTAAAGAGGTTTTTTTTTTATGTACTGTAAGTGACGTTTGTAAGACAGTAAAAGCATTAGAAATAATAATAATAATAATAATAATAATGATGATGATGATGATGATGATAATAACAATAATGTAGTGCATTGTAAGTAGGATAAGTATTGTGTCATGTTGTAAGTAAAGTAAGGCAATGTAAGTAATTATGTGTTTAGCATTAAAAAAAAAATACATGTACATGTATGGATTTCTGCAGGAGCAAAAAAAAGCCATTTCAGAGAGGTGGCAGTTAGGGGAGGTTCGACTATAGAAATATTGTACAAATTATGTTGTATACCATAAATAAAATAGATATCATTTACATGATTGCACTGGCAATACCTTGAGTAAAGGACTTGATAAATTCAAATTTGTAAAAGTTTGATGCATTACTTGTGGAGGAGCTTCTTCAAAGAATTTCTTTTTCTTTTCTGTTATCTATAAGGAAAACCAAAATAAAAATCGAATCATATTGAAAATGAAACCTTTTAGGAGGAATTTGCAACCTGAGTTGGACATCATGGGCTCTATTTGATGAGGCAACCCAAAAACACTGACCCCTGGCCCAGAGAGCCCCACAAAGGACTGTGTCCATGGACTACCCTACAGACCAATCTACGGACTACCCCAAAAACAGAATAAAAATAATGTTAAATAGAGATTTGACTTGTGGTTGTCCAATACATCACTCATGTCAGAAAAACGTGGAGCATTACCCTATGCAAACGTAACAGAGTTTGGTTCAGGCTGGCATGGGGGGCACCTTATAGTACTACACATTGCCATTCCCTTTGCTGGGGCCATGTATGAAAGATCAGGAAGCCTCCCGAAAGCCTCAACACTTAAAAAAGAAATTGCTAGATTTGTCATTTTCTTTGAGCAGTACATTTAACCTCCAAGCAACAGATCTTATTACAGTAACAAGAACATGGTCAAACATGGTTTTTCATAGCCATGAAAAAGAATAGGTCTTTTTAATTATCAATCCGAGTCACTCATAAAAGTAATATGAATTAAAGGGTGTTTTCAGCAAGCAACCATGGAAACGGATTACTAGACCATTATATTATTGTATTGGCATTATCGGACAATCTAGTCCATAATTTTAGCGTGTGTTAGTAATAATTTGTACATTTCCTTAAACATTTTCTGAGATGGCTTTGGAGTCCGATTCGTGATCGGCAGGTGCGGTGACAAGAACCACAGACATAAGTGGAATCAGTAGGTGGAGCAAGGGCCCTGGCCTTCTGACATTCTCTCCTGGTATCCACTGTGACGTGCAGAAGCTTTTCTCCCTCTCGTAGGGCTTCGGTGCAATTTGTTTTCCACGCACTGCTGTCACTGGCAAGAGTCTCCCACGAATCGATTGGAAGACCAATGGCCTGCATGTCCCTCTTCGCCACGTCCTTGAAACGGAGCTTCGGTCATCCTACCGGCCTTTTTCCTTAAGTTCTGCGTACAAGAGTTACTTGGGAATGCGGCCCTCATCCATTCGATGTACATGGCCAATCCACCGCAGACGTTTCTGGCGAAGAAGGGTGTATACGGAGGGGATGCCTGCTCTCTCTAAGACAGCACTGTTCGTAATGCGGTCCTGCCAGGAGATGGAGAGGATGTGCCGCAAGCAGCGCAGGTGGAACACATTCAGGAGTTTTTCTTGTGCTGCATACGATGTCCAGGACTCGCTACCATAGAGGAGCGTGCTGATGATGCAGGCTCTGTAGACAGCCATTTTGGTGGGAGTAGTGAGCTTCTGATTTTCCCAGACACGTTGTGAATACATACATTTATTTTGCTTACGTAAATGATATTGTCTTAGCCTTTTTTGGACATGGTTGTTTATGGTTTCCCATGGTGTTTGGTCATTCTTCATTGCGGTGCTTTATAAATGAAAAAAAGGTGAAAATCAGTTTTAATCATTCCATAAACACCTCAGGTGCCAGTATAATCTCTCAAATCATATATTTATTTTGTTTAAGTATATGATATTGTCTTAGCCTTTATTTGGAAAGTTTTTCATGG
>Ga0126338_10003413_pt1 | contig 11138 bp, 6 predicted proteins | sample OrbCmetagenome_2_FD_92529 | JGI IMG/M metagenome (GOLD analysis project Ga0126338, IMG submission 92529) | Coral microbial communities from Petempiche,Puerto Morelos, Mexico - Orbicella C C metagenome | ecosystem: Host-associated > Invertebrates > Cnidaria > Coral | place: Petempiche,Puerto...
AATTTTTTTCTTTGATTGTTTTGACTTGGTTTGATTGGGCAATAGGAATTTGGTTTTTATAACTTCCCCCCCCCCCCCCCCCCAAAAAAAATGCCTAAAAGCTGTTTACAGCGTATGGAGAAGCATGGCTCAATCTGGCTATGGTAGATGCGTTTTAGATCGTTTAAGCTTGTTTGTATCTGTAATTCTGCTGAGCAAATTGTGAAGCCTGGAACAAGTTCACGAACCCACGGTAAAATGGGCTGGACAAAATGGCAAAGGGGAAAGAGCACAAATTTCAAGGCTTCCCAGAGGCTTCCCGGAGGCCTCCTGAAGGCTTCCTGGTCTTTCATACACTGTATGGCCACAGCAAAGGAAACGGCAATGTGTAATGATATAAATTACGCCTGAGCCTGAACCCAAGTCTGTTACATTTGCACAATGTAACATTAGGAATTTAGCAGACACAAATAATCTATAAGACAACCCGTAACTGAAATACTAATTTATTATTTTCATTCCATTTTGGGGGTTGGTCCGTAGAGGGGTCTATAGGGATAGTCCATTGACTGGTCCATAGGTAGTCCGTGGACCCAGTCCGTAGAGGGGGTCCACGGACAGGGAGTCAGTGTTTTCGGGTTACCCCAGAGAAAATTGCACAATCATACAGTCCTCAAATTAAACTGAACAACATGTAACTCAATGCAAGAAAAAATTATTATGTGCATTGTGTAACTCAAAGCAAATTCCTTTACACTGTACCTTAGCCTTAATCTTTTATCCAAATTTACCTTGGATTCACAGAATTATACACAGCAGATTGTATTATGTACTCTGAGTGTCTTTGAGAAAGCTCACCTCTCAATTGAAGTTCCATTGTGTATCATCCAAACATCACAATATGTCCTTGCTATCAGAGATGCAGCGACAAGTGCCAAGTAACCGGTCTGAAGATAAAATACAAAATTGCTAATTTTAACTCTTGTGAAACACACTGATGGTTACCGGTACTCTGGACTGAGCTGTGTTCCTAATAGATACTTTTAAGAGCTTCTGCCTGAGATACTGGGGCAGACTTGGAAATGGGGTCAGCTGATTTTTCTAAAAATCCACATGCAGACTTGTAACATAAGAATTAAAAACTTCATTGATTGTCTTCCACCCAAGTTCTGGATATCAAATTTTGGGCACTTTTGAATAACTCCCACGGGTGAGGCCACCACACCTCCCTCAGGGAGGTATGGTGGCCTCAAGAGTGCTCACCTCTGGATCGAGCAGTCCAAGTTTGGGTCCTGGCTGGGGACATTGCATTGTGTTCTTGGACAAGACACTTTACTCTCACAGTACCTCTCTCCACCCAGGTACACTGTATATAAATGGATACCAGCAAATTGAATGCTGGGGGTAACCCTGTGATGGACTAGCATTCCATCCAGGGGGTGAGTAGAAATACCCCTAGTCCCTTCATGCTACTGAAATCAGAAATAAGTGCCAGCCTAATGGGCCACTTGGCTCATATACAGTCTTTACCATTTAAACTTAACTCTGCCTCTAACATCATTTTTATAATCAGAGATCAATATATAAAAACGCAATTACAAGTCACAGACTTCACTAAATTGTCATAAACTTCTTCTGTATATGTTGCAGTTCAATTTTACATATGATACAATCTTATTTATGAAGTAGTATAAGATTTTTCAAACCACTGCGGTAAACCAAATTTTAAAAATTGTTACCCATGAGTGTACTTATGATTTCAGAGGTTATACTAAATTTCTATTCCTACATTTTGTTAGTTACAATAATATTGTACAATGTTTGTTTATTACAACAATAAAATTAAACAAAAAAAAACAAGTGTATTGTCATTTATTCATAAACGAATTCTATTTCCATATGAAACAAAAGTTGGTATCAATAGTACAAGTCATATAACCTGTATGATCATTAAGATGATATCTACATTCGAGCAATAATGGCAAAAATTAAGTTACCAAAAAAACCTCATGACATGGTGATATTTTGAATACAGTTAAGAAGAACTTATCAAGACTTTAGCTCTGAAACTGACCCCGTGAGGGAAAATTGAACTTGAAGTTATCCATATTTAAATTAAAACAGACATTTCACGATAGTTAAAACACAATAACACACACTTAAGCATTTTTACGAGGTTTGACATTAACTTTCTTGAGAATGCTTGAGAATTTAATTGCGGAGTCACTTAGAGAAATGAACTTAAGTGAGTGCCAAAAGTTATTGTGCTATAAGTAGACTTTTAGCAAATAATTTGCACTTATTTCTCAAACTTTGAACGGAATCCGTCTTAATATCAATAACCTACCTCTGGTGTGAGCCATCCAGGAATGATTATTTTCAAAATCCTCAGTAACTTTCTGGATAAAAAAATATTTATTAATATTATTGAAATTGTGAAAAACAATTCTTTCAATTTCCGATAAAAAAGCAAATGACTTGAAAAGTAAATTAACATCAGAATGGGCTACTCTAACACAAAGATTAGTCAAAATCCGAAGCATTTTTGTGTTTGTTGGATAAACAACATAAAATTAAAGTGGTCAGCATGAATGAATAGTGTAAACTAATTTACCTAAAGAATACACCATCTACTGCAGCCTTTTCTTTCTTGGCTGCTTTTTCCTGAAAATAATCCACAGCACATTTAAACACTAAAATTTCAGTGTACAATATAACAAAATAGAACATTCATATGACACAAAATACATAGAGGATATTACACGGTGGTGAGAAGATATGAATTTTATGTTTGAGTGGCAAGAACAATATCTTACAAGTGACCGCAGTGAATGAGTGAGATATTGTTCTTGCCACTTGAACATAAAATTCATATTCCTCGTGTAATGTTTTTTTTATCATATATAGACATACTGATCACGGCGTTTTTGACTATTTTCCGAAGATTTCCAACCACTTTCTGAAGATTTCAGAAAATTCTCCAAAACTTGTCCAAAGGTCACTCAATCATTGCCAAACATTTTTTGAAACTCTCCGAAGATTACCAAAGATTTCCGAAGATTACCGAAGATTGCCAAACACTTTCGAGGTAGACCAAAAGACGTTTTGATCATACACCAACAAAGTACAATTTAGACAAACTTGGTATTAATGAAATCATCGATATCTTCACTAGTGAGGATGTGGAAAATATGCCACTCGAGTCCTGGATGTGGTTTCGTATGAATTTTACGAGTAGTGTATTTTCCAGTAAAACACTTGCGTCTATATAACAAATTACATTTTACATACCCAGCCCACCCCAATTGACTGACTGATACACAGAGCCTTAACAGTATAAAAAATAACCTATAAAGGGATATTTTAATTGAGGGAGAGGACAGAGGGACTTTATAGTAAATAAAAATATGATTGCTAAAGGTGCAATTTTGGACTTTGAAAATTTTTCAATGAACTTCCTTACTAAATGATGTTTTCAAGTAAGCCACAAATAAACAATGATGTATAACACTTGTATTCCCCAGCACCTTTAAGGGATGAAAGGAGACTTGAGCCACATCCTGAAAACTGATCTCGATTCTAGCAAACATCTGTACATGTACAAACTAGAATAAAGCCTCATTTGTTTTCATAATTCACTATTACAAGGTTGTCCCTCAGCTGCTCCGTCCAAGTAGCATTCCTTGCTTTGTTTAATTTTTCTCAGAACACCTCCTCATTGCCTATTTTTCTAACCGTACTCTCCCTAAGACTTGAAGGTGCTGTTCAAAGTCATATTTAATTATCACTGTGCACAATTACTAAAACTATGCAGACTATAATAATGCTTGTGCACAACCAATAATCAAGAAAGGGAGTTAGGAGGTGTTGTTGATACATAAAACACAGATTTCTCCAATATGATTAAGTTCAATTGCTTTACTTTTTTAAACTTCACGAGATCCTTACCTCCTCTAGAGAGATGTGTAAATCGTCCGTCAGATCCTTTCTGCAATCAATTACGGACAGAACAATATACAATAAGCTTATTAATGAATAGAAAGTAAAACATCACTGTTTAACACAAAAAAAATGAAATGATCAACTCGAGTTCTAAAATCGAAGCTGTCTTTATCTATTGAAAGAACGGACGAAAATCTCATACACAAGTCATGACGCAACAGAAAGCAGTCAGGTGTACACCGGCATAGAAGCCACACTTGCGGCTTTTGCGCAATAGCAAGCATACCTTTTACTGCTAAGTTGGTCCAGCTTTTTCTTCCATAATACAACGATACCTGCTGCAGCAGCGGCAACCGCGATCCCAGAAACTTTAGAATTCAACCAATGTGCCGGTGGGAGAATCTTACTCAGTATGACCACCATCTTGATTCTTTGGACTTTGCTCAGCCACCAAGCCTTCCCCTTTCCCGTACGTTTGGTAGCGCTCGCTCAACTGACAAAGCCGGAAACTTACCGGGCCCGAAAAGCTATTTTTAGTTAATCAGTATTTAAAGACATAGAGGTGTATACGCCTGAAACTTCTTCTATGAAGAGAACCTCTGTTCGTATTAAGAATAAGTTAAAGAATAAAAAAATAAAAATAAAAAAACCAGCTCTGTAGTCATAAGGTTTGAGATTTTGCTACGGCTTTTCGGGACCTTCGAGAAATGGACCCTGGACTGGACTACGAAGAGGCAGGATTAAAGATTTGCCAAAGAATAAAAATTGTTTGGAAAATATTAGGCTCCTTGACATCCCTCTAAGCATATAATTCAGGACCGGTTTTATGTTTGAGAGTAGGAAAAAAAGTTCATATCGCAGTGTTTCAACTTTCTCTACTTCATAACAGTGAGTCTGTCCATAGGCTCCCATTTTTTCTCATTTTATGTTGATTTTGATTTTCACAAAATGCAATAGGTTACTTTTGTCATATTAAAATTCAGCTTGATATTGAGGCCTAGAGGACACAAACAAAAGAAATTAATAAACATGTCATTCAATTTCCTTTGTCTAAGTCCTCTAGGCCTCATTGCCAAGTTGAATTTTAATATATCGACTGAACAGTCTATTAACCTGAAAGAGCGTAAAATGGGAAAGGCCTTAGATCTGGGAATTTAGAAATTGAAAAAGGGCTTTGTTCCCTAGGGTACAGAAATTTGAGGGAATATAGGCAACCCCACGGATTTAAGATGGAAAGGCCCTGAGACAGGGGAATTTAGAGGAAAAAGCCTTAACCATTGTATGTCAGTTACATAGTGCGATAATAGTTTCTGTTTTTCTTTACTACATTGAGAGGGTTTTGATTCTTCATTAAAAATTAAACGGTCACTGGTCATTTACTACACTGGACATTCAACTGTTCACTGGTTTCGATAATAAGAAAATGTAGACAGATATATGTTTTGTATTATTATTTTTTAAAAATTTAATCTACCAATTTTGTGTGAACTTCCGCAAAATTCTCTTCGGATGGCGTTTTCATATCCCCGTGCGAAGTAGCCTGAGAACGCAGATGTATTTCCGGCTGTCGCTTGTCTCCGCCGAAAAATAACGTCTGCGAACCCGAGACAGGAAACGATTTCTGTGACGTAATGGTTTTTGTTTCTCTTTTGCCAATCAGATTCCGTGATACAATGAAACTCGAGTGCGGAGACTAGCGACAGCCGGAAATACGTCAGCGTTCGCAGGCTACGTGCGAAGGAAACGTCGCTGGAGAGCCTAAAATCGATAGGTAAAATCGAAGGTAAAATTTAACGGCGTAAAGAGCAAGTAACAATCACCGTACCGCGTGAGAGACCAAGCAACACGTTCATTGCCTGAATAATTCTGATAACCCCGATTGACTCAACGAAGTTCATTTTTTTTTTTCACTTTTCGAGATGCTCGCGCGCTATAAAATGGATTAGAATTCAGGTGGCTCAAAACAGTTTCCAGCACTTAGATTTTGATGGGTCGTTATAACCACTCTTTGTCACTTGATGCTACAATCATGGTAACAAAATACTGCCCAATCATTGGTGAACACGTTGATATCATTTTGGTGACACAATAGGTTACCATAGCAACAGTACGACCTCCTAAAAACACCCTTAATTACAGCTTTGGGGGCTTATAATTCAAAAATGGCACAGTGAATTTTTTTTTATGTTATCAACTTTTAATAAGCATGATAAGACGCAACTTTTGCCGTGGCAAAATTTAAAAAAATTCTGTAGGTAGGGTTCAGAGCCACCTTAAATTTTCGAACACGCTTAAGCCCTCTAGCTGATGTATGTTTGTTTAACTACAAGTTGTGATTTTACTATATGTTCTACTCCTTTTCCCTTAATTTTTCCTCCTAGTTGTCAGTCTTCTATTGTCATTTCTTTTTCTTGCTCGATGCATTGGACGTCACTTTCATTTTCTCTCCACAGCATTGGGCTTTCCGTTGAGCACAGAGGCGTGAACCCTCGCAGTGGCGCCGTTGGCATAAGCACCGCTGAAAAAGGTCCTTTTACCTTAGGCATTTTCGCCGAGTTCTTAGCAAGTTTGTCTCGAGGAGAGCTCGCGCTATCCAACCGCTCTACCTTTGCCAGCTTGTAACAACGTTGTTTTGTTGCATTTGAGCACTCTTCTGACGCAGAAATGATCGAATCAGTCATTTTTGTTCTCATTTTTCTCGCCTTTTGATGATAAGTAGTAGCAGTGGAATGATGCATGAGGTACAACTTTGGCAAAGTGAACTTTTCTCCCAGCTTACACTTTGTTGGTTCATCCCGCGCTAGCTCATTAGAGTTAGAGCTCAGAGTTTTACCAACATTACTTTCCATATTCAGCAACTCCCGCTCTTTTAGTTTCAGCTTATATTTAAGGCGAGTCAGGTTTTCCGATTCCATATCAGGACCGTGAACTCTTGAACTGACATTTCGAAACGTGTTCCGGCATTCCTCGCAAAGGTGACACACTTTTTTCATCGTGGACAATCTCGGACCCCTTTCAAGCATTGAAAAATCGGATTTAACCTTATTTGGTGGTACTTTCTCTATAAGTGGAAGTCGCCGAAAAGACCGAGGATTTGAAGGTATTTTTGAAGTAACTAGTAAAATTCCAGACAGACAGTTCTCGCCCATATGACAGTCTTGAGAAACACCTCCATGAGAACAAACTATTCTCCCTGGTTTGAGTAACTTTTGACTTGTGAGTTGTGGTGTACCATCATCAGCTTGGCATGATGGTGTTCTGTTTGCGGTTCCTTCTCTCCCGGCGGACAAGCAGCTTTTCACGTCACTGCACTCTTGCAGAAGTGAAACCAAACGAGTTAAGTTTCTCTTAGGGCTTTTATCTCCATCGTTGATTGACAGATGGGGTTCAACAATCCTAGCTGTCTTTACACCATCGTTTCTCCAGGGATTCACATTAACAGTTTTCAGCTTCACTGTTTGTGCAAGATTTCCACCGGCTTCCTCTGAAGGATTTCCGGATTTTTTGCACTCAGTTGCATCCATAGCTATTTTGCACGAACAACGTAATATCGTCGAATCCAATTTTGAGGCAATTCTGCCACATGCATCACTGGATAAAGTTTCCGATCTATTCTTCGAGTCACCTGGTCCCTTGCATTTAATCCCGTCTGCTCTCTTTGAAGATTTCGTTTTGCTGGAATTCTGGTCGCACAAAGTCGTGTTCAATTGTGCTGTACTTTCCGAGCCAGTACTGCAGCTGGAAGTTCTGTTCGTGGGCGTATACAAGCCTGGTCGATGTATTTTTGCATTGCTTAGAGCTAATGCAATGCGGGAGTTATTACGTTTGAATTTTCTTCTCTCCTCGACATTTTGAGCTGTAACCTTCCAAGGTGAGGTCGTCGATTCTGTAACTGCACCGGGCATCCTTCGAATTCGTGCTCGGTCAAGGACCTAGCGGTGAGTGTGCTAAGCTAACACGATCAACAGCTGTTGTTGTTTGCAAAACTTCACCTCCACTTCCACACTCCATACCGCGTCTGAACTGAATTAAGCTTTCGTTCAGCGTTATAAGAAACGATGATACGCTGTTTAACTTGTTTGTGGTCGATGTTATGTTGTCACCATATCAAACTCAGTCGTTATTTTGCAAGTAAAATCTTTCTGTAACTATGAGAGTACAGTACGACAATAACGAACGCTTGCATTGATATATATTTATGAATGTGTACATCTCCACAATAGCCTGCGTGACATGAATAACCCGTATTGCTGCTTTTTAATAAAGAACATATTAATTACGAACAAGTAACTGGCCTCTTGAGACAGAACACTGGCTTAAAAAAATGAACATTTCAATAAATTCAATATCAACAGAAGAACAATAAAGCAAACATGTTATCGCACCTTTGAAAACCGGCTTTAAGCTGATTAACAAATTATACGAAACAGGTTAATTGACTTTTAGTACAAATCCAAAATTATACGCTTCTGGGCGCTGCTGTGTTCGCACGCAAATTCATTTCGCAAGCGCACAAACCGTGTAACGAAGTTTTTCATCACAAAACAATTCCACGTTAATTTTTTATTACTTCCAATTTATTTGATCAGCTTTCGTTTACCCGCTGTACACTTAGTTAATTTCTAATACATTTTTATATTCTTAAAAGATTAATCATGTTATAAGTAATCCATTTTCTAGTTTCTAATAACTTTTTAGATTTGTTCAGCAAAGCCGATCCCAACTGTTTAGGACAAAAGTGGTCTATTAAGATTAAAATGCAATTGACACAGTGCGAAAAACAAGTGAAAAGAGCAGACGACGTTTCGGTGTCATCCTGGAACTATTTGCAATACAAGGTTAAATATTATTTTAGTTTTGATATATTATATTATACATGTATACTTTTAACTTTATCATAAATCAATTGTCTGTTGTCCATTAGATTTTGCTTGGAAATGGTGCCAGAATTACTCCGAACTGAACGTCGTAACGATTCCCTCTCTTTGCCTGTATCAGCGTAATGATTTCTATAAATGACTCAGATCCCCCGGTCAGAAGGATCTATTCTTCATCATTCATTTTAGACGTATCAGTAGCAAAATACAGTTGGATTTGTTAGAAATAAAAATGTATAAGTTGTGTTAAGCTTTGGCGCTCGATCAGGCAAAACACTAGACAATCCATTAGACCGTAAAGCTCAATTGCGAGGTCCTTCAAACAATTGTTCTGGCCTTAAAAAGCCGGTTTCTAAGAAACTGTGAAGTCACAGTCGGATGCTGACTTTTCTATTCTGTTATAAAAAAAACGCAAATGTCCTGTTGTACATCATGCAATTGATCGTTTGATTCATCAAACCGAACGAATTCAAAAAGGGATAATATGGCATTGTCTCAGATTTGTAAACTGGTCGGCCGAAGGAAGGCATGAAACAGCAGATATTTGATCATCAGTTAGTTAAGACGAATGAAGGGGTTTTCAGTGAAGACCACCTGACAGGAGAAGCATGCTAGCTTATGCTAGCTAGGGTTTTTCGTTTCTCACTCAAGGCCTCTCGCGGATTCGCCGCGAATTTTCGCGGCTCGCGCTGCCTACCCCAGCTAAACCGCCAGCTTCGTAAGCTACTCGAAGCGTGGCCGAGATCTCAATCTAATACTTGTACAATGAATCCCGACACAGCCAAGCCAATGAACAATTATTTTATAACATGGATGAGGAAAAACTGAAAAACAGTTGCATTTGCTCAACTTTTCTAGTGGCGATTACAGCAATCGTGGCGGTTATATGGACACCGGCCTTCAAGAGGAAAGCGCGAGTCGTGAAGTCATGAACAAAGCTATTGTTAAAACCGGAGAGATAAAATGTGATCTGGATACCCAGCCCACGGCTTTGTAACCCTCATGAATAGATGCTCGTGTTATTATCGATTGTCTTTGAGTGTGTCTATGTAAGTGAGCGTCTGTTCCGCCCTGGCCTCTTAGCTATGATCAGTACTGTTCTGTTTTAAAATTATTGCAGCCCTATTTCTCTAGCCTCTCACGCGGGTTATTTTGGGCAGACAGTACTCCGTTTAGTTAATTTTTAGTTAAACCAAGAGAAAATTTTATCTTGGTTAAACTGATGTGTAAGTTTTGGGTACAAATAAAGCTGTTAATGTTGTGAGTCCCACCTATGGTAGTGGTGGTTTCCCTGGGCTGTGACAACGTGATGTTATGTACTGAAAATCGCACATCAGTGTAACCATAGGGGCCTGTTTCTCGAAAGCCCCAGAAACTTTTCGGGCCCGAAAAGCCATTTTTAGTGTAATCGGTATTTAAAGACAGACAGGTGTACACTCCTGAAACTTCTTGTATGAAGGGAACTCTATTCGTATAAAGGATAGGTGGAAAAAACAGCTCTGTAGTCATAAGGTTTGAGATTTTGCTACAGCTTTACGGGTGCGAAAACTTTTCGGGACCTTCGAGAAACGGGCCCCTGGCACGTAATTTTCTCGTTGCATTCTGGGATAATATCTCTAAGCGGCCGCGTGATCCTAGAAATTAGTTGTGTTGCCATGACTACGTTACGCCAAAACGTTTGTATCGTCCGCCATTTTGTATTTGTGTCTCATGCGTCTCGCAAGCCATTCGAAGTCAAAAGGATTTTATTGAAGAACAAGAAAAACTATGGGATCAAAAGGCAATGCTGAAGTGAATTACGTGCATCAAAATGCTATTTTATGCGAAACGATCAAGAAAGAGCAACGAAATCACAAGTTATACACAAACTACAGTATCAATCCATTCAAGAAAAGTAAGCTGGAGAGTTTCACATGTGACTCTGATTTTTCTTTTTGGAACTAGCTTTATATTTCAAGCAATAATTTTTTATTCATTGCACTTTCTAGTGTACACACTGACCGGAAAACCTAATTCTGTGCACGATTCTGCGGATGGTGAAGAGGACGGTACGTAAAGACTTAAAATTCATTGTAATTGTTATTACGTTCGACGTTTAATAGCAGCGTTAATAGGAGATTGCAAGCGTAAACTCGTGTCGGGTGTCTCTACAGGAAAAACTAAAGCTCAATACGCCAACAAGCTTGTCGAAGGCAGGCTCTAATCTCTAATTATTCCTAGTTAATAAGCTTTATTAAAGAGCTTCACATTCAATGTACATGAGGTGCGGCCATTGCAGTTAATATCCGCACCTCCCCCCCCCCCCACCCCCCCCCCCCCTCATTTTCTCCTCTTTCAAAC
>Ga0126338_10003415_pt1 | contig 11136 bp, 6 predicted proteins | sample OrbCmetagenome_2_FD_92529 | JGI IMG/M metagenome (GOLD analysis project Ga0126338, IMG submission 92529) | Coral microbial communities from Petempiche,Puerto Morelos, Mexico - Orbicella C C metagenome | ecosystem: Host-associated > Invertebrates > Cnidaria > Coral | place: Petempiche,Puerto...
TGGGGAGGGGGGGGCCGCGCCCCCTATATGTGTTCCCCTCCCCGCTTTTTGGGGCCTGCGCAAAAACAGAGGGTGTCGGGGGAAGGGGGGAAGAGGAGAGAAGTCCTTAGGGGGGGGGGGGGGGGGGGGGGAGGACGCAAACTGATTGTTGGGAGGTTAAATAATTCAGAGTCCTCTGGGATGGCAGAGAGTCTGAACCGCAGAGAGTCAGATGTTTGTCGGGCTTGGTCTTGGAGGGGTAAATTTAGTGGTGATGATTTCTTTATTCTCATTAATAGTAAATGGAGTAATATACTAAGGAGAAATAACGTATCGATCGCTCTCACCTTCTAAGAACCCCGCCCAGCAGGGAAGCGTTCAAACACTCGGGGTGCGAGAGTCGCCTGCGGATCTCCCCCACGGTAACTTTGTATTTTGACGTAGAACTGAGGAGCGACAGTCTTCCTGGTACACAACAGAACACATCTGACGGGTGAACGGGACTGTCCGAGTCAGCCTCCTCGCGGGAATCCCGCTCAACATGCTTTTGTTTGTGACCTGTGGCAAAGAAACGAATTTTTTGAATGGGCCACCTTGGCTAAATAAAGTTTTACTGCTATGTCATAACAAAAATACTAGTTTCAACACTTCCTGAGGCCTTTTAATACTAGCTCGTCCATAATTAGAATTGTTTCAGAAACGAGTCTTTATCGTTTACAAAGACGCTGACATTTCTTACAGTTATGCAAGTTATGTTTTTCTTTTGTTAGAGAATTTTTCAAGTTTTCCAAACCAAGTTTTTTCAAACAAAATGTCTAATGGTTACTGTGTTTGCCTGCTTCCCGCAAGACGGTGGTGTAAGCAGTAATATTGTAACTTTTCGTTTATGCAAGACTTACTTTCCCTGCGCTTCTATTGTGAGTCACTGTTTCGCATGCTTTCATCGTAACTTGCCCTGTTATTATAACTCACTTTTTAGTACGCTTTCCAGAATTAACAGACGTGCCTTTCGGATTACCATAAAAATAAAAAAAAGACAAGTCTTTAGACCAAATATATGTGCAAATAATTTGGTTAAGACCATCAGAGTCCACATCATGATTATTTTTTCGCTCCTATGTTGCCAAAATAACTCACAAGTAAAAATTAGAAGTATGGCATCAAATAAAGTAAGTTTACTTTTCTAGTCGTAAGCTCTAAACATTCTCTTTACTGTTTCTCTTATATTACTCTCAATGTCTCTTCTGAGAATTTGTTAATAAATCAGGGCGGTATCCTCCAGAAGCTAGAATTTATCACCTGTCATTGTAGATGAGTACAGTTCATGTTGAGAAGAAAATTATACTGAAAACAGAGTTCCATTTGAAATAAAGAATTTTCTTTCACTTTAGGACCCCTTAAATTTCAGTGTACTTGGCGAAAACGCCTAAGATCTTTAGTGATAAATGACTTTTGTGTTCGATATATATTTTCCTGTTTGCCGGCTACTGGCTGAAACTAGTTTTTTTGACATACCACAAGTACATACATTATTAAATCGTTAGTAGGGTGAAATCATGTGAAACGTGACTTGAGGGTCACTTATCGTAATATTTGAAAGCTGTAGGTGTTATTATTTTTAACGCTGGGGCATTATTACAGTGTTTTTAAGTGCTTCGTGAACAAAAGCAGTTACCCGCCCATTATAAGAACTCGTGGCTTTTAAACTCTGGCAGCAAGCTTCCCGGCGGCAAATGTTACAAGGCTATAACTTTAATATCTGCCAGCCTTAAAATAAGTTTTCCTGATTTTAATATAGTTCTCAGAAATAAAGGTCAGTTAAAACTGATCTCGGCCTTGAAGGACAAAGCCCTCGGAACCGGTGGATCACAGACAAAAAACGTTCATAAAGAACAAATTATCTTGTTGTTAGTCTGATAAAAAATAAAGAAATGCGGAAATAAAACGAAAACTTTTGTGGATTAAACTTTGCAGAGTATTATTGCTTTTTTAATTTCGTTTTTAATATGTTTGGCAGGCTATAAGAAAATCTTAAGCCCTTCTTAAGTAATATCACGGGATTTCCCGCTGTAAAGTACAACACTGTTTTGTTTCTAAATTTCAACAAAATGTTAATGTACAATACTGTGAAGTTTTGCTCCAGTTTGAGTCAACTAAATAACTTTTCTGAATAGTGACCCACTCGAAAGCTGCTGTCACTTAGGTATCAGACCTGACTTGAGAACTCTTTATTTTGTTTTTAAAAAAAGTTTTTTTTATAAGAATATTGAGGCCGAAATTGGTGAAATTTTAAAATTGCGTTAAAAATATACCCAAGGCTGAGACGAGATATGAAATACATTAAAATCAACTAATGTTTCTAAATGAACTTTATTTTACCATTGAAGAGTATGGTAAATTCTTTCCGTTTTGTAATAAAACTAGCTAACAAAGTGATAAAAACTACGCATAAGGTAAAGCTATAGAACACGTGTAACACGAAACAGACGTCATGCAGTTTTTTTGATAGTTCAATTCCTGGTCACATCCGTTTTAAATAACTGAAATACATGTACTATCGTCTGAAATCTAAGAATGTTCAAAATTATATTTGAAGCCCAAAGTCGACAGAAAAATAAGAATGTCCGCGAAAAATCTACAGTGTCATTAAAAAAAGATTGTATGCGCCGAACAATGAGAAAACAAAGGTGAAACATAAAACTTATTTATTAGCTAAACACCACAAAAGAACTTTACTGAAAAGGTAAACTTGAGTAAGAACGGAGTATAGGATTTATTTCATGCAATAAAAATGGTAAGTCTCCTGTTACCACTTGAACATTTGTTTGTTTATTGATTCGCGTGCAAGGAACTCAAGTGTTTCGGAATGACGCCAAAATGCACAAAAGCGAAAGAGACAATGTGTTATTTATACTCTAATGTAAAAAGCTCTTCCCTCAAGCTGAATTGAACTTGGCGAATCATCGAAGCGTCTAATGGACGTTGTTTTAACCAAACAACTTTCACGTTATTGCTGCAAGGCAATGACAAGTTATACTGTAAAGCAATTAGTAAAGAGCGAGAGGTTAGGCTTCAAAGTGCTTGGCGGTCCTTAGACTTAACATAAACATAATTAAACCATTAGTATCATGGAAAGTCGACACAGCGTGCTGTATCCTCCGATTTCTAAGCAGCGAAGAGCACCAAGTGCAGGTTATTTTGAGGGAAGTAAAACAATGGAAAGCTGGGGACGAAAATAGAAGTGTTTTTGACTTCGCAATATAAGCTTACTACGTAGGCAGCAGTTTGTAATTTTTGAAGTACAAATAAGAACGGAGGGTGGATTCGAAACAACAAAAGATGCTCTCAGATATTCTTGTGTTTTAATTCTTCACGCTTTGATCTTAAGGTCAAATTCAGAACGTTGGAAAGAGACAAGAATTGAAAAATGTATTGAGAGAAGTGACACATTGCTTTTCAAAAGAAGTGCGAAAGTAAAACATTCCCTTTGTTAGATGCCTAAAGTTATGGCAGTAAGAACAAGGAGAGACCGCCCTTCATGGTACCAAGGTTATTAAGATGTTCCTAACTCCGACAGGTAGAAAGCCATAACGACAAAATTACAAATTCACAAACGACGCCGACAACTTAGAGAACCTTAATAACCCTTGTACTGGCGTCACTTCGATTAAGCTATGTTTTATGAAGGTATTTTTAGCTTTTTTTGTTCGTTTGACGGTTCAAAGGTTTTCACATAGGCATATTGCACGATATTCTAAGCGGAGAAAAACGTTATGTCAAAACTAATTAAAACGAATGCTTTGCTGTACTTGATTGTTGCTAAACAACTATATTGAAAGCAAAACATTTTGATTTTGAGTAGGTTGTTTGTACACAGCGTTTTTAAACATAACGGGTACATGTGGATTTACAACAGTTGTTTGAAGTAGGTTTTATATTCTCGATAACTTTATGAATCGATGTTCAATACGCCATTTATCAACCTAAGCCCAGGCGCCAACGAATCATCTATTGAATGCGCTAAAATATAAAGGAAAAAAGCAACCTTGTCAATGTTATCTGGAAATTATTTTGTAAGAAAATAGGCGACAAGAAATCTATTATTAGAAGCCTTTGAAACAGAAGGGAAATGTTTGTTTGCCTGTCTTTATTTTCGGACCCCTATTGAGAGAAAATCATTTATCAGAGCCGCTTCTGAGTTGTCTACGCTGTGTCCATGACACCAGCAAAGTATCATGCCTGTCCGGTCAACAAGTGTTCTTGACAAAGCAAAAAAATACACTTTATATAAAGAAAATGCAATTTGAATACAGAACGGCAGAGGATATGGGATTTCACAGAACAAAGGAAATCTTTGCAAAGAAAAGCCACAAGAAAAGAACAAACGGCATGTTGTTAGAGCTGTCTGTCGTCGAACAGTTGGTGTTTGGCTTTCAAGATATCAAATCTTGTTTCCTTCACTTGTTAGCACTTCAGTTGTCAGTAATTCGTGCGAAAGACAAAAAATTTCCCTCGAGAACAAGCTCGTCTTCTCAATTTCCCAAAATATCCGGCCAGGTTCCATCTTTATCATGAAATATTTATAACTGTGACTCTCACCTGCCTATTCATATTCAACTCAAAAAGCGGCTTTCTATGTTTCCGCGCGACTTTTAAGGACAGATGTTTTATATTCACCACGGATTAACGTTCAAATAAAGATAATAATAATGATAAAAATAAAAATAAAGATAATAAAAGAAAAGTTTTCTTTCAATTTTGTCAAGGTTAGCTGCGAATGCCATTATGTCAATTGTAATGTTAAAAAAAACGTGTGCAGTTCAGTGTTTAGCGGTGAAATGAGCGACACCTCTCCGTGCCTATCCTCTGGAAAATACATAAGTAAACTGTCAACTGTTTCGCAGAATAAAATTGCGAGAAACACTGATATAAAATGTTGCCAGTGACGTTTGTACAACGTTAAACCGTTAATATGCAAGTTGTCCAGTTGATGAGTTCTAGTAAAACTCGCGTCAATGAGCGTGTATTTCAAAAGTAAATATATAAAATGCTCGAACAGGAAAAAACAGAAGCAGCGGAACAAATTGAGATGTCATAAACGATTTAAACATTTAATAAAAGTACTGACAACCTGAGCTTTGGCCTGTGTCCACAGAATGAAGTAAATTAAACTTTTAAGCTGAGCCGCTACTAATCCAGTGATCGATTGTCCATCTATTTTTTTACTAATTTTTTTGGTAGAGAATAAGAATTAACGAAAAACCCGCTAGCAAAGCCCTCTGGTGTAGGTCAATATTTCACTCGGATCAATCGGACTTGCTAACTGTAGTTTAAGCAGATCGAGTAACTCTGGTGGTTTGTAACCCCCGTTAATTTAATAACGCTTAGAGATAAGACAGTAAAGGCCATAAAGTTTGAACAAGCATGGACAGTGGTACTTTAAAAGAGTATTGGCACAGACATAACTGAGAATGATCTGAAAAGGGAACGTAAATATATCGACGAGCAAATAATTATTGTAATAAGAGTAAACATAAAATAGGCCAATTAAGTTTTTAAGGGACGAAGCAAACTTTCAAATTGCTTTTCAACGCCTGAGGAAAATCTCTCCGTCGTTGTTTATAACTTAGAATTCTTTTCAAAATATACCCACTGCTACATTTTATTTTCTCTTTCGTTCATAAAATGTGACAAACGCACAACAAAAAAAACCATCGTCCTTGGAAACAACTTCATCTTTATGGCATTAAATGCGCAGCACAAATAACGTTTTACTTCCAAATTGAATTTGAATTTCACCTCCTGATTTCGCAACATAGGCAAATACTTAATATTTTAGGTTTTGTTTCTTCTCTACGGAAGATTGATGACCAAAGCTAAATATTGTCTCCTGATTAATGATAGGACAGATAAATAAGGTGGCTACATTAGTCTGTAAAAAAAAATGGCATCTAGCCTTGTTAAAGAGTAACTATAGAAGTGTATGTCTGATGTTACGAGCCAAGGTTAAATTGAACAGCCAAATATATTCTTGGAAGGCCATCAGGAATATTTTTGATAGAGAGCGCCAAAGATTTCTGTTTTTGTTTGGTTTTGAAATCCTGCTTTAATCACTAACACAGGACAAATGCCCTACGCATAAGACTGTTGATAAACTTTTTCCGTTTCCTCCTTTGTTATCAAATAAGAATTCACAGAGAGCTTTTTAATGATTTTAAATCAAGAAAGATTATTTAATTTTTTGTGCACCGCACTTTGAGAAAACCCAGTCAGAGCTACAGCCAGCCATAACACTACGACCATCAGCAATATTTTTATGTCGTTTACCACTAGCGAGGGTAAAAATAAATTTTTTTAAGTCAGCTGCCTAGAGGAAAAAAAAACCTTTCACTTGTAGTGACTGAAGCGAATTTTACATTTTAAATGTTATAATATTTTGCCACCGCCCGGTGGACAACAAATGATGTGTGTAGCTAGCTACCTTCATTAGCAACACTCGCTCCAAGTAAATAACCTTTCAACATTTTATTTGAAATCACTTATTTTTTCCCTACCATATATCCACAACAGAAATAAAAGCTGAAAAAACATAGAAAGCAAGGGAGTGGTCTAAGCCACTAGATAAAGCTGTGTTGCACTTACTTTCCCGAGAATTGTGATGGCTGTGTGTGTCCCCATTTTTGCTGTTTAATACTCCTGAACGATGATTCTGCAGGATTGAAAATCCAAAATTATAAACCGTTTACAAACAAGAATAAAGAGTTGAAGAACATGTCCCTAAGCTATTAATATACCAACTACAGAAAACGTATTCGGTGTAACTTAGATTCTATTTAAAACTCTACACACGAGAAAGAATATCATAAACCTTTGTCAATTTTTATTATATATTCTTCTTCCTTTTATTTTAAAATGTTCTTAATGATACCATTCAATATTAGCTGTAAAACCGTCTAACAGAGCTGTTGCATATAGCGAGGGTGTAAAGCTGAAACTAAAAGGAACCGGGCTACTTCAAGTAATGTATTATTGGGCATGAAATGGGTTTGCTAATCGCTTCGTTTTTATTTCAAAGCCACAGATCTATTTAATGTTTTCCGCCCTTTTATTGTAATTTCTGAAGCGCGTTTTGGCCGGATGCCCAAGAGTTGCAATTTTCTGTTTGGTAATTGTCTCGAAGGAATATTTTGAACCTTTGTCGCTGGTCACTCAATAAACTACTGTGATCGCGTGTTTAAAAATCGCTTTTAAAGCTTTAAGCAAACGAAGTAAATGGGATTAGGAAACTCAGTGGCATTTCACACGTTTAGAAGTGGCTGTGAAGTGCTCGCTAGGGTCACGGTTTATGACACCAGAACGAAACACGAACGACTAGAAACCGCTAAACAAAACAGCCACCGCGCGAGGGTCAACATCAGCTGCATTAAAGAATCCTTAAAAGGATTAATTCGCCTTCACAGCGAAACACGAACGGGGCAAACGAGCAAGATATCGGATATTTTGAATGGGATTTTTTCACTAGGTGAACAGTTCTGTGGTTGTTTTATTAATTGCTCCCCACTGGGAATTCACGGCAAACGCCGTCTAAACATAATCGAGACATTGAACCTCGACATGTATATCCCTTTATTTCTCTCGGTGCGCCATTAATGGAAATTGAGAAGGCAGTTGAGAAGTATAAAAGGATTGGTAAAAGACAATCAATAGGTTTCCTTATATGCTAGAGAGTTTTTTAAAATCGTTAAAACGAAACACAACTAAATCAAGACATCAACTTTCCCGTTTACAGTTTTATCATACTAATAGTTCCTTGTGGTTTGGTGAACCATTTTCGAGCATATCGTTCTTCGCCATTCTTCCCCACTCGTCCAATTTCTGTCCTATTCATCTTTGAAAAATCTATCACAGCAAAGTGATTGTTTCGTCGCTGTTTTCAGTGTTTAAATCTTGCTGTTGTAAAACAGCTCTGATAAGCGAGTGTTTCGAATTTATTTACGTCTTCTCCCGGCATGTGGTATTTTATGACTGCAAACTAAAACATTTTGGTTTCGTTAAAAGGCCTTTTCTATCTCAAACAAGGCTTCTAATTCCAATCGCTCAAGCTTGAGCAAGTCACGCATAAAATCTTTTGTTGGATGATAGATTTCTGTTTCTTTCCACGAGTAATTTTCACCTGGAGAAAAACATCACCTGGAGGAACACATGACCGCACTTAGGCGATCAAATCGTTTGTTAGGGGTTTGTCGACAGAGTAGTTAGCATTTTGAAAGCTTTGTTTCCTATAAAAATAGCCCCGAGAACCATCATTTATTAACATCAACAACGTAGCCGAGAAAAGCGTTAGGCAGAGCGTGTGTTGAAAACCTATTCAACTGAAAACCGCTAAACTTCACACGCACTTGAAACCCGTTTTGTTTCACGGCTTAAGGAGTTCTTTGTGACTTTAGTTCTCGTGACTTCTGCAGCCGAGCTGATGTGTTATTGATTACCGCAACTGTCCCTCGAAAACACATATATTGTTCAAAGTTGTAGGGAGCAAATTTCCTAGTTATCAAACTTTTACGCGGCGCCGGGAACTCGTGAAAACAAACTGACGACGTCGCATGACTCTCGTTGATTTACGACTAAGCTTCGAAGGAAACCCCAAAATGCGATAAGGCGAATGAAGGGAGGCAAATATAGCCTCGGCCATGAGTAGATAGCCAAATAAAAAGGAAATTTGCGTTGAGTGCCAGTTATAGACCGCGGCAGGAATAACGCTACGGGCTTTAATAGATAATATTGACCGGAGGACTCGAAATTGTCACTTGCTTGTGACCTTGAGATTGTCGTATCTTAAGAAGTAGTGTTGACCACACGCGCTATATGGAGAAGATCAGTCAGCACCTAAAGTCTACCGATCACAGATGTTTACGAATGAAAACAATGTTCCTAGACCTCTCAAAAACCACCTCACCTCGTACACAGTTGTTACAGTTCCCTGTTTCGCGGGAAAACCTGATTTAAGCTTTGTGTGCGAAAAGCTTGCATGAGTTTTGCCATCGCATGTTGTTATGGCGTTGCGTCACTCTCCGCAAGGTGTAGAAATGGCCACAAGAAAATGCGAAGCGCGCTAAACGCAAAGGTTGTAGTTTTTGGCGCCACAGGATTAAGAAAATATTGTGCGGTGGGTGACTGAAAGGATAAAAGTGAAATGTTACCTGTGAATCTTGCAAGTTTCCCGGTCCCATCATATCATTGATCAACATATCAGGCCTTCGCACGGCTGAGTAACGCTCCTCCATTCGCCTTGCGTGCTCCATTGCGGCTCCTGCAGCAAACTGGTTCATGTGCACTTGTTGTATAGCGTCCATCCGAGCGGGATGTCTTGCTTGATGCTGGGACACTGGCTGTGGATGAGTCGGGCCAGCCATGGACTGGTGTGGCGCTCCGGCTGATGCCGGGTGAAAACCTGCAGGACCATTGCCGAATTGCTGTGAATGTGCTGTTTGAAATGGCTCCAGAGGATGAGTGAAGTCGAACCTCGGCTGTTGTTGCTGTTGATAGTGCAATGGGTTATACTGTGGAGCGTAGTACTGGTGTGTTTGAGGCTGCATCGGCGAGGACAATACCTCACGAAAGTCGTGAGGTGGTGTGTGTGAGAGGCGAGGAGCGCACGAAACTAAACCTGCGCTGGTCACATTGGCTGAAGGCGAAGACACGACTCCTGTGCCACTAACAGTGCTTACTCCGTGTAGTCCAAGGACTCGATCCTGAGAAGCAAGAAACGCGTGTGAGTTAATAAGTCTATTATCGAATGAAAATAACATGCAGCGTGTTATACCGGTGTGACATTCACGACATCGGTTCGGAACTGTAGGTGGATTTCAAAGATATGACGGCTACTGAGTTAGCTCACCGCCATCTGACGAGTCGACGAGCGGCCGATTTTGTCAGTCTGTTAAAGGAGCGTATGGCTCACGCTTAAGTCCCTTGAGGATCAAGTGTATTTTGACAAGTGTGAACAGCGATCAGCTCGCCTGGCACTTGACTTGGTTTACAGAATATCCTTATATCCTTACCTCGGAATCGATCAACTCGAAGGCGGATGTTGATGAGGTCTCTGTTCTCTTTGAATGAGATGAGGAAGGAGATAGAGGAGTCAATGGCGGTGACAGCTCACGAGTTTGCGATCGCTTTCTCTTACTACCTGTTTGTCGCGCTGCTCCCTGAGTTGTACTGTTCGTAGCTAAAGGGCCCAACTGGGACGTCATAATTAAGCTTAATTCACGGTCGGTGCTAAATGTTTTATAACCCGGGGCCGTACCAGTCGGCGGCGTAAAACGTTATTCAGTCACGGTAGGCTGTGCTCTACTCGGCCTTACTCCACTCCACAGCGGCTCAAGTCTTCAAGTTTATGCCAATTATCGCCTGAGGGAAATCTGTACTTCACGTCGCTCTTCAAACACGGTTTAAATTTCGTGCAGCGGCGATGCTTTGTGTTGCATCAGTTCGCACCGATCACTTTTCAAAAGATGCTTTTGGGAATTGACAAGGGCTTGAGTGGCAAGCCAGACATATTTTAATTATTTTCTGTCGTATTAAAGTTTCCAATTATTTGCAAATCAATTGAGGCCCCCTGATGGTTTATAGTACTTGTGTACTCTTCACCTTGTTGCCGATTGGCAGATTAAGAAAGCAAATCGTATAATAATGCCATCCAACACCCAATAATCTATGGTATATAAACAGGCAGGCGGGGCCTTGTCAAAATTTTCACTGAGCCTTTTGTGTGTTTTCTTTCTTTGTTTGCACCAAGAAGTGGGCGTGAGGCCTACCGTCAAAGGTTCTACCAAAGCGTTTGTTCACCTTAAGTCTAAGTATGCCATCACTAAGCATGGCAACACTGCCAAAATCCGGCGATTTTACCACAGATTGCAGGTCGACGACGCGGGCGATGTGAAGCTCACATTGTCCACGCGTGATTGGTTTAGTAAATGAAAAGTGACATAATGCTTCCTGAATCGTGACTGAGAGCCGGGAATGGTTTGTGCTCTAAATTATACCAGATTAGATGTCGGTGTCCTTTGATGTTCATTTGCGCAACATAACAAGATAAAAGGACGCTCTAAGACTTTTAACTTCAGGTCAAAGAAAATTGCAAAGGCCTCAAAAAAA
>Ga0126338_10003416_pt1 | contig 11135 bp, 6 predicted proteins | sample OrbCmetagenome_2_FD_92529 | JGI IMG/M metagenome (GOLD analysis project Ga0126338, IMG submission 92529) | Coral microbial communities from Petempiche,Puerto Morelos, Mexico - Orbicella C C metagenome | ecosystem: Host-associated > Invertebrates > Cnidaria > Coral | place: Petempiche,Puerto...
AACATTTAGAAGAGTTTATTACCACACATTATTTATTTTTTTTATATTATTATTACGTTTTTTTAATTTACAAACAGTTTACAACATACAATAAGTATCTAATTACTTAACAATAATTTTTTTGTGAGCCTAATTACTCCACAACTTCACGTAAATCTATGGGTTAGTAAACGTAATGAAAAGAGAAGACAAGAAAAGTAAAGCAGAAAAGACGAAAAATAAATAAAGGTTACAAAAGAAATCTATATATAGTCTTGAACTTTGTAATTTTGTTATTATGAACAACAATTTCCCGTTGTATATTGATTTTTTCTCTTAGAAGCGTGAGATAACTGTCAAAACAAAGCTTTTTTTCTTGTAAGCAGCTACTATATATGGAGTACTTTGCTACAAGAAGTGAGTAATTCAAGGAGTAAAGGTGTTCTCTATTGTTGAAAATTCCGTACAGAATCATGTTCTCTGTTAATGTGAGATTTTCTTTAGTTTTGCTAGTCCACCATGTTTGGGATAAGTCCCAGAAGGATAAACTTAATTGACAGCGCAAAAACATATGATCTAAGAAATGCCTGCCAGCAAGACATTGGGGGCATGTATCATCATCACATATCTTGGCTTTAAAGAGACTGACTTTTGTAGGAAGAATATTATGAATAATCTTATATTGAAACACTGTTGTTTTTATCTGGAAAGGTAGTTCGTACACTCTGTGAATATTATATTTTATTTTTTTCTCAAGCATCTGAGCGGGCCGGATTCCTAAATCCTCGAATTTGATTGGCTAATCTTACGCACGTGACCGGTCCAGCTTTTTACGATACGGCCCACGGGCCGGATTTTTTCCCGGCTACCTAAATTTCGCTCCTAAAAGTTTAGCGGTAATCGTTAATCTTTTGCCTTTTTTACACATCCATCGACGATTAGTCAACGCAAGTTTATCTCTGTTCACTTTAAAATGGCTAGGAAAGTCATTGTAAGTAAATTCAATTGAGTGTTTTGAAGTTACGAGAGTTTGCTTGGTTGTTTGTACCTTGGCGCCGTAATGGCGCGTAATCTTGTGTTTCTCTCGCCGTAAAATTTGAGTCAATTTCAGCGAGTTTACCTCTCTGATCGTTGCTGTATTTGGGAGAATTTCTGTGGAATACACTTAACAAATTTCCTCCCTTTTTGCTATTCGATTTGCGGTAGAAAAGTCTGATTTCAAGTGATTTTAAAAGCAACGACTGACAGAAACTGTTTTGGTAGTAAAACTTCGAACTTCGCACGAAATTTCACACCGCAAAAAGCAATTCTGGAGAACTTAACTGGTGAAATAAATGCAACCAACATAAAGCAGTTCGAAAAAAATCTGCTCTTTAATACATCTTTCTTTGTCCACTATCTGAGTTACTCGCTCGTTGCGAAGAGCTTTTTACAAATCGTTAGTAGACAGCGCGGAAACCGATTCAATGACAAAGTTGCGTAAACAAACCCATTTGTAATCTGTAAAACCAATTTACCGCAGGAAAAAAAATAAACATATTATTTGCCGGCTTAGGGTCGTTCCGTATAGTGAAAAACTGTGACCTCGGGCTTGAAAATGCTGCCCTCGGCTTGCGGCCTCGGGCAGCATTTTCAAGACCTCGGTCACAGTTTTTCACTATACGGAACGACCCTAAGCCGGCAAATAACATGTATGAATAAAACCATATCTAATAATTCTGCTCTCGGCGGTTGGGGATAAGAAGACTTTTTTTAGCATAATAGAATAAACGCTTTTGGTGGAAACTTTTGTTGTGTTGTTTTCATTTTCCGCTACGTGCGAAGGAGTCCTTTTTATTGCCAGCTTCCAAGGGGCCGGCACAGAATTAATTAAGCCGAAATAAAGAGTGAAGGGGTTTCCAGATAAAATTTTTCAGAGAAAAGATTGAAAGGAAGGAAGTTACCGTTATTATCGAGGAGATCTTCAACCCGTAGAATGTTTTTTTGTCTCTAGCCAGCTTTTATAAAAGGGTGCTGTACCATCTATTATTATGTTGTGATTATTCCAAATTATTTCGTTGCGGGGGGAAGTATTCTTTTGAAAAGCAGACCTCGTGTTTTGCCAATATTTTAAGATATAGAAGTCTGGGAGTTTGCTAAATCGCAAGAACTTGACGTCATGGTTGCATTGTGAAAAAAAATGATATTCCTCCAAGGTTTTCGAGCGCGGCTTCAGGGATGATTTTCCACGATGCGTCAGACCTGGATTGTAAACGTGGAATCCAAGCACCTTTTAATGCTTTATTCATAATATTAAAATCGATCATCTTGAGTCCGCCTTGTTTTTTTCTCTCCTATGGTAGTTGACTTTTTTATCTTTGCCGGTTTCCCATCCAAAATAAAGTCAAAAATTAGTTTTTCAATTTCCTTGATAAAATGTTCAGGTATAACATGAGCAGACACGCGTTATAAATTAATTTAGAAAGTCCGAACGTTTTAACTGTGTTGATTTTTCCGTAAAGTTTGAGATTTCTTTTTTTCCAACTATTCAGAGTCTTTTCTAAGTTCCGGATTTTCTCTGCAAAATTTAATTCATTGGTTTTGTTTTCATCATAAGAAAAGAAAATACCAAGAGCTTTTATTGGATCCCGTGGTCAGCGAAAGCCAAAAGGCGTATCGGTTTTGTTCTTCCACGTGCCGAGCCACATTCCTTCAGTCTTTGTTGTGTTGATTCCCAAACCGGAGAGATTTGTAAACTTTTGAAGTAGAGTTAGCAAAGGGGCAACGAAATCAAGGTCTCAAACAAAAACAGTAGTGTCATCTGCATATAAAGAGACTTTAATCACTTTCTCACTTACATTAATGCCTTTTTGGTTGTCGTCATTTTTTATAGCTCTTGCGAGTAATTCTATGCCAATTACAAATAGCAGCCCGGACAAGGGACAACCTTGCCTAAGACCACGTTCTAAAGGGAAAAAATTCGAACGCAAATCCGTTATTTACAATACAGCTGGAAACATTATTGTACAAGATTATGACCCAGTTTTGAATGTCGGGTCCGAAGTTAAAAACTTTACGACAGCTGTTAATGAAGTCCCATTCAATGGTATCAAAAGCGTTTTTAAAATCTATGAAAAGAGCGATTCCAGGAATGCTTTACTCTTCTGCGTACGTCATAATGTCGGAAATTGAACGGACGTTTTCACCGATATACCGATTTTTTATGTATCCAGTTTGATCCGGGTTTATCACTTTTGGTACAACTTTTTCTAACCTTTTTGCGATAACTTTAGTTAAAATTTTGTAATCGGTGTCGAGTAATGATATCGGTCTGAGGTTATCGAGTAAGGCGGTACCCTTACTTGGTTTTGGAGTGAGCGTGATTATTCCCCTCCTTTGAGAGATCGATAATGACCCATTGTCATAAGCAAAGTTAAAACTGCGTATCATATCTGCGTGCAGCTCCTTCCAGAAATATTTATAAAATTCTGCTTGTAATCCGTCTGTTCCCGGTGATTTTTCATTTTTAAAACCCTTTAGTGCTTTAAGGTATTCTGCCTGGGTAACTTTTCCTTCACACGATAACTTGTCTGCGTTTTCTAGAGGGGTTATATTTTCTGAGAAAATCAGGGGTAAATCGTTGTTTGCAACTGAAGATTCGTGGTTATTTGATGTGTAGAGTCCTCTGTAAAAGTGCATTTGTTCTTGCAAGATTTCAGATTGATCAGTAGTAAAACTACCATTGGGAAGTTTCAATTTAGTGGTTGTCTTTTTTTCAAAGTTTCGTTTCTCTAAACCATAAAAGTATCTAGTGTTACGTTCCCCATGCTCATGCCATCTAACTTTACTTCTAAGAATTGTACCTTTCGTCTTATATTGCATTATGCTTTTTAGGCGGGATCTGGAAACATGAATTTCATTGATAATTTGCTTGTTGTTGGGATGTGTTTCAGCTTTTTTGTATAGTTCGTTAATTTGTTTTTGAAGATAAATTTCCATAGATTTTCTTTGTTTTGCTTGATTTTTAGAATATTTGACTGTAAAACCTCTTATTTCCATTTTGAATTACCACACATTGTGGGTCTATTGTTCTTTATATACTACTACTTATATTTTTGTCGACAAGAGAACTGAACAGCTTTCCTGAAATATTTACAGACTAAATGCAATTTTGAGACTTGCATACTAACTTAGTGACAGCGTCATCTTATTGAGCAGTGCCTAAGACAGCAGCCAATCAGATTTCTCCATTACACTAAGAAATCAGCTGACCGAATCTAAAACAAACAAACTGGTAGTTATGAGCAACGTAGGCTAGCTTGCAGTTGAATCATTACCAAGTGTGGGTGTTAGGCAAATAAGTGTAAGTAGAAATTTCCTTCCTTGTTCCTTTGTGATCATCTTTGGTGCTGATATTGGACATCTTATTTTCCTCACTGAAGCATGATTCTTGGATTACTTCACATAAGCTTCATATTATTAGGAATGGTATTTTTATAATGTGATGGGTAATGGAAAGAATGGGGCGGTAGCTGTCTAGTGACCTGTAGAACTGTCACGTCTTCGGAATCGACTTCGGGGAAACTCAGATCAGTCAAGTGCAGAACATCCTGCGTCATGCTATCCGTACCCCTTTGAGGGAGCAGGTTCAACTCTGGCACTGTCCAAGCTTCCTCTACGGCTATCTGGACACCTGTTTTTACTCTTTCAACCCACCGGTGTGGAACGACACTTTTCTGGAACGTCCTTTTTCACCAGACAAGTACGGGTGCTGTGGCATTCAAAAACGAGTCGGGTGGTGCCCTGTCCAAAGATGGCGTTTTTATGCATGCAATTACGAGATTGGTGGTCTACTGAATTGAAGTACAACTTTTTTTCCTTGCTCAACTGTGCCTACTTATTTAAGGACGATCGCGCTAATTGTTTCTGCGCATCCTTACTGCGCACACAAATTCACATGCCACGTCATGCATCGAGCGGGCGCTACAGGGCACATGGTCATTGCTATAGCTTTACCTGGATTTAACGATATTGGACGTTCGGTGACGCCTACCTTTCTTTCCAGAAACAGATTTCATTTACAATCATCTCCACATTGTCCAAAAATGAACAAAAAAATCAATGTGGGAAGTTAAAAAAAAACTCAGGATTTCTGTCCACGGGACATCGAACCCTGCCATCTTGCGGCTGCAAGGCGCGTGAAACTATGGTCGCTAAATGCGAACGTATTCTTTAAGGAACCTCACCAGTTGACTAAATTCACTTAACAGGTCCACTTAAACAATATCTGGCTGAGAAAATTTCACTTCAACGATCTAATTGCAATATTTTGGAGCTTACAGACACTGTGGCTTTATTCACTAGCGAAGCCCGATTTTTTCAGATTTAGGGTTTTCTTCCAGGCATGTTCTTTCCAACACGAAGTCGGTGATCCCCAATTTTTTTTTTTTACATTTCTGACATAACTAACTCATCATTTTACAGTGGTAAAAATCTCAGAAAAAAATCAATGTTGGAAAATTTTCGCGCGAACGTCCTCAAGTCTATCGCTTCGAAATTTTTTGCACTTGTCAATTGGGTGTTTTCTGATGTTACCAGACAGGTCTTAGCTATGGGTGAGGTCTGATTCCTTTTCGTAGCACCCGTAGTTAGGGTTAAGAATCTATGAGGTCGTTCTTGATCTCCACTTCGCGGGGTTCGTCCTTTACCAGTTCTCCTACCCTGTGACGGCTTACTGAAATTTGGTTAAGGGTTCACTGACTAAATTGTTGCCATTTGTCAAGATCAACTAGCGTTGGGATGGTGGCACGTATCTCACACTTCCTTTAACGTGTCCGGCAATTTCCGTAATACAAAAATGAATGTTAAGTTGAAGACACCAAATTCTGTGAGTATTCCAAACTGTTCAACGTGGTGACTGCATTGAGCAGCTTGTTGTCTATTGAACGAGGTTATGGTATCTCCCCCCGAAAAACAAACCGGTGATTAAGTAGTCTTCAGAGAAGCTTCAGCACTGAACAAGTTTCTCATTTCCAAATTATTTTTCAAGTTATATCAGGGTTGCTTTATAGAGATGACCATGACAAAGCCTGTCTGGCGGTAGGTGATTCAAAACATTTAGAAGAGTTTATTACCATACATTATGGGTCTATTGTTCTTTTTATACCACTGCTACTTATATTTTTGTTGACGTGAGAATCGAATTGAAACAGCTTTCCTGAAATATTTACACAGACTAAATGCAATTTTGAAACTCGCATACTAACTTAGTGGCAGCATCATCTTATTGAGCATTGCCTACGACAGCAGCCAATCAAATTTTTCCATTATACTAAGAAATCAGCTGACCGAATCTAAAGTAAACAAACTGGCAGTTATGAGCAACGTAGGCTAGCTTGCAGTTGGATCATTACCAAGTGTGGGTGTTGGGCAGATAAGTGTAAGTAGAAATTTCCTTCCTTGTTCCTTTGTGATCATCTTTGGTGCTGATTATTGGACATCTTATTTTCCTCACTGAAGCATGATTCTTGGATTACTTCACATAAGCTTTATATTATTAGGAATAGTATTTTTATAATGTAATGGGTAATGGAAAGAATGGGGCGGTAGGTGCCTAGTAACCTGATAGGCCTTTGAAACTGATTGTAACATTAATGTTTTATATTTACGCTTACCAAACAAAGAAGGGCTGAGAAACTTTTTAAAGGTTTTAAAGCAGGATACGCTATGTTATGCACAAGAAATTCATTGACATAGATAGGTCACGCATTAGTTCTCAATAGAACTCCAAGATCTTTACCTTGGTACTTAGAGGGTAGAAATGATTACAAACGTCCGTTAAGTGTCCCTATACGAGGCACTCGGAGAACTGACGTTGCGAAGAGTTGTGTGACAAGACCAGAAAAACCAAAATGGAAAAAGTATACCAATCACGTTTTATGGAATCTCAGTTTCAAATAGAAAGGATAAGTTCCACCCATCGTAATAACCAATATCGAGCAGGTGGTAGTTGTCAGTGTGAAGCTTTAAAATCCTTACTTATTCGTTTTGGCTAGAAGGAGTTGGTTAGAGTTTACTATAGCAAAGAACGAGATCTGGCAAGAAACTTTTGCATGCATGTCTGACGGTTTGTAATTGCAGGCTAAATTTATTAACTCCATAGAGCTGTTAAAAAACTCTCTACCACCGCTGGTTAAACATTCAAACAGAACACACCGGAGATTGCCCATCACTTGATTTATTTTCCTATATTGTTTCATTCGGTAATAGTAGAATTACTCTGACATAAAATGTATTTGTTCATTTATTGTAACGTCTTACTCGTCTCAACTATCCCAAGGCAAGTCGTGTCCTGGACTGTAGAACGCTCTTTTAAACACGACAAGTTTACCTTCATCCCAATTGTTATTGAAGTTCCAAGTTACAGTAAAATCCAGAAAACAGGCAACTGGCTTAGGAGCCAGGGAACACCACTAAACAAATAACGACACTGAAAAACTAAACAAGCTCGACAGTTTTGAAATGACTATCGGAAGTATCTCAAAAAGCCTCTAATGAAATAAAATGAAAACGCTTCTGTTGAGACTTATTAACGGAAGAAGTTAAGAAGGAATCCACCACTGGGAAGTTCGTGTAACAAGTGGAGAAAAACTTTGTACCAAGATTATTTACAAACTTCTGAGCGACTGTTATAAATATTTTCTCGAAACAAATTATTTCTAGCAACACCAAATGTCTAAAACAAATTTTGAAGTTCATATGAAACACTTGAAATCACTGGTGAAATGAAACTGATTATGAAATTATACCTGTGCTTGTACAATTTCTCTGAACTTTGGAATTTATGTTCTCGAGTTCCCATGGAAAATTGTTTTTGATGTTATTTCAGTCAACTATTTATATCTTAAGCTTTTAGAAAATGTAAAAGGTAATAGGCTGCTTAAAATTATTCCGGTACAAGTTTTTTATCCACTTAAAACTGAAATTGCTCGATTTCCTCATATGTCTTGGTGTCACGGTTTTTTTTGCCTGTATATTAACAAACCGGGCTATCATATTTGGGTGAGATTTATTTATTACCTGAATTTTTCAGAATGTGAACTTTCCTAACGGGTTTGAAGTGTTCGTCCCGGAGGTACTACGTCCTTCCCGACACGAACATAATAAAGACTCTTGTTATGGAGACTTGCTTGCTTCCTGTGCGCGTCTGATACAAAGAGGCTCGATCACTGCATGTTATTTTTTGTCAATACGTTGAATCCCCCATCTTTGAGCAACCTTCACTTCTTTTTCAACACGTCTTGTAAGGTGTTCTTTCTAGTTAGTGTTATCATCACGATTACATCACTCCTTACTTTCATTCTAACATAAATGTTCTACATGAGGCTGAAGTATCCCATTCGCTAACTCTGTCTTTGGAGTAATCTTATGGTTTTTTAAAATTGAAATGAAATAAGGCAGGCAATCGTCACGCATACATCAGATTTGCTGAGAAGAATAATTATTCGTGGGATCATTGCATTAGGCCAACAACTTTCGAAGAATGCTTCTAATTAGTTTTCCACGATAAGGTAAAATTTCCACCACATGAATGCCTTTGGGATCCCCCAATTTTGTTTTGTCTCGGTCAATATCGGTTTAGCTGCGCGCGGAATGATCGCCGTGCTAATTTGCTTCACGAACATTCAAAATACGAAGTCGTCCTTTTTTAAATTTTGACTAAGCAACAGTAATTTGAAAACATTCTCGTCGTCAAAGACCACTTATCACTAGATGACAACTACATGCAAAACCAATACGTCAGGCGAGCTCATTCGAAAATATTACCAATCCAACCAGGTGTATTCTTAACTAAAAATTCGAGCTACGCGTGGAACATAAGGGAGCTCTCACCGATTAAATATTATGGTTAAACTCCACCCGAGTGAAAAATCATGCCCGCCACCGCTGGTTAAATCATAACTTTGGTTAAATATTCAAACTGAACTCACGAGAGATCGTCAATCACTTAACTGCTTTTTAAAGAACATTTGCTTCATTTGAATGCTTCACCTGGTTACACACAGACCTCCTCTGATTTAACAAAAAAAGGTACTGGTGGAGTAAAGGTAAAGCGTTGCTCGAGAAAGCACTTTACAAGCGGTGTTTTTAAGTCCGTTTCATTAACGAATTACATCGATCTCAGAGTTAGTATCTTCTAATCAACGAAAAAATTATCCTCTCTGAGATGTGGCAAACAAATTAATTTGCAGCTCGTATGAGATTCCATTTTATACAGAATCATTCAAAGTTCACAAAAAAGTTTCTTTATGCGCTTATTTTTTGGGATACAGGGGGCAAACGAAACACTTTTTAAATGCAAATGCAAATGAACATAAAAAGCCTCAGGTCAAACGTAACGACACAAATAAATTACACAGCAAGTAGGCTTATAATCAGAAAGAGTTATCGTGAATTGAATGGTGAATCATTTGAGGGTCCTCGTGGCAAGACTTTGGTGAGGTGATCAACCTATCGCTTTGTAAAGTGGTATTCCTCATTAGGAAGAATTCTTTTCATTCTGACACGCTCGTCTTGGATATGCTTAGCTTTTAGCGAGGATCTTCCTTTGTCTGGAAACAAGCTTGAGAGTAAGGGTTTCTGAAGTATTTTTTATCAGATTACATGCCATTTATCCAGTCGGTCTCTGGATACCTGAAATGCAACGTGACTAAAGGGAACGATGAGCAGTAAAATGAATTAGTTCAGATAACAATGAATCTTGGAATTTCAACCTTTACTTATTATTACGAATTACTGGAGAGAGTATCGCGGTTAACTTTCCGTGACTCTCTTAGTATGAGGTGCTTACCGAGTTTAGCATGATTGACAATGTGGGCACCCGGTTACGTACGAAATTCCATATTCATGACCAAATGGGACTGTTTCAAAAATGATAGAGTTTCTTATCAGTTGTGACTTTAATAAGGTGTTTTCTCGTACGTTAAAGTTCAAAACATCATGTATTAAAGAGACCCTGGCTAAGTGTTCTACAAATATTGCTTTTAGTCAATGTTGGTACAATATACATTTTCAGATTGTTAAGATCGTTCCTTTTTCTTTATATCACAGAAGAAAATATGGTTCAATCCGTTCTGTTTTTCGTTCTCATGGTCTTACCTCTGGCTACCCAAGGTAAGAAATTACGTAAATATTGAGATGCTGCATGACGACAAGACAGATGATGATAACAATAATGATAACAATAATGATAATAACCATAATAATAATATTAGTAATAATAATAATGATAATAATAATAATGTCTTTATATATTCGATACAGTACATATCAAACGTTACATAAATTTGGAAAAGAATTAAATAAGTGCTTACAGTAAGAATTTGTCATATTGCTAAATTGTATTTAAAACTAAGTTTATTACAAAGTGTTGGATCATGGGTAACTGAATAAATGTATAATTTACAAATCTAATGTTTTCAATTTTCTTTACAAAGAATCATTTTGCAAGGTCAAATATGAAGAAAGGCTTATTGTTTAAAGAAGAGGAGAAAACGTCACCATCGTCATTATACAATTACAATACAATAATGCAAGAGAAACACAATAAAGGTTTCTTAAGGATACAGATGAATAGATGCAACAAGATTAAAGAGTTAAATCAAAGCAACGACAAATTGATAATCAGCGACAACAATAAATAAAAAAATAGGCACCCTGCATTGTATGCAGGCATTTGCAAAATGAAAATGATTTAAATACCAGGGGAACTGCGAGTTCGTTCTTGAAAGCAGGTAAACTGCATGCTTGCGAACAATAAGTGATTATAAGTCGTAGGTCGTTTCATGACTTAATTATCCTGGTAAAGAAGGAGAAATTTTATGGGTTAACCTTACTGGCTTTACAGATAATGCTTATAGGAATGATTTGGTCTAGTTAAAGAAAGTCGTTAAACTTGAGATGGCCTAGACAGAAAGTTTTTGAATTCTTTTTTGCAACGTGATAAAGAAATCATGCAAAACTAGAAATTACGAAGGCGGTATAAAATATCAAAAAATTGGAAGTATAAATGGCTCTCTACATTCCACATTCATTTTACATGTAGCCATTGAACTTCTTGGCTGTGGTCTGCAAATCTAGCGGAAACAACTTTTCTCTTTACAGCCTCACTATTTTGC
>Ga0126338_10003417_pt1 | contig 11135 bp, 5 predicted proteins | sample OrbCmetagenome_2_FD_92529 | JGI IMG/M metagenome (GOLD analysis project Ga0126338, IMG submission 92529) | Coral microbial communities from Petempiche,Puerto Morelos, Mexico - Orbicella C C metagenome | ecosystem: Host-associated > Invertebrates > Cnidaria > Coral | place: Petempiche,Puerto...
TTAATTTAGATTCTAAAAATTTGTAAACATTTATCAAAAGCAACAACTTAACAACATTTTCTGCGGACCAGTGACTAATCAAGAACCGAGAGTCAAGTGTACTCTTGATATATAACAACATTAACAAAAAGGATATTTTGGACACAATTTAAGAGGGAATCCACCAGAAGCTCGAGTAACAGCTGGACAAAAACTTAGTACCAACATTATTTACATTGTATTGCAACCTTCCACGCGATTGTTTTAAATGTCTTCTCCAAAGAAATCATTTCTAGCCACACCAAATGTTGAAAATAAATTGTGAAGTTCATATAAAACACTCGAAAGTACTGGTGAAATAACACCAGTACTGGACCTAAACCTGTGTTTGCACAATTTCACTGAACTTTGAAACTTATTTCATCGACTTCCCATGGGAAATTGTTTTAGGTGTTATTTCAGGCAAATAATTATTGATATATTTAGCTTTTAGAAAATGCAAAAAGGACGCTATTATACTTAAAATTATTCTGGTACAAGGTTTTTGTCCACAAAAGTTGAAATCGCTCGATTTCCTATTGGATTTTGTGTTAAATTACCATTATAGGCTTATAACTCAAATAGAAGCTACTTGCAGACCACCATGTGCTGACAAACGTGACTCCCGAAATTGTTCTGAATACTGCCTTGAACCTATATAGGACAGTCCAACATTCCAAATGCAGAACAAGAATTTTTTAAAGGTTTTAGTCATTCACTAGGTGGGTATAATAACATGAAATTAATTGGCATGCTATCACAAAAACCTCTATCTCTGACATTAGTCCTAACCTTTTTCCTACAAAACCCTTGCTACTCTCTTATAAAGGACTACACAATCATTTTCTTACTGAGTTTCAGACACAACCTGAGGAAACAGCTCCCATTTTGCAAACATTGCATATTTACAACACAATAATTCTTTCAACACATCTAAAGATAAATTCGTACAGATATAGCTGCTCCAGAGTAACCTGGATATAAAATTAATAGCCACATAACATGTGCAGACAGTTAATATATACACAATGCAAGAAATATTAACTATTGATGGTAGGACAAAACTTTGACAGCATTACCTATGTTTGCCAGCAAGCAAATTAGTTTAAAATAATTGCAGTAAAATTGACAAATCCCACAAATCTAAGTCATATTTCTCTGCAAATTACAAATAAGTTGTCACATTGTGGCATGACTTTGCTCATTTCCCACAAGATGTGCTAAATTTAGCACATTACAGCATAACAATTAAAATAATAAAGCAGAATTAAATAAAATAAGCTTTTAAGATGACATTCTTAACAACATCTTAAATTATTAGACAACAGTTGTGGCAAGACTGAGAATGACCTATAATGTCATTTATTTACCAAGTGAAAAAATTCACATAATTTCTTGGACAATATTCTTTTTGTTTGTGAAGCACACAAAATCTGGTCTTAAACTACAACTATTATAGCACTAAAACTTCACTTTTTTGTAGTTTCATTTCACTGCAGGTTTGTGATTACAACTACAAAATTAGTAGTCTGAATCTCTATTTAAATATCTCTCATAATCTCAGTATCTGTTTTATAAAATTTTGTTTTCTGCTCTGTCAACTTGACACTATAATTAAAACTGCCATAGTTCAGAATCCATTTCTGGAATACACTTGCTTGGCAATCGCATGCATCTAAGCGTATTACAAACATTGGAGATTGTAAGCATCTTCGTTCAAAAACACGGTCTCCCCAGCCTGATTAATACACAAAAACAGAGGGCAAGACCACAGAAATGTTTTTTGATGCGGTTGCTCTAGCTGTTTATCAACCACACATCTCTCAGCGATTGTTTCAGGTGGGAATATCAGCACTTGTCATGATTCGATCCTTAATCAAGGAACCCACAGCAGAGCAGCTCTTCTCTTCAATACTACCAATCTTGTCACAGATTTGTACTGGGCAAGTTTTCACTCATGTCTGGATCAGTTGGCTCTTCCTCTGTATCTGATGTGTGTGTGTTACATGGACAAATCAGGTAACTAAACAAAACATTAAAGACATCATCAATGTTGTCAAAACAAAGTTGCTAAACTTGAATCTCCCAGCCTCGAGATCAGATTACGCAGTAAATTTGAAAATATGTCATCACTACCTATTACAGCAACAAAACACTGTCTACAAGGCCTCTGAAATGAAATGTCAGCTTAAGGTGATTCCTCAGATATAAAAGTTACTGAACAATTTTCTTGAAACTTTCCCTGAATGTTCCCTACCAAGCACTGACATTTCAAAATAAAAAATAAAAAGGATAGGTCACCATACTTGCTTAAGAGATTATGGGCCAATCTTATCCCATTTACACCTAATCACACACGTTATTTCATCAGTTCACAATACATTTTGCAGTAGCTGCAAGCAAAGGTTATTAAAGCAATACTTGAAAAAACCTTGATAGGCAGAAAGTCTCAGGTACTTGGAGCGATGTAATATATAATTTATGGAAAAATCACACAATTCTAAATGACACTGACTGAAAACGATCCTCTAATCGTTGTTTTAGAGGTCATAACTTGCATTCTCAAGTAACGGTTTTGTGCACTCTTTTAGCTATATCTTTTTTACCCTTCCGAGCAATTTTTTCTTAATTTTTAACTTAAAAAGGATAATTTTTACACCAAAATTACTTATGTAATAAAAATATAGGTCACCATGCTAGTTTGAGAGAAAACAAGCATTTATTTCACCATCGAGCTTAGCTTGAGAGAAATCGCTTATGCTGTGTACATGCATGTGCTCATGTGCATGCAGTAAAGACGCAAAAATCATGTGCAGTAGGGATCTGCAATGCAATACTGAGGAATCACCTTAACCTTTATATAGGAGGATGATCTTATTATATATGCTATAAAAACATAATCGGCAAAAATAAGGTTTGTATAACAAAGTCTAACCCCTAACATAATCCTTCATGGGAGGTGTGTTGCTCTGCCTGGCAGTCAGAACCCTGGACAAGCTAGGAAGAATACAGTATACCTATGGTGAGCCTGCAGAGGGCCATTCATCGGCCTCTCACACTCAATCTCCAACTACAGAAACCAACAACCAACAGGCCACATGGTCCCATGAAGATAATGATGATGATAATGACGATGACAATAGGGAAAATTAAAGAGACACTACCACAGTGATCCTATATTTTACATGTTCTCAATAGTGCAACTTCAATATCCAAGAGGAACAAAGAGAAGACAACTGTAGCTTACATGATATCGCCTTCTTGTAACTCAAATTCTGGATTAGGGTTAACTATCACATAGGAATTGCCTGATCTGTGGGTCATGTCAGCTGCAAAAATAGAATATAACAACCTTTACAATGAAAATACATTCAATTAATCAAGGCTAGTCAACTTAAGATTGACATTCACATACAAATACAAAATTTGTCTGATTGCAAGTTTTCAGTAGCCTGCGATGCAGATGCTCTTTAGGCTCATTACACAATCTTTCCTTGTGGCACATGACAAACTACCAGTAGTCCAAAAAGCGTCTGGACAATATATATCCACAAGCTTTCTTTAATTTACTCTTTTTGATCAACAACACAATTGTCATGATTGACTCGCTTGTTGTTCCCATCATTTGTTGACTATAAAGATGTCAAGTTAATTTTTTCAAAAGAAAGTGGGTAAGGTTAAGTCTGCATACAAGCCTATGGTCAGTGGCCCATCAGGCTGGCACCTATCTCAGGTTTCTGTAGCATGAAGCAACTAGGAGTATTTCAACTCCCCCCTGGATGAGATACTAGTCCATCGCAGGGCTACCCCCAGCATTAAGTTTGCCGGTACCCATTTATACACCTGGGTGGAGAGAAGCACTGTGAGAGTTAAGTGCCTTGCCCAAGAACACAACACAATGTCCCTGGCCAGGGCTCAAACCCAGACTGCTTGATCCAGAGACGAGTGCACTAACCTGATGAGGCCACCGTGCCTCCCTTTTCAAGAAAGTAAATTAGAAATAACAAGTACTTTATAAAAAATGGGACATTGTGCATTAAATGTAAAAAATTGTATAGGATTACTCAAATCATGGAAAAGTATACAGTCAAGTATATACAGCTAGCTTTATATAATAAGTTGAATTATTCTCACATTTTGATTAGTTCTTACTTATCATTTATTGGAGGACAGATGCACAAATGAAGTTATTAACAATCATTTTTTTTTTTATAATTTATATAAAACAAATAGCTTCCATGTTGCCATGCATCTGTTCAGCAACAGATCACAGAAAACTTTAAACTGTGGTAAGAACATATTAAGAGATCACTAACAGCTCCTGTGCCACTTCTTTGTTCTTACCACATTTTGACATAATCTGTGATCTATTATACAGCAACATGGAATCTATTTGTTAAATATACAACACATCGGATTCCTGCATAAAGTTCAGTCTAACTCACGAGTGCCAATGATATCTAGAGTTTTCATTCTGTGTTCTATGATGTCCGAGATGTCACGAATCTCTTTCTTTCTTCTCTTAGGAAAAGCATCTGTGAAGTCCTCCTATGAGAACACAAAAAGGAGTGAGAAGAGTTTTGAAAACAGCTAATAAAATTTATTGTTGATTCATTCAGGTATAGAGAACTTTTGCAGATAAAACTGAATACAGAAGAGCATTTGCATGCTTTGCTGCAGATGCACAACATGACAGAAATATGGCGCAAAATTACGACTAACATTACATTTGGTGCATGAAGATTTGGTATTTGATTAAAACCAGTTTGTGATGTACAGTCTGCAGCGTGGTTCAAGGGCCTGGATCCACAAAGCCCTCCCAGGTTTAAGTTTTATGCTAAGTCAAATGGATTATTGACTAAGCTTGATCTGGTTTTTGCATGTTCATGGACCAAGACATAGTTGAGGTCCATAAACACAAAAAAACACAGTTAATATCCAGTCACCTTGACCACATCAAGCTTGCTCAATAAAAGGATTTATTATAGGCATAAAGAACATTTTCTGGTAGAACAAAGAGGGTAATCCCATGTGGCAAGATAGCCACATATTGCCTCCTTGGGCAGCCAATCAGTACAGGATTTGATTTATCTTACCCTCTCACAGAGCAAGCATTATTCTGAAAAAGTTCATTGTAAAGAAACAGTCCTTACAAGGATGTATCTTTACTTAGGGGAGCTTTGTAAATCTGGCCCCAAATTCGTATTGACATGACCGCATGATTTGAAACTGCCAGACAATTCGGATATGGGAGGCACTTAAATTGAAAACCACACTGGATGTTCATTTTAACCAGTTCATGGAAATAACAAGTACCGGTATCAGTACACAACACACTGACTTTCGGAACCAAGCAAGTTTGTTCACCTGGAATTCCAGTGTGCAAGAAGAGAACAACAGAGTTGCAACAAGTCAATCAAAAATGAAGCATAAATTATGTCTCCTCACCTCTGGAACATGTGATCGATAGATGCCAATAGGAATTGCACCAGTGGTTGAGCAAAGTCGTTGGAAAAGCCTTCCATAAGTTTCAATCCAAATGTAATCCTCAGTTACCTTCCGCTAATATATGCAAAATGTTTAATGCAATATTATTATAAAAATATATAATATTTACGAGTAATCTTAAAGTAAAACACTTGTTATAATCTTATTGAACTTCTTTTTATGTAAAAACATGGAGATATGTCGTTTCCTTACTGAAGAGAGATATCCTGATCCTGGAGACTGTTCACAGCCTAACAGCAGTCTGACCAGGTAAATCATGTACTCCTTTACAAATGCCTACAAGAACAACAACATTGAGCATCACAACTTAACAATGGCTCAAACAGTCAGGACCCACAGTGGGGGCACCTGCATGGAGATTCTGCCAGGTTCTCAACTCCTATCAGCCTGACTGCCCAATTAGCTGCTGGTTACGCTCCTTCAAATTATATTCCCATACAAATGACACCTTTGAAATTAATGATTTGAAAGGTCATTTTGACTACTAGTATTTAAATAGTACTTTCTCAAACTCATTTTAGTTTCAATTGAGAATGTACCAAGTTTGACCAAATTTCCAGACAACTCAAAGTTCGTCAAAAATTCTCTCCTACACAAGGTATTTTCACCTCCCTTCTAGGTGTTTGGTGGGCTGGTCAAACAAGGTCTTCCATGTTTGATATACTACATCAAAATAAGTTTATGTATGTAGTGATTTAGGTCAAATTGAACAATTACCTGATAGAGCAGAGTATCAAGCATGCTCATACTGAACACGTGACCAGCAGCAAAAGGCTCACGGAACATGTAGTTGAGGTGGTCCTTGTTCTGCTGTTTGATTCTCCTCTAAATTGAAAAGAGAATTGAATTACCAGTTGTTATAACAGATTAGGGAAAACTTATAAAAATTACCCTGAGTGCACTTAACAACTGATTTACTGTCCACACCTTAACACTCTCTCTGAAGCTTCGTGTTTTAAAACTGGCCAATGATTCACTTTGTAGTCCAGGAGGAAGAGCCATGTCAGCATTAAACTTCATAAAGCGCATGTTGGAGGCATGTGTCAGCTCCACAATCAGAGTCGCTCTTGGAAAGCATCTGACAAACACAGATTGAACAAATTGTGAAAGACTTCAGGAAATATTCTTAATATTCAGAGTGATGAGGGAAGTTAAGCTTTGGTTACAAGACAAGCTTTAGAGAGCATTGAAGGAAGTGAAGCTGAGCTAATAAAAAACATGTGTACAATGGCCAGTTCCCTCTATGAGATGTTCCTGCAGGGAATTATGGCAGTTGTATTCATCAAAACAAATATCCAGTCCAAGATGATGAATACAACTACCATGAGTCCCTGCAGGCGCATCTCACAGAGGGAATCAGCCACTACTGAAAAGCAGCAGCTGCTTTGTACTGGAAAGAGTTGGAACTCATTTCAACAGAAACAGAAACAGGGACAATTTCAGCTTTGTGTGCCTTACAAGCTAGGCTTAGCTGAATTGAGCATTTTACCTGTAGATACTCTGTACATCTACTATGGTGCTAGCATCTGCCATGTGTTCTTCATCATACATCTGACCATGACACCGATGGCCTACCACCACTATGCTGTCAGCATGTAGACAACCAGCTTTGAGAAGATCATCTAGACTGCAAGAAATGATCATTTAGAAATTTATCACTTTTGATCAGAGACTAACTTTCATGAAACATCAAAGTAAGTGGTTAAAATGGTAAACAGTTGAATAGGTAGTCAAAGATCATTTATGAAAGAATGTGGGAAGGAAATGATTTTTGATGAAGCAGTTACCTTCTACTGAAACTAAACAAACAACCTTGAAGCAAATAGTCATTCCCTACCTGTTTATAGTTCCTATCATATAATACACCATGGGAAAGTGGCAAACTGCCATCAAGAAATCTTCATTGGGTCTGCAATAACCAAATACAAGATTGAGAAGTTCTTTGAAGATATGTGTACATTGATTCATCACAAAAAAACATGAAACAGAAAAACATGAAAAAGGGCACACTAGAAATGTTCTATCCAACAGTCCAAGGCTGAAAAAAGGTTTTTCCTCCAGGGGTATCAATTGGTTTAGATTCAGGTACACCCGGAATATGTAAGTCTAATTGAGGAAATCAGGCCACATTTTGAAAGGGTAATTTCCAGGTGTATTCTGAGCCAGGCACCACTGTATACCTCAGTCTAATATTACCCTGTATGCAGTTTGTGTGAGTATGCTGTATATTTGGCGTTTTGTACAGTTTACCTGGTACCTTAAGTACCATGGGCCTGTAATGTACACCAAGGGTTACAACTAGATATATGTGGCCCTCTGCATACATTAGGGGACTTAAGATTTGAATATGAGTACGAGATCAAGTACAAGAATGACTTTTCAATTCTTGTTTATCATATCACATACCCATCTCATCCCATGAGCTACCCTCTCTACCTAAAACCAGCATGAAGAGCGGCAGATCTGGAAACGTCACTGGTTCAAAATTTGAAAATCGTACTCATACTGTGTTTATCTCACACTCGTAGGCCATTCTAAAGGTCTGTAATATCTGCTTATAGTGCTAGGCATAAAAAAAATTACCACATTTTCTGTCTGTCATTAGTTGTTACTTACTCTTCTTTTAGAAGCAGCACAATAGGTTTAAGGGTGCACTTAGGGCGCTGGTAAGCTCTCAAAGGAAGAATAAAGTTGTACAATCCAGCTTCTGCTACAGGAGATGCCACAATGATAGCTCCATGCTGCCTCTGGTGTAATCTTGCACTGTCATTTAGATCTCTGTCTAAACAGGCCTGACAAAGAAAGTTGAACGTGTAATTTGTGATAATCAGTATTGACATAAATTAATATTTTGTCAACACGGATTAGAGAAGTGGGTGCAAGGGTAGTATGCGAGGTATGCAAAGTATGCATTTGTAAAAAGAGATGGTTGAGAAACTTAAGACATTGTGCAGTCAGCCTTGCCACTAGCACTTTCACAAAAGGTTTACTTTTATTGTGTAATTAGCACTATCTGATTTGTTTTTCATTCTGTTGTTTATATATCAACCTTAAAACCCCAAAGGTGGCACCACTGCATTTGGTTGGGGGTAAACTGTCCCTATTTTTCCCAACAAGAGTTTTTTGGGGTTTATGTGTCCAGCTTTGACGCATGTAAGATGTTACTTGATGTATCAAAACTTTGTTGTAGGCTTATTGTCACAATTACAACATATCTTGGGCCTGGCTGACCAACGCGCCCATGTCTCAACCTTTGAGTGTGTTCGGTTGTGTAGTGAAGGCAAAATAGTTCATGTGAATTGCAATTTACCACCCTCTAGTACAGTAAAGAGAACAGGGGGTAGGCACAAGTTACTCAAACTCTCAAAACTGTACGATGGATTGCATGTACATCATCAAGGGCTGAGCAAGATTATGTCAACCAGGGAAGCATACACTTCAAGTTATTTACAAAAAGTTCATACATATGCAAAATCGTTCTTTTTAAGGTCATTCCCCAGTATTGCATTGCGCATCCCTACTGTGCATAATTTCACGCGTGATTAGCGCGCACGCATTAAAAAATGGCGGCTTTTTCTTTACGGCTGGACTTCGCCATAGAGGTAAATCATCATTTTCTCGCAAACGAGTATGGTGACCTATCATTTTTTTCTGTTGTTTTGAATTGAGTAATGAATTTCTCTGCATAAAATAAATATGGACCAATTCTCAGTGTAGAACAAAACTCAGTCGTTGGAAACGTGAATTTAGCAAGCAATCGTGACTACAATCATGGTGCTATTATAAGGATTTATTGGGTAGAAACAAGGTACCGTTGCTCCTAAACGAACATGGGGACCCCTCATTTTTATTTCAAAATTTAAGTTCCTATAATATAAACAATCAATAAGCAAACTTCCACAAAAATCTAAGTGCAGGTTCTATTTCAGTGGAATGACCTTAAGTGTTAACCACATAACTCACCTCATTCCTAAGTCCCAAACAACAACACTTTTTAGGAGTCTTCAGGAGGTGGCATCTTATAGGTGTGCGCCCAATATACAATGAGCATGGTGGGACTCCTACCACGTAACTGTCGCAATCACAAAATACACAATTCTTGTTAATTTATTTATCAGACTGCTGCAAATGACTACGAAAAAGATGTAAGCCCTGAAAGGTAAGGTGTGGTGCAATTCTTAGGATAGGAAGAGCCAGATGACTCAGCTATACCGGCACTGTTCAACTCTTCTGGTTTCTGCAGATTGTTAAAGTATTGCTCATCTCCGAGGATGAGTTACCAATCTGTTGCATTTTTGAAGGCTGCCCTAACAGTTTGCTGGTAACCATTTACACTGTGTCATTTCAGAAAATATCCATGCCCCTCCCACAGAGGTTTTTCTAGTTTGACCCCCCTCCCCCATCCCACTTACCCAATTCCTCTGGAAAGTGTACTTTTAGTTCATACTTTCCTTTTAAAAGTTTGTTATTTGAGATCCTGCGTCCCCTTGGAATTTCCAGTTACCCTCCTTGGGCTGGTATGGATGTTTTCTAGAAGCACACATTACTGGATTGAAAGGGACAAGTGTCTGCCTTTCACGGGCATTGTGCAGCACTTAAGTCCCCTTTGGAACAGAAAATTGTTTGTTATTCTTGACATAAAAACACATGAAACTGAGACATGAAACCTTTGACCTTTGTCCTTTATTGTGCCCATTGCACCAATGCAAGTTTACCTCTTTAAGAAAACAAGGACGAGTTATCTGCTAACCTTTGTTAAATACTATGATAATCTTTGTAGCTATAAAATAATGCATACTTAGGAATTCTACTTGTGTCATCAAGAAAATCGAGCTCTTGTTCAGAAGCTTCTCCTTCCTCAGAATCTGATTCATTGGGTACATACACGGAGTTTGACGATCGTCTAGAATCCGCTATATCAAAATTAACTTCCTTAGTCCCTCTCGAAACTTTCCTCTCAGGAGATCCCTGATCACGCCCTGGTTTGAGAGTTGAGGAAGGCATGACTTTTTCATGAGAGGTTGTGTGTCCAACACCATTTGCAGGAGCTTCATCTAAGTACCTGAGGCCAACTAAATTGGTAGGTAAACATACAACATGAATTAAAAGTACATAGACTAAAAGTGAGTGGTTCTCATTTGGACTACCAAATTCAATACAAAAAGTGGTAGGCGACTTGAAGAGAAAAAGGAGACTGACTAGGGCCAGTCATACTATGGAGAGAATATTTACAGGTGAACATTTAAGATTGAAACCCCTTTTCAGGTGGCACCAAATCTAACATCTACAGAAACATCAGCTGAAGGGCTGACGACAGGTAAATTCTTTAAATTTGTCAGCCATTTAAAAATTTGTTTTCTTGGTAAATGGTAAGCAGCATTTAGCAAGAAAAGGCTTGGGACAAATTTGCACTTGTGCCACTTTTTCACACACACTAAACAAACAGTTGCACACAAATGCAACTACCCTGGCCCAGCCCCTCCACCCACCCACCCACAACGTGCGCCTGCAGTTTCTCCTGAGTTTCAACATTGTATTGCGTGGTGGAGTGGAGAACAGCAATGCAATATTAAAAGGATAGCAGTACTTTTTCAAACTTCCATTGTAAA